>Ga0206982_1239_pt1 | contig 14090 bp, 18 predicted proteins | sample Alteio_BWMinCont_18_FD_153493 | JGI IMG/M metagenome (GOLD analysis project Ga0206982, IMG submission 153493) | Enriched cells from forest soil in Barre Woods Harvard Forest LTER site, Petersham, Massachusetts, United States -... | ecosystem: Environmental > Terrestrial > Soil > Temperate forest >... | reverse complement strand
CCTTCATTAACCGGGAGTGCCATTAATGTAATAGTGACAATACCCTGCTTGCCGCTTATGTTACCCCATCTGTGGTTGCCCCTGATATACTATCCTGTATTTGTAACCTCATTTTTGTTGTTCTACGCTTTGTATAATTTATCATTAGCGAGGTTCTACAGAAATGATTTAGCAAGAACCAAGGCCCTAATATTAGCTGCTGATAAATTTTAACATCATGTAAAATGAAATTAACCGCCATTGATTTAGATTATATTAACGATCGTTTAAAAAACGACATTAAAAGTATATACCAGGAACCTTATGATGAGATCAAAGATCACATTATTACAGCTATTGAAGTTGCCCGTGAAAACGGCGATCAGCGTAATATCGCTTTTGTTTTTGACGAGCTAGTGGAAACACATTTTAAGGGTTACCGGACTTTTAAAAAAATAATAAAGGAGTACCCATTAACCTATTACAAAAAAATAACTAAGCTCCATTGGGCCAATATCAAATATTATTTAAACTGGCAAACCGTCTTGCTAATCATGCTGTTTGTTATAACCGGATTTTATCTACCTCAAAATAAAATAACATTTCTTGTACTAATAATTGGATTAATAGCCACAGCGTTTATGCCCGCTATTTATTTTTTTTATCAATCCAAAATACTAATAATTAAAACTGATGAGGGAAAGAGTTCAATTGTAAAGCGCTCAATGCAAAGCATGTCTACGCTTTTAATATTCATAGGCATTATACTTAACGGCATTTGCCAGATAGCAAGGGTTTTCCATTTTTTTAACCCCGTTTTTCACCCTGTGGTTTATATCCTGTTGCTATCCTGCTTCGTAATTTATGGGTTAAGCAGTATGCGTTTATGTCGGCAGGAGTTTAAAATTGCAGATTAAGCCCCGCTATTACAATAAAGGTTTTTTAAATTTATCTGCTGTTTGCCATAATCAATAATGGTTTTATATCTCATTAATATATCACCTCTTTACACCCCTTAAACCTCGGGATGCCCCAACTGGCTGTAGGCAATATTTATTGTGGAAAGATCCAAATACTGCAACCTTTACTAATAGTCAGAGCGAATGTTTCTTTAGATTCCCATTATGCTATACACTAAAAAGAATATGGAAGTCGCGGCTCATCACTCCACATTTCAACGAAATATTGCTTTGAATCCTGTTTAAATTCTTAATAAACTTTATTATGTTAATCTGGTAAGAAATTCAAACCCTATAGACTACACTAACAAATGGGAGGTAAGCGGCTGTATTGACCAATTAACCGCCATTCTGATTTTTCATCTTCCAATGTTTATAGTTAGCAAATTTATTTACTAACGCCCACAAAATCAGCAGCACCCAAAACTGTATTGCAGGCACCCAACTTTCCTAATAGGAATATCACTACAACTTCGAAGAATGCTTTTAAATTAATAGTTTAAAAACCGAGGATAGAACGGCCAACGTATCTATGATAAATCACCATCCATAAACTAATCTATCCCATTTATGAAAACAGAAACAGAAAACAACACAGCCGGGCCCGGCATGGCCCGAAGGTCATTTTTGCGTTATGCGGGAATTGGAGCAGCCTCTATCGGGCTGGTAGCTACAGCAGCATCCTGTCATAAAGATCACCCGGTTACGCCACCATCCGCCGGAATTGATGTAGGCGCCGGGGACACAGGCATATTAAACTTTGCCTATGCCCTGGAACAATTAGAGGCCGCATTCTACATCCAGGTAATCGCTACTCCCTATAGTGGCATGAGCCCTGCTGAACTAACCGCCTTAACTTCCATCAGGGATCATGAAATTTTGCACCGCAACTTCTTTAAAGCGGCCCTGGGTACAAGCGCCATCCCGGCTTTAACAGTTGATTTTAGCTCCATTAATTTTACCAGCCGTGCAAGTGTACTGGCACAGGCCAAAGCATTTGAAGATACCGGAGTAATGGCTTACGACGGCGCAGGATACCTGTTGCAGAACCCAACTTATCTTACGCTTGCCGGCAAAATTGTATCGGTAGAAGCACGCCACGCAGCGCTTATCCGCGATTTGATTACCCCCGGCAGTTTCGTAGGCAGCGATGTGGTTGATTCAAATGGTTTAAATAATTCATTAACCATAGCCCAGGTATTGCCCATCGCTAATACCTATTTAAAGACAAAAGTGAGCGCAGCAAGTTATAATTACAAAGCATCCTAAAACCAGCATCATTATGAACTTATTTAAAATAATAGAAGAAATAGAAAAAGTTGATCCCGAATTCAACGAGCGGGTAAGTCCCCGTCGTGATGCGATCAAAAATATAACCAGTTTTGGTTCAAAAGTTGCCGTTGCAGCATTACCCTTCGCTGTAGCAACTATTTTTAAAAAGGCTTATGGCGCATCATCAACCCCAACATCGGTAAATGATGTATTAAATTTCGCCTTAACATTAGAGTACCTGGAATCATATTTTTACAACCAGGGAGCTGCATCATCAGGTTTAATACCTGCAGCCGATGCTACTTTATACTTTAACCAGGTTCAGGCCGATGAGAACGAACACGTAGCTTTTTTAAAATCGGTACTGGGCTCGGCTGCAATAGCATCACCAAGCTTTGATTTAACTGCTAAAGGCACTTTCCCTAACGTATTATCAAATTATACTACTTTTTTAGCAGTAGCGAACGCATTTGAGGATACGGGAGTACGTGCATACAAAGGCCAGGCGGTTAATTTACTGGGTAACCAGGTTGTATTAACCGCAGCTTTGTCGATACATGCTGTTGAAGCACGTCATGCATCGGCTATTCGCTCGCTCCGCGCTTCTTATGGCGCAAATATTACGCCGTGGATTACAGGCAGTGCATCGGTGTCAAATGATACTGGTATAGCCGCAATTAATGCAAATTACGGTGCAGGCGCTGCGGGTTACCCGGCCGAAAACAATGTAATGCAAGGCGGCGTTGATGTTACCACATTAGCATCAGCTTACGGCAGCACAACTCCGTACAATGTTGCTTGCGAAGCCTTTGACGAGCCACTGGATATGACCACCGTTGTAAACATTGTAACACCATTTTTTGCATAGTATAAAGTTTAGTTTTATTTACATCTACCGCAACCGTCTCTTAAGCAATTAGGGGGCGGTTTTTTATTTTGGCAGATAGCTCACTTACAACTAAGCGCTAAAAATTCCATCAAAATAAAGATATTTGCCAAAGCTCTATTTAAGCTAATGGATTATAAAACACTTCAGTCATATATTGAACCTGTTATTGCTTTAGCCGAAGACGAACTGGCTTTGCTGTTGAGCTGCGCCACAAAACTTCAGTTAAAAAAGAATGAGCAGTTACTAAAACAAGGGGAAGTGTGCCGCGCATTTTACCTGGTTGAAAGCGGCTATTTGCGAACTTATTACGACAGGGATGGCGTTGCCATCAATATGAACTTTACTTTTGAAGGTGATTTCACTGCAAATTTAAGAAGTTACAGAAGCAGACAACCTTCTGAAATGATTATTGAGGCTGGGGAGGATAGCATAATTTGGATCTTTAACATGCGTGAGATTGCCGAACAATACGATGTTTATCCGCAGGTTAGCCGTTTTGTGCGCCGATTGGCCATTACCCAATTGTTAGCCTCACAGGAACATAGTGACCTGATTAAACTCAACACACCTGCGGAACGTTACCGCCACATCGAAAAAAACAATCCTCAATTACTGCAACGAGTGTCATTATCGCAACTGGCATCTTACCTCGGTGTAACCCGCGAGACCCTGAGCCGCGTCCGCGCAAAAAACAATTAGCCCTCCATACGATTGTGATTTTGGTCACAGGCGTTTTTCACGTATTTGCCTCATCTTTGAGCCATTCAATTACTTAACAAAATTAAACTATGGAATGGTATCAATATCTGGCTTCATTTTTTGCGGGCGCTTTTTCTGCTAACGTAATTCCTCACTTTGTAAAAGGCATCTGCGGCGATAAATGCCCAACACCGTTTGCCAAGCCTCCGGGTAAAGGCTTATCATCGGCACCCGTTAACATGGTTTGGTCGCTGTTTAATATGATCGTTGCTTACTTACTGTTCAAATCCGGACAGGTTGCTACCGGATACTTACCAATACTGATTATATTTTTTGCCGGTATTGCAGCTATGGGTATTATGCTCAGCATCAGGTTCCAGGAGAAAGACAAAGAATAATGCCTGATTCTGATATGGCAGGCGACAAAGTAAGTACTTTCAGGGCATTTCGTAACCGCAATTATGCGTTGTATTTTAGCGGCCAGGGGGTATCTTTAATTGGCACCTGGATGCAGCGCACCGGCGTAAGCTGGATGGTTTATACCATAACTCATTCGTCGTTAATGCTGGGGGTTACGGTATTTGCCTCTCAATTTCCGTCGTTCCTCTTTTCGCTGCTGGGCGGTATTGTATCAGATAGATATAACCGCTATAAAGTACTGCTCATTACACAGATAGCATCGCTGGTGCAGGCGGTTTTATTGGCCATATTGGTACTTACGCATCATTTTGCCATATGGGAGATACTTTCATTAAGTGTGATATTGGGAATCATCAATGCTTTTGATGTACCCGTGAGACAGCCCCTGGTACACGAACTGATCAATGATCCGGCCGATTTGCCCAATGCGCTGGCTTTTAATTCGTCAATGAATAATATAGCACGTTTGGTTGGGCCGGCATTATCGGGCATAGTATTGCTGAAATTTGGAGCGGGCATCTGTTTTCTTTTAAATGCCTTGAGTTTTGTTGCCGTATTGGTTTCTCTGTTATTAATGAAACTGAAGCCATATGTACCATCACCAGTTAAAAAGAAAATCAATTCCGACCTCAAAGAGGGTTTCGCCTATCTTAAAAACACGCGGGCTATTGGTATGGTCATATTAATGCTTTCCATATTAAGCCTGCTGGTATTGCCCTATAATACTTTGTTACCTGTATTTGCAAAGGTTATATTTAAAGGTAACGCAGCAACTTTCGGTTATATCAATAGCTTCATCGGCTTGGGAGCAGTTGCAGGGGCAATGTTCCTGGCATCTATCAAGCCTTCAATATCCTTAAAACGTGTACTGCTGATCAACACTTTCATTTTCGGTTTCTGCCTGATACTATTTTCACGCATCAGCTTTTTTCCGGTCGCAATGCTATTTACTACCATAGGCGGCTTTGCCATGATGGCTCAAACCACCATTTGCATAACCTTAATACAGGTAAGCTCCGATAAAAATATGAGGGGCCGGGTAATGAGCTTTGTGGCGATGGCCTATTTTGGCATGTTGCCTTTAGGGAGCCTGCTTATAGGGGCTGTATCACAACAAATAGGTGCACCTGCTACTATGTTTTGTCAGGGTATAATCTCCATTGCTATCGCCATCGTCTTTTTTAAGTTTTTAAATGAGGATGCAAAAAAAGGCAAACAGAAAGTACAATTAGAAGAAGAAATATTAAGCAATTAAAAACATCTATAAATAATATACAATGGAACAAAACATTCAAAACACCGCACTTTTGGTTATGGATATGCAAACCGGGATATTGGGCAACTATCCGCAATTTGCACCGTTAACGGATAAGGTTAACCAGGCAATAGCCATTGCCCGCCAAAAAGAAATACCTGTAATTTTTGTAGTAGTAGGATTTAGAAAAGGGGCACCGGAAGTCAGCATAAACAACAAGACCTTTTCGGCACGTAAAGATAGCTTCGCCAATATTAATATGGATGAGTTTATGGCAGTTGATGCTTCGGTAGCTAAACAGGACGGCGATATTTTAGTGGTTAAACGCCGTGTAAGCGCCTTTACCGGCAGCGATCTGGAAGTTGTTTTGAGAGGAATGGGCGTTCAGCACCTGGTATTAACCGGTATTGCTACCAGCGGCGTGGTATTGTCGACCGTGCGTGAAGCTTCGGATAAGGATTACCGCCTTACTGTTTTGGCCGATTGTTGCGGCGACCCGGATGAAGAAACACATCGTTTACTCACCACAAAGGTATTTGTGCGCCAGGCCGAAGTGCTTAACGTAGCCGATTGGAGTTAATTAAAAACCGATTTTCTGATTAAGTTGGATAGTTCAAAACTAATTTCAGCTTAATCAGCTATCTCACCTCAATAATTAGCACCAGTTAAAAGTGCCTGGCTCGTGATTGATGCCGAAATGGTTTTTGTTAACTCTGCCATGCGTGGTATCATAATGCTTGTAATTTTGATAAGGTTTTTTTGAGTGATGCATCTGCTGTTCAGCATTAAGTTCAGCTTTATCGGGCTGAATACTTTTAGTAACTTTTTTCATAATTTCCTCTCCTTTACATGCTTTTCAAATTTATCAATTGGTTACACTAAGTTAACTAATAAATAACTTATTTCAAACCATTTACCATAATAATTATAGTAATAAATATTCCATTTTTACTTAATTTATCACGGTTTGTTGTACTCCGTGAGCTTTTAGCTAATCGCCCATTATGTAGTAACAATTTAGGCAAACATGCATCTTAGTAAATATATATCAATACCTAAAACAATACCATTATGTTAGTAACAACAAGCACACATTTAGAAGGATACAAGATTACCCAGCATTTGGGCATCATCAGGGGAATTACCGTTAGATCAAGAGGCATTGGCGGCAATGTGATGGGAGGCCTGCAAACCATTTTGGGTGGCCGCAATTCTATCTATACCGAACTTTGCGAAACAGCACGCGAAGAAGCATACGAGTTAATGATGCAGCACGCACAGGAGCATGGCGCCAATGCGGTAATAAACATGCGTTATGATGCCAACGAAGTAATACAGGGCGTAACCGAAGTATTGGCCTATGGAACCGCAGTAGTGGTGGAGAAAGTGTAGCTTTTTTGAATATTTAAGCCCTAAAAACGGCAAAAGCCGGAAGAAAGCGGCGGCAGGTAAATCTGTCACTTTGAGTATTAAAATCCGGCAGGATTCTGAAGGTAAAATGACAAAAATGCGCCGTAGGTGCAAAATATCGGTAGAAAATATTGTTGCAAAATGTTTTGGCGTGCTGTAGGTACGCTACATGCCAGCATATAGGTTTCGTACCTATGGCACGATATGGTTGTTGATTTTTCTTTCTACCAAGCTTTAACCCCTCTGGGTTCTTTGCTTCGATTTTATTATCCAAACATGTCACTTTGAGCTCTATAAACTGAAAGTAATAAAACCAATTTAATGTCCTTTAGTTGATATTATTTTACAAATTTGTATAAAAAACAACAACTATGGGAAACATTATTGGAATTACCGACGAAAACAGAAGAGCCGTATCTGTTGAACTATCAAAATTACTGGCCGACGAGTACGTATTGTACACTAAAACCCGCAATGCACACTGGAACGTTGAAGGCCCTGACTTTCATTCAATGCACGTATTTTTTGAAAGCCAATATGATGATTTGGACGAGATAATGGACGAGGTAGCTGAAAGGATCCGCAAGCTGGATCATTATGCTCCGGCAACGTTAAAAAGCTTTCTGGAGCTTACTCATTTAACTGAGAAAATCGGCGATAAAAACAATAGTTTGGCTTACATTAAAGAATTATTGGCCGACCACGAAAGTATTATTGAATTTTTAAGAGGCAGCATTGATCCTTTCGCCAATAAATATCATGATTTAGGCACCAGCGATTATATCACCGGCCTAATGGAAACTCACGAAAAAATGGCCTGGATGCTGCGCGCACATCTTAAATAGATTTGAGTGGTTGGAGGTTAGTGATTAGAGGTTGGTGATTAGAGGTTAGAGTTTGGTGATTAGAGATTGGTTGAACTATCTAACTAACCCCTAACCTCTAGTCTCCAACCTTTGATCTCTCTAAATCTAAAATCGTATTTTTGCGCCCTTACCCAGGGGATCTATGCAAAAAAACAAACTCACCTTATTTATTTTTATTGCACTTATTGTAGGCGTAATTGCGGGCTATTTGTACAATAGCTTTGTCATTAACTCTAATAATGTAAAAATAATAGCCGCCCAAACGGCAATCAGCAAAATCGACAGCCGTTTAGCTGTTAAAGGTAATGCGGCTGCCACAATTGCTCAGCTCGATACTCAAAAAACGGCTCAATCCGCTATCATCAAACAAAATGACGAGCAGCGGGAAAGTAAGCTTCAGGGTTTTACCATTCTCAGCGATATTTTTTTACGGCTTATAAAAATGATCATTGCTCCGTTGGTGTTTACTACATTGGTAGTGGGCGTGGCTAAGGTAGGTGACATTAAAGCCGTGGGGAGGATAGGGGGCAAAACCTTGCTTTGGTTTATGTGCGCTACACTGGTTTCGCTGTTATTGGGTATGCTGATGGTAAACCTTTTTGAACCCGGCAAAGCTATCCACCTCAATTTATCTTATGCTTCGGATCTCGATATCAAAAAAGTCAGCTTTTCATTAAAAGATTTTGTTGAACATATTTTCCCCAGAAGCATTTTTGAGGCTCTTGCCGACAATCAAATATTGCAAATTGTGGTATTTGCCTTGTTTTTTGGTATTGCCACCGCCGCCATTGGCGAAAAAGGGCAGATGGTGATCAAAATGATGGATGCGTTATCGCACATCATATTAAAAATAACCGGTTATGTAATGAAAATGGCTCCGCTGGCTGTTTTTGGAGCAATTACAGCTATTGTAGCCAAACAAGGCCTGGGTATTATATCCACCTATGTTATTTTTATTGGCGAGTTTTATTTGTCGCTCATTGTTTTGTGGCTGATCATTGTTCTGGCCGGATATTTTGTATTGAACAAAAGGGCTTTCACGCTGGTAAACCAGATAAAAGATTCCATGCTGGTTGCTTTCAGTACCTCAACCAGCGAGGCTGCTTATCCCAAAGTGCTGATGGAACTGGAACAATTTGGCTGCAGTAATAAAATTGTAAGCTTTGTGTTGCCATTAGGTTATTCGTTTAACCTGGATGGCGCTATGATGTATATGACCTTTGCCTCCTTATTTCTGGCCCAGGCTTATAATGTTCACCTGGCATTGGGTCAGCAATTAACTATGTTGCTTATATTGATGCTCACCAGCAAGGGCGTAGCCGGGGTTCCGCGGGCTGCGTTGGTGATAGTAGCCGGTATATTACCGCAATTTAACATCCCCGAAGCTGGTTTCGCCCTCATTATAGGCATTGACCCGATATTGGATATGGGACGCTCTGCAACCAATGTTTTAGGCAATGCCATGGCAACAGCAGTAGTAAGCAAATGGGAAAAAGAACTTAATTAGGCAATTATTGAATTTTAATACGACTTTTGCCGCAAATCGCTTATCTATAACGATGGGTTTAAAACCCATCGTTATGGATAAGCTGCAGGGAAATTTTTAAAATGATTTCCCTATACAATAGATAAAATAACCACGAATTAAAAATCTCTAATTAACTGACTGTCATGTCTGATAAAGCTAAAAAAGTATTTCTGCTCTTAACTATAATTGTTCCGTTCCTGCTGTACTGCGTGTATTATTACGGCCGGATGCTGAAAAACGCACCTTATAAGTTCACTGAATTTAAATCATTCGTGTTTAAATATGGCGATGGCGACAGTTTGGTTAATACCTATAACTCGGCAACAGGCGAATATCAATACCTCAATAAAAAAGATTCCCTGGTCAAAATCACTTTGTTGCTCACCAAAGATGATCTACTATATCTGCACCGCAAAGCAGCTGATCTTGGTTTCTGGGATTTCCCTTCAAAAGAACTGAATAGCGATACTACCGGGTTTCACGGCCGTAAGGCGCCTCATTATTATATCGAATTTAATTACGAGCGTAAAAGCAAAAAGGTACTGTTTGATGCATCTTTTAATGGCGATGACCGTTTAAAAGATGCCAATGTTAACCTGGTTAAGGAAATTATGCACGTTTTGGCCGATGCAGAAGATAGAGAGAAAAAGTAAAAGAGGTATTGTTTATTGAAATATGATTCCCTATATTTGCACCTCGAATTTTAAAACAATAATTAACAAACAATGTACGCAATAGTAAGTATAGCCGGACAGCAATTCAAAGTTGCAAAAGACCAGCAGATCTTTGTACACAGATTACAAGGCGATGAGGGCGCTAGTATTGAATTTGACAACGTATTATTGGCAGAAAACGAAGGTAAATTTAAATTAGGTTCTGATTTAAAAAGTGCTAAAGTATCTGCTAAGATAGTGTCTCATTTAAAAGGTGATAAAGTAATTATCTTCAAAAAGAAAAGAAGAAAAGGTTACAAAAAGAAAAACGGTCACCGTCAGCAATTTACCAAGATAGAGATCACTGGTATCACATTATAATTAAAGTTTAATCGGTGATGTTTATCATCACATAAAAAGATATTAAGAAATGGCACACAAAAAAGGGGCCGGTAGTTCCAGAAACGGCCGCGAGTCACATAGCAAACGTTTAGGTATCAAAATTTTCGGTGGTCAGCCAGCTATTGCAGGTAACATCATCGTTCGTCAGCGTGGTACCAAACACAACCCGGGCCTTAACGTAGGTATCGGTAAAGATCATACCTTATTTGCTTTAGCTGAAGGTATTGTAACATTCAAAAAGAAAGCAGATAACCGTTCATACGTTTCGGTACTTCCTTTTGAAGTTGAAACTGCTGTTGAAGTTGCAGCACCAGCTCCAAAAGCTGAGAAAAAAGTAGATGCAAAAGCACCAGTTGCTGAAGCTGCTGCAGAAACTGCAGTTGAAGAAGCTCCAAAAGCAAAAAAAGCAGCTGCGCCTAAAAAGAAAGCTGCTGACGCAGAAGAAGAAAAAGCAGCTGAGTAATCAGCCTTTTAACCATATTAAAAAAGCCCGGTTCTGTAATAGAACCGGGCTTTTTTGCGATTTAAATAATCGCGTAGTTATATAGGCTACTTACATCATTGTAGATACAATCGGACAGCGTCGGCATTAAACTTACTTGGTTTTGAAAACTTCGTAAGTTTAACAAAGAGCCCTACTTATTGGCTCAAAGTAAATTCGATAGGCACAGTATATAGAACTCTAACAGGAACACCATTTTGGGTTGCAGGTATCCACTTTGGACACGTGCTCATTGCTCTGACAGCTTCCTTATCTACCGATGGTGAAACACTTCTTACCACCTTTATATTTGTAAGACTTCCGTCTTTTTCTACCGTCATTGTTATAAGAACCCGCCCATGTTGATTTTTCAACCGCGCTTCAACAGGATAAACAATGTTAGTACTTAAATAATTGTAAAAACCTTGCATGCCGCCCGGAAATTGTGGAGCCTTTTCAACAGAGGTATAGATTTTTCCGGTATCGTTTTCTTTCTTTGTTATCACAACATCTGCCGATTGTGCTTTTGCATTTATAAAAAAGGCAATCGCAAACACCGTCAAAAGGATTTTTTTCATCATGATTTGGGTTGAAAATTTATTCTATGGTGATTTTCTTAATGTAAAAAGTATCCTCATCTATTTCAGGTACGGTAGTACTGCTTACCAGCAAGCCTTTTTGATCAATTACAAGCCTTTTAGTGCCTTCGTTGGTAGTAACTTCCATTGGCAACGACATGCTTATGTTCTGTAACTGTATGAGATAATGATTACCTGATAGTTGTTTAATATGAATATCAAGCTTATCAATACTGCGGATGTACAGGTCAAACAGTGGCTTTAAATCCCTGCCTGATTCCTGGCTGAAAAACTGCTGCACATCATCTGTATTCACCAAATTATCATAAGTATACTTCGGCGAGGTAACAAACTTCTTTAACGCGGGGAAAAACAGGCTATCGCCCATTATATAGCGGATGGTATGCATAAAAAATGCGCCTTTCCCGTAGATATCCCCGTTATAAGCTGCTTCTTCGTCAATATCCTTTCCTACTACAATTGGTATCTTATTGCCAAAGTGATAAGCTGCATCCTGAAAGAACTTATTGTAAGCCACTTCACCTTCAAACTCCCTGATGTATAGGGCATCACCGTAGGTACAAATCCCTTCATGTACCCAATAATCTGCCCAATCTTTAGCGGTTACTTTGTTTCCCCACCATTCGTGCCCAAATTCATGATGCATTAAGCCATCATAATCCTCGCCTCCAACTTTGGTATAACGAAACTTATTGCCATAAGCATTCATGGTTTGGTGTTCCATGCCCAAATGCGGCGTTTCGCAAATGGCTATCTTTTCCTTTGCCCATGGGTATTCGCCAAAATACTTTTCCTGCTCGTGAATGGTTTTTTCAAAAATATCCAGGTGATGGGCGGCTTTGCTTTCATGCTCTTTGAGCACATAAAATTGTAACGGAACGGTATGACCATCAACGGTAGTATATTGACGCGTTATAACAGCAAAATCACCTACATTAAATAAAATGCTGTAATTATTAATGGTGTAATTGGTTTTCCAGTGAAATGTAGCTTTATCGCCATGTTTGGTAACTTTCTGCAACAAGCCGGGCCCTGCAACAATCAGATCCTTAGGTACAGTTATTAACATATCTACGCCCTCATTTGGCTCGTCGGAAGGGTGATCCTTGCAAGGGAAATAAAGCTTTCCACCTGTACCTTCGGCAGTAATAGCCATCCACTGATGACCGGTTGAATCTCTTGTCCAGATAAAACCATCGTCCCATGGCGGATGAATGGCAACGTGAGGTTTGCCGCCGTAAATGACCTTTACGCTTGCTTTACCTGCAGGTAACTCATCTTGAAGGTTAATCCTGATGAGGTTATTTTTATATTCAAAAGCTTGTTTTTTATTATTTACCAATACCTGTTTCACATTTAACGAGTCCAGCAAATCGAACAGCAAAACATGTGTGGGCTGTGACATAATCACATCAATAATGGTAAATCCATCAATTGATCTTTGTTCAAAATCAACATTTAATGCAATGGTGTAATGTCTTACATCCATTATGGCTTGTTCCGGTTTTAATTTGCCGCCCGAAGTATAGGTTTGCTGGGCACGTAGTTGGCCGACAATGAGTATCGAAAGCAGAAGTAAAATTTTTTTCACTGATACTTAATTATTTGAGTTTGGTAATTTAAAAAAAAAGGATCACCCTTCCGACGAGCCAAATGAGGGCGTAGATATGTTAATAACTGTACCTAAGGATCTGATTGTTACTGAGTAATTGAATATTGAAAAGGCACAGAGTATTTTGACCGTATAGATTTCCCATCTCTTTTTGCAGGTATCCATTTAGGCGAATTAGCCATTACTCTTAAAGCCTCTTTGTCGAAATTGGCCCCAAGGCTCTTTTCAACTTTAAAATTGGTTAATTGACCATCCTTCTCCACAAAAAAACTTATTATCTCGGTACCTTCAGAATCCTCACCATTATTTTTAGGCCATATCAAATTCTCGCCCAAATAACGGCGAAAGGCGTCTTCACCTCCCGGAAAATGGGGAGGTACTAATGATTGATTACCAATAAAATGTGGAAGCGGGCTAAAGGGAAAAGCGTTTAAACTAGCAAACAAAAGAAATAAAGCAAAAAATACAGGTAACAGTTTTCTCATAAATGATTTTTTATTAATTCTCTCTAACCAATAAGCCGTCAGCAAAATCGTGCAGGTATTGCTTTTGGGCAGCCGGCAAATTTATGGCATCTAATGCTTCAAAAGCCTTATCAGTATGCAGCTGCATTGCTTCTTCGGCATACTGGCGAATGTTTAGTGAATTATAAATAGCAGTTACTGCAGCAACTTTTTCGGCGTTATCAAATTGTTTCAAACCAATCCAGGCATCCAAAGCTTGTTTATACTGATCAGCAAGTTCAAGTGCTTTGATGAGCAAATAGGTTTTTTTATTAGATATAATATCCCCGCCAACCTGTTTACCAAATTTTTCAGGATCACCGTACACACCCAATAAATGAAGAAACTTGAAGATTTACAAACAATAATAAGTAATGCCGTTAATACCCTGGCATTTCCCGAATATCCTGCTGAGCTTTACGAACCCATCAATTATATCCTTTCATTAGGCGGCAAAAGAATGAGGCCAGCTTTGCTGCTGATGGCTTGTGATCTTTTCGGTGGTGATATCGAAGCTGCACTGCCCCCTGCCCTTGCTATTGAAGTTTTCCATAATTTTACTT
>Ga0206982_1236_pt1 | contig 14337 bp, 16 predicted proteins | sample Alteio_BWMinCont_18_FD_153493 | JGI IMG/M metagenome (GOLD analysis project Ga0206982, IMG submission 153493) | Enriched cells from forest soil in Barre Woods Harvard Forest LTER site, Petersham, Massachusetts, United States -... | ecosystem: Environmental > Terrestrial > Soil > Temperate forest >... | reverse complement strand
CGAAAAAGCTTTTGCAGCTCTTGGTCTAAAAGACTTTAATGCTATATACACACAACTCAAACAAGATACTTTATTTGATGATTGGGAAACAGGGCGGATAGATAGGGGGCAATTCCTTTCAGCAATGAAGGCGTCTGTAGGTCTGGTGCTTACAGATGAGCAGATAACTGCGGCATGGAACGCTATGCTCCTCGACTTCCCCTTAAGGCGACTGCAGATACTTCAGCAATTACGGCTACATTACGATTTGATACTACTAAGTAATACAAACGAGATACATGAGGATGCTTTCAATGATATTCTATATAAAGCCCATGGCATACCCAATATTGGTGTGTTTTTCGACAAGGTGTACTTGTCGCATAGGGTAGGTATGCGCAAACCCGATGCTGAAATTTTTCAAAGAATACTGGATGATCTCGGCCTGAAGCCGGAACAGACTCTGTTTATAGACGATACACCACAGCACATAGCTGGAGCCAAGGCATTGGGCATTCAAACCATATACCTGGAAAAGGATATGACTATAGAGGAACACATCTTCAAGCCAATCGACCGCAACTAATATTATACTACTTTATTTCTTCGTAGTCTATATAGTCACTTTTATTTGGGCGTGCTGAAGTTGTTTTCTTTGCTTCTACTTTCTGGTTCATGTCGTTCATCTGCTCTTGCATCTGTCGCATGCGCTCACTGGTCATCTTGGTGATGCGCAATACGGGCAGTATATATTTCGTCAAAAAACGAAATATAAGGATGGCCACAATGGTCCATATGATCATGCTTATATTCATAGCGAGTGTAAAGTTAAGGTAAGAGGCAATGCAATAATTGTTAATAAAAAAATAATCGCAGGCATCACAAACAGAATTTGGAAATAGTTTAAACCTGCTGTATATTTGCATTGTAATATATTCGAAAGAAGGGGACGCGCAAGTTGTCCCCTTGTCATTTTTACACATGGCTGATATTTTAAGTACCGTTGAAATGCTTTTACTTCCGCTGCTGGAAGACACTGATATTTTTATTTGCTCCGTGAAAATGAAGCCAGTAAACAATATCAAGGTGTTTTTAGATGCAGATGGCGGCTTACCAATTGAAAAAATAGCTAAGCTCAACCGCAGGTTAAATGCACTTATCGAGGAGGCGCAATTGTTTCCGGAAGGTGATTATTCGCTCGAAGTTTCCAGCCCTGGCATTGATGAGCCATTGGCACAAATTCGCCAGTACAAAAAGAATGTAGGTCGCAAGCTGTTGGTCACTCCAACGAGGGGGCGGAAGTCTTGGGCACAATTACAGACGTAACAGACGAAAAGATAGTGCTGGAAGTGCCGGTAGGCAAAAAGAAAGAAATAGTGGTAACAGAAATACCTTTTACAGATATAAAAGAAGCAGTAGTACAAATAAGTTTTTAACTAAAAATTCCGGCAACGGAAATAAAGTGACAGAATATGGCAAGTATCAATCTTATCGACTCATTTCAGGAGTTTAAAGATGCAGAAAACATTGACCGGCCTACCTTAATGAAGGTAATTGAGGATGTTTTCAAAACCTTATTACGTAAAAAATACATAACGGATGAGAACTTCGACGTTATTGTAAACGACCAGACGGGCGACCTTGAGATCTTTCGCAGGCGAGAGATTGTAGCGGATGATATGGTAGAAGATGAAAACCTGCAGATACCATATTCACAGGCTATCAAGATTGAACCTGATTACAGTGTAGGTGAAGAAGTGTATGAGGAAGTTGATGTGCGCGACTTTGGTCGTCGTGCTATACTAGCCGCCAAGCAGACGCTTGCTGCCCGTATTGGCGATTTGAAGAAAAATAACCTGCTGAAAAAATATGCTGAGCGTGTTGGCGAGATCATAAGCGGCGAAGTGTACCAGATATGGAAGAAAGAAATACTGCTGCTGGATGACGAAGGGAATGAACTGATCATGCCTAAGACTGAGCAGATACCTACTGACTTCTTTAAAAAAGGCGAAGGTGTACGTGCTGTGGTAAAGAAGGTAGAGATGCGTAATAACTCACCCATCATCATCCTGAGCCGCACCCATCCATCTTTCCTGGAAAAATTGCTTGAAATTGAGGTGCCTGAAATAATGGACGGCCTTATTGTTATAAAGAAAATAGTACGTGAACCTGGCGAGCGCGCCAAAGTAGCTGTTGAAAGCTATGATGACCGCATAGACCCGGTTGGCGCATGTGTAGGTATGAAGGGTAGCCGCATACACGGTATTGTTCGTGAACTGCGCAACGAGAATATTGATATCATCAATTTCACCAACAACCTGCAGTTGCTCATACAAAGGTCGCTTACTCCTTCCCGTATTAATAGGATGGAGATCAATAATGCAGACCTGCATGCTGATGTGTACCTGGAGCCCGATCAGGTATCCCTTGCTATTGGTAAGAAGGGTGTCAACATCAAGCTGGCGCAGGAACTTACAGGTTACAGTATAGATGTGTATAGGGACGTGCAGGAAGAGGTTGCTTATGATATTGACCTGGATGAATTTAGCGATGAAATTGAACCATGGGTTATCGATGAGTTCAAGCGTATAGGTTGCGATACCGCCCTGAGCATTATAGAGCTTTCTATTGAAGAGCTGGTACGCCGTACCGACCTGGAAGAAGAAACAGTGCGCGATGTACGCAAGATACTTGAAGCAGAATTTGAAAATGAATAGGGCTGTTGCTTGCTATAAAGGTTTTTCAGTGTTAAGGCGTCATTAAAACAACGATTCCTGATCACCTGAACAATCCGATTATTAGTAAAAATAGCGTAGGTTTGTATATTAGGTAAAAACGTTAAATGCCAGAAGGGTTTGACGTATATATTGATTAAGGAATAGAATGACGACAGAAACAAAAACACCAAGATTGCTGGCTGCTGCCAAAGAATTCAATATAGGTAAGGATACCCTCCTGGAGTACCTTACTCATAAAGGCTTTGAGATAAATGCAAGCAATCCTAATGCTAAGCTTACAGAACCAATGTATAATGCCCTGACGGCCGAGTTTGCGCAAGACAAGGCGGCAAAACGCAGGAGCGAGGAAATTGCATTGCCCAAAGGGTCTTTACTGGAAGGCATCAGGAAGACACGGGATGACCTGGATATCACATCCAAAGATAAAAAGGCTGAAGAAGCAGCGCCTGAAAAAAAGGAAGAAAAACCTAAAGCTGTTGAGCCTAAGCCCGAAATAAACCCTGAGCCAAAGCCAGAGGTAAAACCGGAAATCAAACCGGAGATAAAACCAGTTGAGCCACCTGCCGAGCCCCAGATAAAACCTGCAGAACCTATACCGGCATTGCCAACTCCACCACCTGCACAACCAAGGCCCGATGTGGTACCGCCTGTTGTAAGTCAGGTTAAGGAAACTGTAGCGGCAAAAGAAATTGCTCCTAAAGAAATTAAAAAACATACTGTTGAGGCCGTTGCCACACCAGAGCCAGTAAAAGCACCTCCGGCGGCTCCGCAAGCTCAGGTATCCGAAAAAGTTGAAGAAGACAACGAACCGGAACACCTGGAAATGAAAGCCCCAAAGCTGGAAGGACCAAACATACTGGGTAAAATAAACTTAGACCAACTTAATTTAACATCGCGCCCTAAAAAGGGCGCTCCTGTTAAGAAAAAGGATGAGATAAAAGCTACGGCAAAACCGGTGAAAACCGATGATGCACCGAAAAAGAAAACTGCAGAACCTGCCCCGCAGCCTGTAGCTGAAAAACCAGTCGAACCCATTGCTCCACCTACTCCTTCTGCTGCACCAGCCGAAGACAGGGATGATGCAAATGATGGCAAACCTGAACATATAGAAATGAAGGCTCCCCGTTTGGAAGGGCCAAAAATAATAGGCAGAATAGAACTGCCAATTGCAAACAGTGGCAATAACAAGCCCGATAACAGGGAAAAGCGCAAACGCAAGCGTATTGTTGTTGAAAAGAAACCAGAGAACTTCAAGCCAGGCGAAAATCCTGGAGCGCCAAGAGAACGTAACCATCCAGGTGGTGGTAACGGTGGCGGCGTAGGCGTACCCTCTGCACCAAGAAGCAACAATCCGCGTGGCGATCGTCCTCCATATCAGGGTGGCGGTACCGGCAGGCCTATACAGCGCCCGGGTGGCGGCACAGGTACAGGGGGCGGTGGTTACCAGGGTAACAGGCCAGGTGGCGGCGGCGGTGATCGCCGTGGCCCAGGTGGTGGAGGTGGCGACCGCAGGGGCAACCCGCGCAGCGCACCTGCACCGGTTAATGCACAGCAGCAGGAAATTGATACAAAAGCAATACAGGAAAAAATACGGGAAACGCAGGCCAAACTTACAGGTTCTACGCGTGGCCGTAATATGAAAGCCAAATATCGTCGTAACAAACGCGACGAAATGAGCGAAAAACGTGCTGCTGCTGAAAATGCAGAACAGACGAGCGCTATACAGGTTACCGAATTTATATCGGTGAGCGAACTGGCTAACCTGCTCGATGTAAGCTTTGCAGATGTTATCAGCAAATGTATGAGCTTGGGTATCATGGTATCTATCAACCAGCGTTTGGACGCAGAGGTGATAGAATTGGTATCCAGCGAGTTTGGCTATGATGTGGAGTTCATTAACCTGGAACAGGAAACAGACGAAGAAGAAGTAGTAGAGGAAAATCCTGATGACCTGATACCACGCGCACCTATTGTTACTATAATGGGTCACGTCGATCATGGTAAAACATCACTCCTCGATTATATACGCAGCGCCAATGTGGTTGCTGGTGAGTCGGGTGGTATCACCCAGCACATCGGTGCATACCAGGTGGTAACTGGTACTGGCAAAAAGATCACCTTCTTGGATACTCCGGGTCACGAGGCGTTTACCGCCATGCGTGCTCGTGGTGCTAAGGTGGCCGACGTTGCTGTGATTGTGGTGGCTGCAGATGATGCAATAATGCCACAAACCAAGGAGGCAATATCACATGCACAGGCAGCATCGCTCCCTATGATATTTGCTATTAACAAGATAGATAAGGAAGGCGCTGACCCCGAAAGGATCAAGCAGCAGCTTGCCGCAATGAATATATTGGTAGAAGACTGGGGGGGTAAATACCAGAGCCAGGAAATATCTGCCAAGAAGGGTATTAACATAGATCTGTTGTTGGAGAAGATAGGCCTTGAGGCTGAGCTTCTTGAGCTGAGAGCTAATCCTGACCGCGACGCTATAGGTAGCGTTATCGAAGCATCGCTGGATAAGGGCCGTGGCTACCAGGCTACAGTACTGGTGCAAGCCGGTACGCTGAAGCAGGGCGATATGATCGTTTGCGGACAGCACTATGGTAAGGTAAAAGCAATGTTTAATGAGCGCGGCCAGCGTGCCAACAATGCAGGTCCTTCTACACCGGTACAGGTATTGGGTCTTAATGGTGCGCCACAGGCGGGTGAAAAGTTCAAGGTGTACCTGGATGAGGATGAAGCTAAAGAATTGGCTAACCACCGTGCACAGATCATGCGCGAGCAAGGCATACGTGCACGCAAGCACATCACGCTCGATGAAATTGGTCGTCGTTTGGCACTCGGTAACTTTAAAGAACTGGGTATCATCATCAAGGGTGACTTTGATGGTAGCGTAGAGGCGCTCTCCGATTCATTGCAGAAACTTTCTACACAAGAAGTTGCGGTGAATGTGGTACACAAGGGTGTGGGCCAGATCACCGAGACCGATGTATTGCTGGCAACAGCTTCCGATGCCATCATACTTGGTTTCCAGGTACGTCCGTCATCGCAGGCAGCCAAGCTTGCTGAGCAGGAAAATATTGAAATACGTACTTACTCCATCATCTACGATGCCATCGAAGAGATCAAGAGCGCCATGGAAGGCTTGCTTGAACCTAAGATCGAGAAGAAGACCGTGGCTAACATTGAAGTGCGCGAAGTCTTTAAGATTGGCGGCGTAGGTACCATTGCTGGTTGCTATGTGCTGGATGGTAAGATGACCCGCAACACTCGTTTGAACCTGGTACGCGATGGTATAGTAATATACAATGGTGAGCTATCTTCACTGAAACGCTTTAAGGATGATGTGAAAGATGTGAACGCAGGCTACGAGTGTGGTTTGATGATCAAGAACTACAACAACATCAACGTGGGCGATATCATTGAAGGCTACGAAGAAGTAGAAGTGAAACGTACACTGTAATTGAGGTTATAAATAAATGTTTGCAAAGGCAGTTCCCAACCGAGCTGCCTTTTTTTGCGACCTGAAAGATGTAGTGAATTACATTGTTGCGGATAGGGCGGATAATAGCTACAAGTCCAGGTCTTCATCTTCATCGGCACCGAAGATGTCTGATATAAACTCGTTGTAGATGTCTATGAAGTAGGGGCAGGCCGGGGCTATATTGTTTTCCAGTACCTGATCCAGGAAGTGGGCTACCTCTTCGTTGAAGGAGATGGCATCTTCACCGTCGCCGGTACCAAAGCCGTGGGCTATTTTAGAGAGTGTTTCTGCCAGTTGCTCCAGGTTCACGTTATGTATAACAAAGGATATGTGCTCGTTGGTTTGCGGGTCTATGGGGGTGTAGGTAAAGGCATCTGTAAGCTTAGATAGCTCCTGGCCTATGTAGGCCGCCCGCAGGTAGTCTATGGCAATATCGTTATAGTCGCTGAAGAACAGGCGGCTAGACTTTGGTATGGTGATATCGAACGCTGTTTCGTCTGCATTTACATGAAGGTATTCCAATATGGTTTCTTCTTTCCAGCCAACAAACTCGGTAATGTGAATGAAATGCATAACGTGTGCTACTGCTTTAGTAATTGTGGATTTTACGGGTGATAAAAGTAATGGGTTTTTGTAGATTATGGTGCTGTTGAGTACCCGGAAGACCCAACTGTATTCTTACAATATAAGCTGGATAAAACAATATCTGATACATATGAAACCCAACAGGAGTAAAAAGTAATAGAAGCTTTTATTAAATAAAAGTTATTTATCTTATACAGGTTTAGGGCGTTCTTGTTTTACCGGCATCTGTATGCAATAATTAATTCATTCAGTTAGCCATTGAACGCACATTGGAAGCGCGTTTCATGGAAATTTTATATCATTATTTGCTTTAAATATGTTGTTGCTTTTATACTTATAGGGGATAGGGCTGGGCTATTCTCAGATTGGCTTTTTTGTTTATTTTTGTTTGTATATTTTTGGTGCCATTACTTACTCCTCACTCACTAATGGCATGATTTTCTTTGGGTTATATCCTTATAGTGCAGTATTAAATAGTAGTTTATGAATATCCAGGAACTGAGGATCGGAAATTTTATAAGGGTACAATCGACGGCAGGGCAAGTAGCAGCAATAGAAAATGAAACATGTTTCGTTGCCATTAAAACCAGCGCCGGCCTTATAGAAGGAAAATATGCTGACCTGAATATTGAACCTATATACCTGGAGCGCAATATGCTGGTGCAATGCTGTGGTTTTGATGCTGCGGGTATCATAAAGATCGATGTACCTCCCCGTTCTTTTTACCTGCAGGAAAACGATGGCCATATTATTTTAATGGGCTCTGCCCCCGGCAGTAGTTACCTCCCGCTCATCCATTTTTGGGATATAAAGACACTGCATCAATTGCAGCGGCTATATAATGTGCTCAATAGTGGTGAGTTGTTGCCTGTGGATATAGAGTTGCTTGAGCGTTATTTTAGAGGTGCATAGTCTTATCTGATTTTTTATTTGTGATGAGCATTTTGGGGTTGTGTCATTGCGAGGTACGAAGCAACCTTAAGAAACACAAGCTTGCAACATACCCCCCACTCATGTCATTGCGAGGCACGAAGCAACCTTACGAAACACAAGCTTGCAACATACCCCGCCCACTCGTGTCGTTGCGAAGGCACGAAGCAACCTTACGAAACACAAGCTTGCAACATCCCTCCCACTCGCGTCATTGCGAAGGCACGAAGCAACCTTACGAAACACAAGCTTGCAACATCCCTCCCACTCGCGTCATTGCGAGGCACGAAGCAACCTTAAGAAACACAAGCTTGCAACATACCCCGCCCACTCGTGTCGTTGCGAAGGCACGAAGCAACCTTACGAAACACAAGCTTGCAACATACCCCGCCCACTCGTGTCGTTGCGAAGGCACGAAGCAACCGTACGAAACACAAGCTTGCAACATACCCCCCACTCGTGTCATTGCGAGGCACGAAGCAACCTTACGCTATTGTGGGTGTTTTAATATGAGTGTGGATGATGGTGTTCCGAAAAGTTTATGTTTTGAAATACCTTTTTCCTTAATAGTTATTAATATCCCTGATCTTATTCTCGACAAGCCAGTTATGGAAGTCGAGCGAATCATCAGGGTAATGATGAATGACCTGGCCATCTTTAAGGGCAATAATAAAGTAGTGCAGGTCTGCAAGATAGGCCGATAGCTCGCCTGCATGGTACGGAAAGCCGGGGTAAGTGCTGTGTGTTGCCTTACTATTTTTTCTTCTAAAGAACCACATACAAACTGGTTTAAAGCGTGAGTGGCAGGGCATAAAAAGAGGCGTGAAACTTAGACACCCCACTCACAGGTACTTGCGATACCCTTCCGGAAATGAATAAGTCCACGCCATAGCGGCGCGTCTTACATCATTTTTCCGGAATTGAAATTTCGCAAGTTTCGTGGGTGGAAAAAAGCTGAAGACAGCTAAAAATATGTATGTGTCACACTTAAATTATACCATGCGCAAAAATTAGTTTGGTGTAAAAATACAAATTCAACTTAATAAAGTAAGTAGGGAATTTGCAGGTTGATAAATTAGGGGTCTGGGTCGAAAAGACTTGTTGGGATCCAGTACAAGTGGAAAACACTTGCGCTAGTTGAGCTAGCGCAGGAATAGAAGGGGAGTTACTAATTTGAAATATTCAACTCATTTGAATTCTTTTTCCTATTCATCCTTGTTCTTGTCTTTCTTTTTTTTATTTAGGTTGTCTTTTACTTCGTCTTTAATCTTGTCCTTCGCTTGATCTTTAAGGGCGTCTGCAATCTTTTTTCCAACGTGATGTTTTTTTGTTCCAAATAATATTTTTCCCAAGAAAGGAATAAGAGGTAATCCGGCTTTAGAACCAGCAACCGACAAAAAGATAAGTGCATGCATATAGTTCATTTTGAAGTAAATATATACAATTTAATTATGTTATTAAGAAAAAATATAAACTCCTTATCAGTAATAGCAATTTTAGTAAACTGGTGAGATTCACTATATAAAGCTTGCTGCGATATTAAGCAATGGAAATAGATGTGAGACAAATAGGAGGAAATGGTGAAGTGGCTTAATGAAGATTTGATGAAAAAAGGGGTAATAATATATTTATTAAAAAATAAAATTGGACGACAGAAAAGCAGCCTCCTTTATCTTGAAAATATTTTTACATTTGCAAACGATAGTCTGTGTTAGCGTATTCTATCGTTCAAATATTATATCTGTATGTTAAAACCTTTCTTCTTTTGGAATAATCCAAGGGTAACTTTTTTTTAAAATAATAAGGAAAAGGTATGAAAGACCCCGCTATAAGATTGATTTTGAAAGAAACAGAACTTTCTAATTTCATCAACGATCCCCATTCAAAAGTTGTACATGAACTAAAGCTGCCGGTAGCAAAGGCAATAATTGATATTGCTGTTATCAATGGCTCATTACATGGCTATGAGATAAAAAGTAGCAGTGATACCTTGCAACGGTTACCCAATCAGTTAATAGCATACTCATATATTTTTGACTATATAACTGTTGTGACAGAGAGAAAATATTGCGATAAAATAATAGAGTTAGTTCCTGACTGGGTGGGAGTTGCAATATGCTCTGACAAAGTTTGTAGTAAAGGGTTTGAAGTAATAAAACCTTCGAGTCTCAATCTAAATAAAAAGGGATTTTACGTGGCCAAATTGCTTTGGCGTGATGAGCTCGTTGAGATACTGGAAGAGCAACAAATCGTATTTAGAAAGAAGAGTAGGAACTGGACTTTGTGCGAAATATTATCAGACAACTTAGAGTTGTCTAAGTTGTCTGATATTGTTAGAGAAAAATTAAAACAAAGAAGCGATTGGAAAATTAAAGAAGGCTATGCAGTAGTGTAATGTGGTGGTTTTGACTTATTTGTACCCAAGTTTCAAGACTACCTGGTTTTTTATTTGGATCAGCTACATTTTGTGCTGCTATTTCACTAATTCGCAAGTCCCCCCAACTAAAAGCATGTCCACTATAATCAGCAGTTCGTATTAGTTTTTGCGCATGAGTAATAAACTGTCCATTACCATGAATATGAGACCCAGCTAACTCCCCACGATAAATTACATATTTATTTACAGAGGCATATTTAAGGCTACAGCTTCCAGGAAATGATACATCCGAAAAGAAGGGATGCTTTGTTCCAAAATCCGAGTATTTGATATTGGTGTGTTGTGAAACGAGGCTAGCTATGGCTAGCCAAATATCCCATTCATACCTGTGTAGATATTGAGGATGTGCTTGAACAGGTAACAATGATAAATTATCTGGGAATGAACCGGACGCTATAACTATTTGGTTCCAATGATTAATATGAGGAATTCCTCCTATAATTGATTGGGCAAGCGCTGCAAGTAAATTATAGTTATGAGCTTCTGCATATCCCAAATCAATAAGCAATATCGTATTCCCAGGGGTAATGCCAAGCCCAGTTGTTAATGCGTTGATTGAAACATTATAGTTTAAAAAGCCCCCACTTGTGGCGGAAGTTCTTATACAAATCTTGCATCCGTAACTAATAGTCAACCCTTTAACCATCGCAATATAATTTGCCGGGCTGTTTTCTTGTACTGCGGGAATGGCATTAACACCATTTTTGAAAAGTGTTTCAAGTAAGTTTTTTATCACCTTTACATTTCCAGATAGATCGTCAATTAATGAAAAATCTAAAATTACCGAATTGGCATTTGTCACATTAAAACCGTTAAATGACCAATGGGTAACCAAGTGTGTTTCTAGGCCACTTAATGTGTCAAATAAAACCTCTATAACGGGACATGTTTCCTCCTTAACCCGTTGAGACAAGTATCTCATTGCAGTTAGCTCACCTCTTTTTGATAATAGAATTGGGTAGTATTTTTTCATAAGACAATGTTTGTCACAAAGTAATAAATACCGCTATTTTATATAGGGTAAAAACACCCATTTTATATTCAAAAATTATTTGTACTTTCGCGCAATACGTGTCAGGCGTAGGCCTTGCCGTGGGAAGCCTCAATTAATATTGAGGCTTCACCGTTTAAGGGAAATGCTTTAACCCGAAGCCATGGTACCACCCATTTTGACCACAGTAAAACTTATCTTCAAATAAGTCAAAAGTAGGTTGGGATTTGTCTGGCGATAATGATTTTCTTGCAATGGGGTATGCGCATAGATCAGCAAGTTGTAGGCCATTGATATTTTCTCCTTTACCTCTGAAATGCAGTTTGGGGTAGCACATTTGAAATTCATCTGTACTGATATATTCAGTCCCGTATTTAATGAAATTTGTATAATATTTTTTTAGCTGCGAGTCTTTTTTCTGCTCTCTCTTTTCTAAACATAAATGTAAAATGTGTTCTTTGCTTTTTCTGCCAATGAGTGTTATCCCTCTTTCACATAAAAATGTAAGTGCATCTTCATAAGCATGGTTTTTATAAGGATAGCGTTCTTTGTATTTCTCTTTGTCAACTACACATGATATTACATGGTATCCGCATTCCTTAAATATTCTGCCAATGTCAGTGTAAAAATCTTGCATTACAAATTCATTCTGAAAAATCTTATATATACCACTTTTCTTTCTCATTTCTACGGAGTGAAATACGATACTTTCATTTGAAAAAAACTTCAGTTTTAGTTTTTTAAATTCTTCATTAAATAAGTGATAATAATCTTCTCGAAATACTATCCCGCATAGGACAAAAATATTAAATCGCGGATCCGGCTTGGTAATATTTGCTTCTCCACTTTCATCAATAAACATGTAATATCTCATGCGTTGTATTTGGCGTCACTACAAACCTAATCATTGTTATACTTAAACAATAATAGACATACCCATGCCTGCTCACTCTGGCACAAGTGTTTTTTACTTGTACCGAAACAGCAGCAAGTGTTTTCCACTTGCGTCAACCCATCGCTATATAGGTATCTAAATTCCACATTCATACTCAAAATTAAGAGTTGAGCATTTTCTTATATTGGTATATACGTCACCGTGACTTATATGCCAATGTATAAAAGTTGTCCAACTCTACCTTCGATTTATGGATCCTTCTTTAATTCTTTTGCTTAACGACCAACCAACAACTTGCCCGCATTGTGATGCAAGAACTCATTGGATTGACTTTTATGATTTTGATGAAGATTACCAACTTCATTTTTGTTTGGCATATCCGTTCAAACATATTTTTCTGGCTTGTGAGGATGAAGATGAGCTATTGAATACAGGTTTTGATAATAGTTGAAACAATAAATAAAGGATTGTACTTTGCTGAGATGAAAGCAGGACAAACTCTTTGGACAAGGGATGAATTGATCTTAGCGGTAAACCTTTACATAAAGTTGCCGTTTGGTAAAATGCATAGTACCAATCCCGATATAATAGAGCTTGCTCATTTAATTGGTAGAACCCCTTCTGCTATAGCTTTGAAACTCGTGAATTTTGCAAGCTTTGATCCTATACTTAAGGAAAGAGGAATAAAAGGAGCTGTCAACGCAAGTAAGCTGGATAAAGAAATTTGGAATGAGTTCTATACGAATTGGGATCATGCATTTATTGAGAGCGAAAAGTTGATGGCGAAGGTAAAGCATACAACTATTGAACAGTTGAATGATATTGATCTGACTGATATACCTAAAGAGGGATTAGAAAAAATACGGCTTGTAAAGACAAGAGTTAATCAGTCTATTTTTAGGAATATTATATTAGCAACCTATGATAGCCGATGTTGCATTACAGGCATAACAAATCCTGAACTACTTATTGCGAGTCATATACTACCATGGAGTACGGATGAAAAAAATAGGATGAATCCCATGAATGGATTAGCGTTAAATGCATTGCACGACAAAGCATTTGAAGTAGGCTTGATCACTATTGATGCTGATACATATAAGATCAGGGTATCCTCTTCCTTAAATAAAAAGGATGTGTCTGAAAGTGTCAGACAAAATTTTCTTAACTACGAAGGTTTGAAGATTTCTGTACCTAAGAAGTTTCCGCCACAAAAAGATTTTTTAAAGGTACACAACGACAGTAGATTTAAAGAATAGGGGCTCCTCTCGTACTCGTTTATAACGAGTATGCTCCGGCGCGGCGTTTGCAACGCCCGTGAAACATTTCAATTCGTGGAACAGTGCATAACTTCTTCACCCAAATACCAATTACCACCTGTACCTTGCGCCCGCATATATAACCTGTAAACCATCGTGTCAGCAGGGCACAGCATAAAATATTTGCTCAGTTCTTACAAATCGCCAAACCCAAAAATGTCCTCCAACGGACATTTTAAGACATTTTTAAAAGAACAGCTAAAATGCAATATCAGCCACCACAGCATATTTCAGGCTGCAAACTCACCCAAAATGTCTGTTTAACAATTGTTTTTTACAACAGACATTTTATATCTGCTATCACATTTAAGGTCAGCCATGGGTTACGCTACAAGTGTTCGAAACCTGATCGTTTAAATGTTGGATAGGCTATTATAAGGTAGAATTGTTCAGTTGGGCAGAACAGTAGCACTGCAGCCTGCACAAAGCTGTGTCGGCTGCAGCTGTCATAGCTGCCGACTGCCTTTTTCTTTGCTACTTTCTTTTGGGCATGCAAAAGAAAGTAGGGTAGTGAAGGGCAGTTCCTGGAGATAATTTTATAATACTTTAGGGTTTAACCTGCAAAGTATTTAAACCCCCAAAATGTCCCCCAACGGACATTTTAAGACATTTTTAAAAGCACGGCTAAAATGTAATATCAGCCACCACAGCATATTTCAGACTGTAAACTCACCCAAAATGTCTGTTTACCAGTTGTTTTTTTACAACAGACATTTTACTCAAAAAACAAGTCTCATCGCGAAGCATAAAGCAACCTTTAGTAACACCTGCTGACACGCAATTTTTATATGCACATATCGCGTAAGCTTGCAGCATTATTTATGCTCAATCGCTTACATATTTCAGCGTATTTCTGCATTATTTTCTGAAAAGTTATCCACATATTTTTTCACTTATATATCTATCAATCAATGATTTGTGTTTTCGTTAACAAATAGTAGGGTAGTTAAAACACCCTAAGTATTTCTTTTTTTAA
>Ga0206982_1234_pt1 | contig 14372 bp, 10 predicted proteins | sample Alteio_BWMinCont_18_FD_153493 | JGI IMG/M metagenome (GOLD analysis project Ga0206982, IMG submission 153493) | Enriched cells from forest soil in Barre Woods Harvard Forest LTER site, Petersham, Massachusetts, United States -... | ecosystem: Environmental > Terrestrial > Soil > Temperate forest >... | reverse complement strand
GCTTAGACCCACGGTGCTCAAGAGGAACTTCAGCGAAGAACGTACTGACGGATCGTCGTCAACGACAAAAACATCCGGAGATCCTGTCATGAGGGACTCCCTGAGGCGGCCGGCAGCGTGAACGAGAATACCGCGCCGTGGGGAGAATTGGGCGCAGCCCAGAGCCGGCCGCAATGACCTTCAACAAGTGAGCGACTGATCGACAAACCCATTCCCATACCCTTCGCTTTCGTTGTAAAAAAGGGAGTGAACACGCGATCCATCTCTGAACCAAAGCCAGAACCGGAATCGCTTACCGCAACGAGTACGTCCCCAGACTCGTCGACCCGGGATTGCACACAGAGTAGACGAGGTCTATCTGTCACCGCAGCCAGGGCTTCAATGCCGTTCATGACTAAGTTCAGCAGGACCTGCTGCAATTGAACGCGATCGGCCAGCACAAGCGGGAGATCTGCCTTCAATTGACGGTCAACCGAGACTTGATTTTCATATAGCTCACGACCAGCCAGAAGCAGCACCTCTTGAATCACTTCGTTTATGTTCAATGCGATCTTTTCGACAGATCCTTTCTTTATGAATGCGCGGATCCGAGCTAGAACGGCGCTGGCGCGTGTGCCGTCCGCAACGATTTCTTCCAGTGCCCTCCGCAGAACGTCGGGTTCAAGATTGTGATTCGCGAGCAGCCTAAGACAGGCATTGCCGTTGTTGGTTACCGCAGTCAAAGGTTGATTCACCTCGTGGGCAATGGACGCCGCCATTTCGCCCAGATTTGTAAGCTTGGACACCTGCGCAAGCTCCGATCGGGACTTGTCAAGCGCCTCTTCAGATTGCCGACGCTCTGTAACATCCTGGACTACGGCTATGTACTCGAGTTGCCCATCCTGATCGCGTGTCGCATGAGCAACAGAATGCAGATACTTGATCGATTGGTCGGGCATCAGCAAGCGGAACTGCCATTCAAAGTCCTTGCCGCCGTTTCGAGCCCTTACGACCATTTTTTCGTACAAACTGAGATCCTGTGGATGAACTCGAGTGCGGATCAGTTCCAGCGTCACAGGTGAGCCGATTTCAAGATCGTAGATGCGATAGAGCTCGTTTGACCACGTGATTTCGTCTGTCGCCACGCGCCAGGAATAGCTGCCTATTTGACCGAGACGTTGGCCTTCCGCAAGGAATGCCTCGCTGCGACGCAAAGCTTCTTCCGCGCGTCTTCGTTCAATGACCTGTGCGATGGTACCGGCGGCAAACGAGAGAGTTTCAAGCGTACCCTCCGAGAGCGCCTTCTGTGAGAACATGCCCATCACGCCTACTAGCCTGTCTTCCAGAACCAGTGGGTAGCCGGCAAAGGAAATCATTTTTTTCTGGCGTGCCCAGTTTTTGTCACTGACGCGGGGATCGTTTTGGGCGTCGTTAGTGAAGTGCGGCTTTCTTTCTTGAGCGATCAGGCCGATTTTGTGCTGTCCGACGCGGATTTGACTGTGGGGCCCATCCAGGTGTGTGTACATTCCCGCACTTGCTTGCAACTCAAGTTCGTGGCCATCTTCGCTGAGCGTCCAGATACGGGCGAATGCAGCATCGAGATGCCGAACCACCGCGCCTACACAGTTGCGCAGGATTCCCTTCAAATCTTCCTGGTGCGACAGAGCCAACCCAATTTCCTCGCGGAATGCGCTAAGACGCGTTCGCTCATCCATCGCCGCACGCAGCGCTATCTCCGCCTGCTTTCTCTTGCTGATATCACGGACAAAGCCCGTAAACATTTTATGGCTGCCTCTGGTCAGCTCGCCAAATGAAACCTCTACGGGAAACTCCTCCCCATTTTTGCGAAGTGCCGTTAGTTCGGTGCCTTGCCAATTTATGTGCCGCTGACCGGTAGTCAAATACCTTTTGAAACCGTTCTCGTGCAGCTCCCTCATGTATTCAGGCATCAAGAGGGTTAAGGGTTTCCCCGTCAACTCGGCGGGGGCGTAGCCAAAAACCGCGGCAATGGCAGGGTTGGCAAACAAGATAGACCCTTTATCATCAATGCTCACAATGGCATCGCTCGCTGTTTCCACCACCACGCGATACTTCTCTTCGCTCGTTCTGAGGTCTTCCTCGGCGTGCATGCGGTCGGCAATTTCCTTTCGAAGCTCCTGGTTGGCTGCAGCAAGTTCTGTAGTGCGTTGCGCGACGCGTTGGTCTAGTTCGCGCGCGTCCCGCTTCTGTTCACTGCGGAGCCACGCCTCCTGCAACCCGATGGACCCCTGATTCGCCGCTACGCTTAAAATAAGCTTCTCGGTTTGCTGGGGAAAATCAGCTCGCTCTGACCCTGCTGCGATTATGCCAATTTCTCCTTGCAGCCCCAGTCCCAGGGGCACAATCGAAATGTCGCGGCCGCCTAGCGGGATTCGCATGAGCGGAGGCCATTCCCGGGAGCCGGTTCCAACCAACTCTCTCAGTGCGCCGGCAATCTCGTGCGGCTGGGCTTTTTGCGATTGCCCTAACCGAACCATCTCGATTGGCGCCTGGCCACCGGTTTCCCTCAGCCTTGCATAGACAAGATCCAACTGGAGCATACGCAACAGCGCGTCGAGCAAGGCTTCAACAATCTGGGATGGCTCGCCACCGCTCCACATGGCAGGAAGAGCGAGGACGCTGACCAGATCATTGACGCAGCGCTGAAGGCGCTTGATCTCCTGTATGGGATCTCTGCGTTGCACATTCATATTCAGGCCGCCGCCGGCGAACGACTCCGACCAGCGCGCCGTTCGCGAAATTCTCGCAGGAACTCATGCGGCGGCACAAAAAAGGGATTCTGCTGAAGAATGCCTCCGATGATGACCATCGGGTGAGTCCGCATGATGTCAATCACCGCGTCACCTCCCAAACGCCTGAGATGGTAAAAGTACAAATGACCGCGTCGTCGTGACGAAGCCCCACATCATTCACGCGCGACTCTAACTCAATCACGTCATCTACATGAGACCGATCTCCGACCGCCCAGTCCATACGACAGCAAATCCGGCTCAGAGGAAATCCTCCCTTGGCGTTTCCACTGGCCAGTTGCTCAAACACTTCCAGCATCCGATCCTGGTCGATACGCCCATCTGGAAGGTAAACTTCGGTGTTGGTCCGAAGCTCGAGCTGCCCGCTCAGCTGCGCGGCCGCAGGGTCGATGCCTGCGCCAGTCGGGCGTTGCAAATGGTCCTGACGTTGCTCTGGGTTAAGAACGTGAACGGATTTGTCAACAGCCTCCGACCCGTCCTTTATGAAAGGAAGCAGGATGCGGTATTCTTCTTCGTCATTATTGAAGAACGCGCATATATGACGCGTGTCGCGGAGTTGGGAGGCGGCGAGAAAAATTGGGACTGAGTTGCCCTTCATGGCCTTCCCTTCTCCAACGGATCCCGTGCAAGGTGGCTGAGCAGTCGAATTCCCACAACTTCTTTTCGTTTGTTGATATTCTCGGAGGCGATCCCAGGGCGCACGGTCGGCTCGCTGCTTTGGTCCCGCCTACGTGGCTGTGGTCGTTCTGATCAGAGACCAGTGCTCGTACTGCTCGCTTTCGTTCGTCCCGCCATCTGATATTCGGATTATTGCCAATACCAGCCTTTGATTGCAACAGGTTATCTGCCCTGGCCGAAAAGAAATCCCGTCAAACCTGTTCGCAAAAGTGCCTCGGGCAGCGGAACAAATACGGAAGATATCCGAAACGTTAGCGTTCTGGAGGAGGACCCGTGCTGGGTTCGGAATTTGTCAATGAGTTTAATAGGGGATGAAAAACGCTACAGAAGGCAAGGACGCGCTTCTAAACGTGCAGGGGCCATCCGAATCGCAATCAAGTCACAAGGTCAGGATGAATCATGTTGCTTCCCATCAAGTCTCCGTGTGAGCAATCGGTCGCTGGCGTAGCTCCGGGGCCAGCCGAGTCATGCAAGGGACCTTGGGTGTTGATCGCGACAATTCTCGCTTCGAGCATGGCATTTATCGACGGGACCGTCGTCAATGTAGCCTTGCCCGCTTTACAGACTGCCCTCCATGCATCGGCGACGGACATTCAATGGGTGGTCGAGTCCTACGCCCTTCTGCTTGCATCCCTGCTGCTCCTGGGCGGTTCCATTGGCGATCTTTATGGTCGCCGCAAAACCTTCCTCTGCGGCGTTCTGCTTTTTGCGATCGGATCGTCGTGGTGCGGCCTCTCGTCTTCAATCACTCCCCTCATCATCGCGCGTGGACTTCAAGGGATAGGAGCAGCGTTCCTGGTACCGGGAAGTTTGGCGATTATTAGCGCCTCTTATACAGAGAACGAGCGCGGGCGAGCGATCGGTACCTGGTCCGGCTTCACGGCGATCACGGCAGCCATCGGGCCGGTCCTGGGCGGATGGCTGGTGGAAAATTCGTCGTGGCGTTGGATCTTCTTCATCAATCTTCCAATCGCGATCCTGGTAATCCTGATTTCATTGTGGCGGGTACAGGAGAGTCGTAACGAAGAAGCACACAAGAGTCTCGATTGGCTGGGCGCGGCGCTCGCTACTTTTGGTCTGGGGGCGATTACGTATACGCTAATAAACGGTTCGGGCGCGACGTCAGGCCCCAAAACAGTTCTCTGGGTATTGGGCGCGGCAGGACTAGGCGCCCTCCTTGGCTTCTTGGTCGTAGAGTCACGTTCGCCAGCTCCGATGGTCTCCTTGCAACTCTTCCGGTCGAGAGACTTTTCCGGGTCCAATCTTCTCACGTTCCTGCTCTACGCGCCGCTCGGTGGCATCTTGTTCTTCTTTCCGCTCGATCTCATTCAAGTGCAGCACTACCCCGCTACACGGGCCGGAGCCGCGTTGCTTCCGCTGATCCTGCTCGTTTTCCTGCTTTCCCGTTGGTCCGGAGGCCTGGTGGCTCGATATGGCGCGAGACTGCCGCTCACGGTTGGATCACTCGTCGCGGCGTCAGGATTCGCGCTGTTCCTGAGGCCCGGGATCGGAGGTTCGTACTGGATCACATACTTCCCCGCAGTAGTTGTTCTGGGCATTGGTGTGGCGATCAGCGTTGCTCCACTTACGACGACAGTGATGGAATCGGTTCCCGTCACCGAAGCCGGAGTGCCTTCCGGAGTCAACAACGCTGTGTCGCGGATCGCCAGCCTACTAGCCGTCGCGGTCTTTGGTCTCGCCCTCTCCGCTGGATTCAACCGTACGCTCGACCGCAGTCTCTCACGGATGCAACTGTCTTCCTCAGCGCGCCAGAACGCCGAAATGGAGCGAACAAAACTGGCGGGCGCACAAATCGGCGAACCGCTGATAAAGCACGCCTTCGACGAAGCTTTCGTATCGGGATTCCGGGATGTGGTGTGGATCTCGGTCGGGATGGCTCTTCTTAGCGCACTGAGCCCTCAGATGATCCAATCGAAGATGCCCATTGCGAGGGTCCGGAAGTAAGTACGCAACAACCGGAGGCTGCAGCCATTTCGCGATCAATCGTGCTGAAATCCTGAGCGATGACAACTCGTCCCGTATTGGGACCGGTTATCACCGGCCGGCGTCCCGCTGGTTGCTTCCTTCGGCAAGGGTCGAGAAGGCTATCCTGAGACGCTTGTTCGGGGCGCATTGAACAGTCTCAGCCGCGAAATGACGACCTGCTTCACGGAATCGACGACAGGCGACAAGATCTTATACGGCACAACCACGTCGGGCTCTCTGGCCAGGCTTTCTACCAGCGATTGCCTCCATGCGACTCGTAATTCGGTATTGATGTGGATAATATTGATTCCTGCGGTGATGGCTTTGCGAAAATCGTCATCGTCAGTTCCAGACCCGCCGTGCAAGGTCAGGAAGGTGCCAGTCGCCTCCTTGATTTGTGAGATTCTCTCGATATTCAGGTGTTTCTTCGTCGTTCCCTGCACCATGCTCTCGAGCATGCCATGCATGTTCCCGACCGCCGGTGCGAGAACATCAATTCCGGTTGAGTGAACGAACTGCTTTGCCTCCTCGGGTGTCGTCAACCTCTTGAATCCGCTCTGAGCTTTTTGATGGATTTCAGAGCCCGTTCCGATATCGCCTATCTCTCCCTCCGCCAGGATGCCTGGATTGATCGCCTTAATCGCCCCAACTGTTTCCTTCGTGCGAGCCACGTTTTCTTCGAAAGGCAACGCCGAGAAATCGATCACCACCGCATCATAGCCAGCTTTCGCAGCTTCCACCGCCTTCGTCAGTGAATGAGTATGGTCCGCGTTCAGAAATGCCGGCAAATCATGTTCTTCGCGCAAACTTTTGAGCAGAACGGCAAGTTGCCGCGTCCCCAGGAAATCTCGCTCCCCTTCGGACGCGCCGACGATCACCGGGAGGTGGGTTTCGGCCGCGGCACTCAGCACCGCCTTCAACATTACGAGGTTTGCCACATTGAAATGGCCAAGGGCGACGCCTTCCTTCTCCGATTGGGTCAAAACGTTTCGCAATGTATCCATATTCGTCCTCCTTGAACATCAAAGAAAACTTCGGCATCGCCCACCGAAGCCAACCCCCCAGGTATTACGTTGGATGGTAATAATCCGGCCGTGGATACGAGAGCCTTTGTGCATAGTTTGCGCATCGTCGATACCATTGTCTAATTGCCCTACTCCCCATCCCTGTGGCCTAATTGCAATCGTTCCAGACGCACGTTGATCGGGCCCGGAGGAACTTCGTTTTGTGAAGGAGAAGACACCATGAGCAAACACCTCGAATCGCTGCACCACAATCTTCTAAACAGCAAGATACCGCATAACCTTAGTTGGAGTGAGGCCGTCGAACTGGTCGAGCATCTGGGGGTGGTCCAGCCGCATGGAGAGGATGAATTTGTATTCCGCGTCGGCAGCCAACGCGCCTTTTTCAAGCGCCCGCACACCCACGATCTTGGCCTGGAGGAAGTTGCTCGGCTGCGTAAATTCTTGAAGGAAGCTGGACAGGGTGAGCAGGTAGAAGTGCCGGCCCGGCCCAGCCGGATGATTGTCGTCATCGACCACCACGCCGCCCACGTTTACCAGGATTTCGGTGGAAGTCGTCCAGCGGACGAACGTACGGTGCAACCTTACGATCCTGACAATTTCCACCATCATCTGATTCATCGGAAGGAAGCTCACTACCGTGGCGAGCGCGTACCCGAAGAGGATTCGTTTTATGAGGAGATCGCGAAAGATATCACTCAAGCGAATGAGATCGTCCTCATCGGTCACGCCACTGGAAAAAGCAACGCCGCGGACTTCTTGAAAGCATACTTGAAGAACCATCATTCTGACACTTATCGACGGGTCATCGTTACCGAAAGCGCAGACCTCTCGGCGGTGACCGAGCCGGAAATTGAGGCTCTCGCAAAACGGCACATGATCGCAGTCGTTTAACCGAATAGGTTCGCGGCTCGAAATCGAACCTGGTGACTCGATCGCGGCACGGCCGAGCAGATAATCGTTATAAACCGTACGACCCCCAACTCGATCCTCAGAGTGGTCGTGTTTTCCGTCCTACGCAAACGGCGCCAATTTGTCGAGAATGATCGGCAGATATTCCGCGACCGTCGGATGAATGTGCATGGCGCGCTGGATGACCGTGTACGGCGTCTTCGCATACATTGCGTCCAGCAGAACGTGAATTACCTCGTCACCTCCGACTCCAAGAATCGCAGCACCCAGAATCTGTTTCGTTTCTGCATCGACACAGATTTTGATGAATCCTTGTGTCTCACCTTTTTCGTAGGCCCGGCTCACTTGACTCATCGGGTATTTCGCAGCGAGAGCGCGACGTCCGGATTTACGTATCTCTGCGTCCGTCATGCCGCATCGCCCCAGCGGTGGATCAATATATAGGGCGTACGCCAGGATCCGGTCAGAGACCCGGCGATGATCGGCGTTGAAAAGATTGTCCGCAACAATCTCGTAGTCGTTATAGGAAGTATGCGTAAAGGCGCCGCGGCCATTGCAGTCCCCCAGTGCCCAGATGCCGAGCACGTTGGTTTGCAGTTGATCATCCACGATGATATAGCCGCGGTGGTCGGTGGCAATCCCAGCCCGGTCCAGACCCAGGTCGCTCGTGTTGGGAGTACGTCCCACTGCCAGAAGAACGTGAGTGCCCACGACTTCTGGCGGGCCTTCTTCACATGTCAGGCCGACGGTGACGCCGCCTTCGCGTTTGTCCAGCGAGACACATTTCGCATTCACTCGAATGTGTATGCCCTCATCCTCCAGGATTTCGCGCACAGCTTGGGAGACATCTTCGTCTTCCCGCCCAATCAGGCGAGGCCCCATCTCCACAATCGTGACTTCGCTACCGAGGCGGCGATAGATCTGGGCGAACTCCAGCCCAACATAACTTCCGCCGACGATGATAAGGTGATCGGGCAAGAAATCAATGTCCATCATCGAGGAGTTCGTGAGAAATGGGACATCGTGAACCCCCGGCATGTCGGGAATAGAGGCCCGCGCGCCAACATTGATATAGATCTTGTCGGCTTGCAGGACTTCACCGTTGACTACGACAGTGTTCGATGATTGAAAGCTGGCTTGACCCTTAATGACGGTACAGTTAGTTGTTCCTCGGAGCCATTCCTCCACTCCCTTGCTTGACCTGGCGGAGGCCGCATCTTTGCGGGCTTTCACCCGCTCCATATCGACGCGCAAATCACCTACCGCGAAACCATATTCCGCACCCCGGCGGGCAACATGGATCGCATACGCACTCGCCACGAGCGTCTTTGTCGGGGTGCATCCGGTATTCACGCATGTGCCGCCAAATTTATGGCGTTCGATAATGGCAACGGTTTTGCCGGCACCCGCAAACCGAGCCGCTAGGGGCGGGCCCGCCTGGCCGGTTCCAATTATGATTGCGTCGAAGTGCTTAATCGTATTGGTCAACGTGCGCCCTCTATCTGGATGTTGCCGTCTTTGGATGCCTCTTCGTGCGTCTCGTGGCCCTCACGCAGGGCAACGTTGCCGGTGTACCCGCGCCACCGGTGGTGCTTTGAATCAGTAGGTTGGTATTCGCCATGACCCGCTCTGCTTCTCGTAAAAGCTTTGTAAGCATCGTAAGATCCAAATCTCTGAGTCGTGCGTCAGCCAGCCGTTTTGTGATCTCCTGAAACCGCCCATCGCCCGTGCTTCCGCCGGTCGTGACAACAGTTTTTCGCAGGGGAAGCGAACCCCGCTGGATTTGAGAGGAAGTGATTGCGGTGCCCATGATCCCTCCGATCAACCCGGCACTCATTAAGCCAGAATCGTGGGGACGAATCTATTGGACGAACGTATCGACCAACACCAAGGTATGAGTGGACAAATGGGTTCGGAATGGCGCGTACTTGATTCAACGGGCGATACCAAAAGCATCCGCCAATACCATCGTCCAATAGATTCTCTCCGTCGCCTGTGGCTTAATCCTTCTTACCCAATGGCCGACGCAGCCGCGCTCTGGCCAAATATACAGGAAAGGATGGCAAGACATGCCGGAAGCGACTTGGGAACCTCACGAGAAACACGGACTGCTCACGACGCAGAGCGACTTGCCAGACAGTGTCTACGCGTTTCCGAAGCAGCGCAAAGAACCCCTGACCGACGCACAACATGTGCGTAATGCGGTCGCACGGTTCGATCAAGTCATCGACGTCTCCGATGCAGATCGAGCTTTGGCCTTCGAAAACATCGAGAAAGCAGCAAACTATTACAACGTCAACCTCGCGGAAACGTCGTGGCACAACCTCGGCGTTCATCCGCAAAAACGCAAGAAGTGAAGCCCCGGCATGCGGTCGTCCGGGTTGTATCAGCCGACGACCTGCTCGTCCGTGTGATAATCCTTGCCAACGGCAGACAGCTTCTTCATGTCGAAGCCTGCCTTCCGAGGGTGGAAGATTGTGCCAGCGACTTCGTTAGCGATCCAGCAGAATCTGGCGAATGGTCTCGCCGCAGCACCGTCTGAGGTGGGCGATATTCAGGCGGGAAATCCCCTCCCAATTGGAGGCGCCCACGAGCAAGGCAACGGAGTTAATTTTGTTTTGTTCAGCCGTCACGCGACCGGTGTTCGTCTCGATTTCTATCAAAAGCCTGACGATTCTTCTCCGAGCAGAATCATTGACTTGGACCCGGTGCGTCATCGGACAGGCGACGTCTGGCATGTGTGGGTGCGAGGCATTTCCCCTGGTCAACTCTACGGTTATCGCATCGAGGGGCCGTATCGACCCGAGGAGGGCCATCGCTTCAACCCACACAAGCTGCTTCTCGACCCGTATGCAAGAGCACTTGCGGGGGTGGGGAATTGGGATTTTCTAGCTGCCCGCGGCTACGATTCCTCCAGCGGCCTGACTGACTTGAGCTTTTCGAACGTTGATGATGCCGGCACCACGCCGAAATGCATCTTTACCGGCGGCCATTTCGACTGGGAAATGGATTCGCCTCCAAAGCATCCCGCCTCTGACACAGTCATCTACGAGACACACGTTCGGGGTTTCACAATCCATCCGAGTTCGGGTGTGGCGCGTCCTGGAACCTTCGCTGGCTTGACCGAAAAGATCCCGTATCTCCAAGATCTTGGAGTGACGGCCATTGAGCTGATGCCGGTTCTGGAGTTTAACGAAAATGAGTCGCAGCGGCTCAATCCAATAACGGGTGAGAAACTCAAGAACTACTGGGGCTACAATCCGGTCGCCTACTTTGCTCCCAAGCAGTCCTACAGCTTTGAAGGATCCCACTGGCGGCAGACCGTGGAATTCCGAGAGATGGTCAAGACCTTTCACCGCGCCGGCATTGAAGTGATCCTGGACATCGTCTTGAACCACACAGCTGAGAACGATGAACTCGGACCCACGATTTCTCTGCGCGGAATTGAGAACTCGATTTTCTATATGTTGCAGGAGAACGGGCGTCGATACTACAAGGACTATACCGGCGTCGGCAATACACTAAACGCTAATCATCCCGTGGTGCGGGAGTTTGTCAGGAATGTGCTTCGTTACTGGGTCATGCACATGCATGTTGATGGTTTTCGCTTTGACCTCGCTTCCGTCCTGGGTCGAGATGAGCATGGGAATATCCTGCGCAACGCTCCGCTTCTCGAAGACATTGCCGAGGATCCCATCTTGAGTGATGTAAAGATCATCGCGGAAGCGTGGGATGCAGGCGGTGCCTATCAGGTGGGCTGTTTTTCCACCAAGCGTTGGACGGAATGGAACGGTCGGTTTCGTGACGATGTGCGCCGCTTCTGGACAGGCGACGCGGGAATGATTGGGCCGTTCGCGAGCCGAGTCTGTGGAAGTTCGGATTTGTACCAAAGCTCAGGTAAGGGCCCCGCGGGCAGCCTCAATTTCGTCACTTGTCATGACGGCTTTACCCTGAACGATCTGGTCAGCTACAAGCAGAAGCATAATGACGAGAATGGCGAGTTCAGCCGGGATGGAAGCGATGCCAACTACAGCGACAATTGCGGCGTGGAAGGGCCAAGCCAGGATCCTTCTGTCGAGCGCATGCGCAATCGCTTGATCAAGAATTTCCTGTTGACCCTGTTTGTCTCTCGAGGGGTTCCGATGTTGCTGGGCGGCGATGAGTTTCGCCGATCCCAGCGCGGAAACAACAATGCCTATTGCCAGGATAACGAAGTGAGCTGGCTTGACTGGAGCATGGCGGGGACGCACAAGGAGATTCACCGCTTTACCCGAGGAATGATCGCGTTCCGCCGAGCCCACCCTGCTTTGCGAGGAGAGGTCTTCTACACCGACGCCGACATAAAGTGGTTCGCGCCCAACGGCGCCACTCCCGACTGGGCGGACCCGTCGCAGAAATCCTTTGCGTGTCAGATACGGGGGCAGACAGAACCCGATTTGTTCTTAATGTTTAACGCCGACACCGGATCGGTCGATTTTGCCATTCCCGCCTTGCCAGGCGGGAAGATCTGGCGTCTGGCGGTCGATACTTCCCGAGCCACGCCTGACGATCTCTTCGACCCGGGGAAAGAGCCCTCCATGCAGGGCCAAGCGGGTTTTCGTCTCGAACCTCGATCCAGCGCTATTCTCTTATCGGATAGCGGAGAGGTGCTTCCGTGACACCTAACCCTGCCTTCGGGAAGCCGGCTGACCATCCATTCTTGTTAACGCTCCGAAGCTCGTCACCGCCTATTACGAGTTGCGTCCCGATCCGAATGATCGCAGTCATCGGGTTGTCTTCGGTACTTCCGCCATCGCGGGTCCGCGATGGATGTGGGCGTTCAACGAGTCGCACATCCAGAAACGGCAATCCGATTGGAGGGATCAAAGTGATTGCCAGAGATGGTTGGTTTGCGGCACGTCCTTCGGGCACGGAGGAAATCTACAAGATTTACGCGGAACGTTTCCTCGGTCAGGACCATCTACGAAAGATCCAGCAAGAAACCCAGAGCATTCTTTCGGAAACGCTGGCTCGCAGTGCCCGGGCGTTCTGAGCGGATAAGCCATCAGAGGTGATTGTTTATGAGAAGCTCGACAATCGTTGATCGTCCGTTCGATAAGGGCATTTCAGATGCTCTTACTGACCTGGCCTTGGACCTTAGGTGGTCGTTCAATCACTCGGCGGACGAGCTTTGGGAGAAACTCGATCCCGAACTCTGGGAACTGACTCACAATCCTTGGGTTCTGCTGCAAACCGTATCCCAGGAAAAACTGCAAACTCTTACCTCCGACCCGGGATTTCAAAAACTTCTGGCTGATCTTCACCGTGAGAAGACGGAAACCGAAAAGTCAGAAGCATGGTTTCAAGAGGCGCATCCGCGTTCGGGCATCTCAACGATCGCGTACTTCTCGATGGAATTCATGTTGAGCGAAGCCCTGCCGATTTATTCCGGCGGACTCGGCAACGTTGCCGGCGATCAGCTCAAGGCTGCAAGCAACCTGGGCGTCCCGGTGACCGGAATTGGTTTGCTCTACCAACAAGGCTATTTTCGGCAGGAAATTGATGCACAGGGCCACCAGCAGGCTTTGTACCCATTCAATGATCCTGGCCAGCTTCCCATTCGACCGGTGCGCCAACCAAACGGCGAATGGCTGCGCCTGGTCATCGCTTTGCCTGGATTCAAGCTGTGGATCCGAGTCTGGCAAGTACAAGTGGGCCGGGTCAAACTGTATCTGCTCGATACCAACGATCCCGCGAACCCTCCGGCTTACCGCGGCATTACGACTGAACTATACGGAGGTGGCCCGGAGTTGCGTTTGAAACAAGAGCTAGTCCTCGGTATAGCAGGCTGGCGGCTCCTGCGAGTCTTGGGATTGGAGCCCGAGGTCTGCCATCTCAATGAAGGTCATGCCGCATTTGCGGTCTTGGAACGGGCCCGCTCCTACATGGAAGACAATGGCCAGCCATTCGACGTCGCGCTCTCCGTCACCCGAGCCGGCAACCTCTTTACGACCCATACCGCCGTGGAGGCCGGATTCGATCGCTTTCCTCCCAGCCTGATTGAGCGATACCTTGGCAGGTATGCCGAGGACCAGCTGATGATCACGGTCGACGAACTTCTGGGGTTGGGGCGACGCGATCGCCGGGACTCGTCCGAACCGTTCAATATGGCCTATTTGGCGATCCATGGCAGCGGCGCCGTCAATGGCGTCAGCAAATTGCATGGTCAGGTAAGCCGGCGGCTCTTCCAGCCTCTCTTTCCCAGGTGGCCTGAAACAGAGGTGCCGGTAACGCACGTGACCAACGGAGTGCATACCCCAACCTGGGACTCTGCTGAAGCGGACCGCCTTTGGGAACTTACCTGCGGAAAACAATACTGGCACGGCACTCTGGCAGATTCAGAAAAGAATATCCGAACCGCCAGCGATTTCAACCTGTGGCAACTCCGCTCAGATACCTGCAAGGCTCTGGTCGAGTACGCCCGAAGGCTTTACGGTCGTCAGTTAGCAGCTCGGGGAGCGTCGCCGGAGGACCTCGCGCAGGCCGCAAAGATCCTCGATGAAAATGTTCTCACTTTGGGATTTGCCCGTCGCTTTGCCGCGTACAAACGCCCCAACCTTCTCCTGCACGATCCGGCGCGACTTCTCCACATACTGATGAATCAAGAGCGCCCAGTTCAACTCGTGCTGGCGGGCAAGGCTCATCCCCAGGATGCCGAAGGGCAACAGATGATCACGCAGTGGCTTGAGTTTGCGAGCCGCCCTGAAGTCCGATCCCGGCTGGTTTTCCTTTCGGATTACGACGTTCTCATGGCGGAACATCTGGTTCAGGGCGTGGACGTCTGGGTCAACACTCCGCGGCGGCCTTGGGAAGCAAGCGGCACAAGCGGCATGAAGGTACTCGCAAACGGCGGGTTAAATCTTTCCGAACTCGACGGCTGGTGGGCGGAGGCGTATTCCCCTGAAGTGGGCTGGGCGATCGGAGATAGGCGCGAACACGGCGATGACCCTTCATGGGACGCCGCTGA
>Ga0206982_1233_pt1 | contig 14466 bp, 14 predicted proteins | sample Alteio_BWMinCont_18_FD_153493 | JGI IMG/M metagenome (GOLD analysis project Ga0206982, IMG submission 153493) | Enriched cells from forest soil in Barre Woods Harvard Forest LTER site, Petersham, Massachusetts, United States -... | ecosystem: Environmental > Terrestrial > Soil > Temperate forest >... | reverse complement strand
CCGATTTTTAGGGAAGGCCTAGTTGCATTATAATAATGGCAATTTCCAGGGGGCCCGGTAGGAAGGCGTAATTAGTTTGTTGGCCGCACTGTTGTCGCCGAAGTTTTTATTGCTATCATTCCATACCAGCATACTTTGCGTACGCATCGCAATATTGCCCATATGGGCATACATGGCCACCAGCCTACCGTTCTCAATATTACATACGGGATCTTTACGTGTTTTTATGCACTCCAAAAAGTTTTGCATGTGCAGTTCGTGACTGTCATCGCCTGTCTCTTTGGGCCGGGCAGCAACTTTGGGTTTGCCATTCTGCATTTCAGGATAAAACTCCATGTTCTCGCGGTTAAGCATCAACGTAGCATCGTTACCGATAAACGATAGGCCGTATGGAACGCCATAAGGACCGTTCTCTGTACCGGCTGTATTCTCCCAGCTGAGGGTATAATCCGGTAACTGGTAAATAACATTCAGCGTATCAAAAGTTTCATGCGCATGATCCGGATAGGCGAAATTGCCACCAGCTGCTGTTACCGAAATCGGCAACTGTACAATGTTTTTAGCCCATAAGCCAATATCAAGTAAGTGCACACCCCAGTCGGTAACAAGGCCGCCTCCGTAGTCCCAAAACATTCTCCAGTTACCGTGAAACCGGGTTTTATTAAATGCCTTTAAAGGAGCGGGTCCCAACCACATATCATAATCAACGCCTGCAGGCACGGCACTATCAGGCGCTTTGATAGCACCAATGCCATAATTAAAATTACCCCATATATTTACCTTTCTTAATTGTCCTACGGCACCGTTTTGAATAAGTTCCATTGCCTTTTTAAACAGAGGGCCGCTCCGTTGCTGCATGCCCACCTGCACTACCCGGTTGTATTTCCTGGTAGCCCGCATCATGATATCACACTCGGCAATGCTGTTGGCCAAAGGTTTTTCTACATAAACGTCTTTACCAGATTCACAGGCGGCAACAAAAGGCAGGCAATGCCAATGGTCCGGGGTACCGATAATCACCGCATCCACATCCTTATCTTCCAGAAGTTTCCGGTAATCGGAAAACTTTTTGGGCGCTTTTCCCTGTTTTTTTAAAACATCCGCAGTTCGTTCGTCAAGAATGTTACTGTCAACATCACACAAGGCAGTACAGGTAACACCCGGCTGTTTAATAGCATTTAGCAGATCGCCAAAGCCCATGCTGCGGCAACCAATCAGGGCAATGTTGATCGTGTCGGCGGCGGAAACATTTTTTCTCTTTGAGGCAGCCCATAGGGGCGCTGGAACAATGCTGGCTAAACCAGCAGCTGCAGCAAGTTTGGTAGTGCTGGTTAAAAACCTCCGACGTGTAGTATCCATATGGCTTTGTTTTATACAGTCTTAAATTTTGCAAAAACGATTGGGCAATTGAAAAAAGGTTAAAGATAGATCGAAACCCTTATCGTTGTCATCCGATTTAAAATTGCCGGTACTACCGGTAAAGTTGCTGCCAATAGCCAAGGTCAGTGTAGTGTCTGGTGAACCGCGAAGCATAGTTTACAATCAGCCTTTGGGGGCAGGATCTGGCGTGATTTGTGGATCGTTAATGGAGAACAAGGCACTCATAATTTTCCATTCTTTCCCGTTGTAGATAAGCTGCCAGGTTTCTATTCCCTAATTTGTTTCCTTATTGTCAATCCAGAAACTATAATTAAATGAAATGGTAGCTACCGTGTTATCATTCCAGATATTTATGATATCCAGATTATCATATTTTTCTTCCGCCTTCTTGTTCGATGAAACAACAAAATGTATAAAGCTTTTATAATTGTCTTTAAACATAAGCTGGGCCCTGGGATATTTTTTAAGATTTGCCTGGTAAGTGTCAGGAGCATTAACACCGTAAAAGGACACACTGTCCAATGCAAAAAGATTGCAAAACGTTACACTGTCTTTGTGATCAACGGAATCAAAATAACTGGCCACGACCTTCCGGATTTCCTGTTTTGCCGTTTCAGTATGTTGCTGAGCGTAGCAACCCAATGAATAAAAAAGAACAATGATGAGAATTGATTTTTTCATTTTTTGTTATTTTATGTTTATTGAATAGCAGCTAAACTCGTCTCCTGCCGGATAGTGAAAAATTATTTTCGACAAACCGGGTTGATTAGTCGATGTATTAACATGGAAGCTGTGCGGATGGTATTGGATATTCATGCCCGAATAATACATTAACTTAGATATTTCGAGCCGATGCAGACCTGATTAAACTAACCTTCGATTTCTAAAAAAAGCCATATGAACAAAAGCATGTCTCTGTTGCTTTTCTTTTTCTTTCTCGCTTTTTATACCAACGCACAAAAAATTACTTTAACCGCAGATCAGATCAGGGCACTGACACCTGAATGGAATGGAGAACGTTTCCCCGACGGGCGACCGAAAGTGAGTGACCGGCTCCTCGAGCGGTTGAAAAATGTTTCTATGGAAGAAGCCTGGGGTTACCTGCGAAACAAAGGTTATCAAAACCAGTTTGAGGGAGACTGGATGATCATCCGGCCCGATTCGGTGATGACCGGCCGCACAGTGACTGTTCAATATCTACCCATGCGGCCTGACTATGATAAAATAATAAAAGATCAGGGCAAGACAGAGGGTCGGATCGGATCAACCAATTCATGGCCGATCGATATATTGAAGGATGGAGATATTTATGTAGCGGACAGTTATGGTAAAGTAGCAGATGGCACTTTAATCGGAGACAACCTGGGCAATGCGATTTATGCACATGCACACCGGGGTGTAGTATTTTATGGTTCGGTCAGGGATATTGAAGGGCTGGAAGAGATCAATGGATTCAATGGCTGGATCAAAGGGTATGATCCTTCCTATATCCAGCAGATGATGCTGGGCAGCATCAATATGCCGGTCAGGATCGGCCGGGCAACGGTTCTGCCGGGAGATGTTGTGCTGGCAAAAAAAGGAGGTGTTGTTTTCATTCCTCCGCAATTCCTGCAGGACCTCGTTCAGAATTCAGAATTCGTGCAACTGAGAGATGATTTCGGACATCAGCGATTGCGTGAGCAAAAATATACGCCGGGGCAGATCGACCAGCAATGGTCGGACGAAATCAAAAAGGATTTTTTACAGTGGCTGGACACCAAAAAAAATCTTCCGATGTCACGAAAGGAATTAGACGACTATATGAAGGAAAGAAACTGGTGACTAACGCCTAACGCTTAACGCCCAACGCTTAACGCAAATTCAAATCATTATTTCCATGACACCTTCCCAGAAATTCCTGAATAAAATCGGACTCAAAGATCCGGAAATTTCAGAACCATCAGAATCGATAAACAAGGAACCAAATGAAAACAGCCGTCGTGGTTTTTTAAAAAAATCTGCCTTCGGCGGAATTACACTGGGCGGCGCTTTTTTATTTTCTCCCGTTGAAGAAATAATTGCACAGACCACGCAAAAAGTGAAACGATTCTCCGCTTCTTCTGATTTGCAGATCACCGATATGCGTTATTGCATCATTCAAAACGTGGGACGTACACCCATCATCCGCATCGATACGAACCAGGGTATTTATGGTTTGGGGGAAGTCAGGGATGGTGCCGATGAACGATATGCACTGATGCTCAAGAGCCGTCTGCTTGGGCAAAATCCCTGTAATGTGGAAATGCTTTTTAAAACGATCAAACAATTTGGCGGCCCTGCCCGTCAGGGTGGTGGCGTGAGCGGTGTGGAAATGGCACTCTGGGATCTTTGCGGAAAAACCTACAATGTTCCATGCTGGCAATTATTGGGCGGGCGCTACAGAGATAAAGTCAGGTTGTACGCCGACACGCCCGAGGCACCGACACTCGATGAATTCAAATTAAAGATAAAACACCGGCTGGAAGTGCAGGGTATGACCTGGTTAAAAATGGATATTTCGATCGGTGAAGTAAAAGATATTCCAGGTGCTTTGAACAACAGTAAATTCTGGGGACAGAACCTGGCGCAATGGCAGGGTGGTTATATGGATTATGCGAATACAGAACATCCGTTTACTGCCATTCAGATCAACGACAAGGGCCTGGACGCCATGGCCAATATCATCAATGAAGTGCGATCTGTGGTAGGATATGAGATTCCGCTTTCTTCTGATCATTACGGCCATTTTGATCTGAACAATGCCATCCGGTTTGGGAAAAAAGTAGAACCCTACCGCCTGGCCTGGCTCGAGGATATGGTTCCCTGGCAATTCACTGAACAACTCAAAACCATCTCCGATGCATTGGAGACACCGATACTTACGGGAGAAGATATTTATTTACTGAACGGATTTAAGCCGCTCATCGATATCCACGCGGTTGATATCATCCATCCTGATCTCGCAACAGCCGGCGGTCTGCTGGAAACAAAAAAAATCGGTGACTATGCGGAAGAACACGGCGTCGCGATGGCCATGCATTTTGCCGGAACACCTGTTTCCTTTATGGCCAGCGTGCACTGCGCTGCCGCTACACAGAACTTCCTGGCGCTGGAACATCACTCGCTCGACAGCGAATGGTGGGATAGCCTGGTAAAAACCACCGACGGCAGGAAATTATTCGAAAAAGGATTCGCCAATGTTCCCCTCACCGCCCCCGGCCTCGGAATAGAACTGATGGATGAAGAATGTAAAAAACATTTGATTCCAACGGATAAATCTTATTTCGCGCCGACACCTGACTGGAATGATAAACGATCCCACGACAGGCCCTGGAGTTAGAAATTTTACATCGATATGGCTATACGCAGCATACGGATAAAAATATTGGTATTCGCACTCATCGGATGTAAATTCAGTTTTGCACAGTCTGTTTCAAAAACTGAAGGGACCACTGCAGAGCGGCGACAGATTGCCAATGAAATGGAACAATCCCTCCAACATGATTTGCTCGATGTCTATTATCCGCGCGCACTGGATACCGTATACGGTGGTTTTCTTTCCACCTTCACGTATGATTTTAAACCCACGGGCAGCCAGGAGAAAATGATCGTTACACAGAGCCGCCACACCTGGACAAATTCAAAAGCCGCATTACGATATCCTGAAAAATTATATTATCGCAGCGATGCAACCGCCGGATTTCATTTTCTTGCTGACGTTATGTGGGATAAACAATATGGCGGGTTCTATACCCTCGTAACCCGAAAGGGAGAAATCCCGCCGGGCGATCCGGCCGACAAAAATGCTTATGGAAACGCGTTTGCCATTTATGCACTGGCTGCTTATTACCAGTTAACACGCGATGACGCTGCTCTCGCGCTGGCCAAAAAAACTTTCTATTGGCTGGAAGCGCATAGTCACGATTCCCTGCACAAAGGATATTTCCAGCACATGAAACGGGATGGCGAGCCAATCAGAAGAACAGTGAATACAGCTGTTAATGACGAAACAGGATATAAGGATCAGAACAGCTCCATACACCTACTTGAAGCGCTGACCGCATTGTATGAAGTATGGAAAGATCCGCTGGTGCGGGAGCGATTGCAGGAAATGCTTTTCCTGATCCGCGATACCATCATTACGCGCAGGGGAAACCTGGGACTTTTTTTTACGTGGGATTGGACACCGGTTTCAGTAAAAGATTCCAGCCGCGATTTTATTCTGCACCATCATAACCTGGATTATGTTTCATTCGGGCACGATGTGGAAACAGCTTATCTCATGATGGAAACTTCAAAGGCACTAGGAATTCAAAATGATTCCATCACTATGATGACTGGTAAAAAGCTGGTCGATCACGCATTAAAAAATGGATGGGATAATCGGGTCGGTGGCTTTTATGACGAAGGGTTTTATTTTAAAGGCGATTCGGTTATTACCATTCTGAAAGAAAGCAAAAACTGGTGGGCGCAAGCCGAAGGCCTGAACAGCCTGCTACTGATGTCAGATTATTTTCCCAATGACCCGCTACACTATTTTGAAAAATTTAAAATCCTCTGGGCCTATACACAGACTTACCTGATCGATCATCAGTGGGGCGACTGGTACGACGAAGGTCTCGACAAATCGCCCGAACGCAGAACCGCTTTAAAAAGTCAGATCTGGAAAGCAACTTATCACAATTACAGGTCGCTGAGTAATTGCGTGGATCGCCTTAACAATAAATAATTAGTTTAATCCAATTAATGAAGTAGTGTGATAGCTTTTTCAAAAACAATTTCAGGAGTGTATCGGTTCAGGCAATGGGTATCTCCATATTTGCAAAATTCAAGCATACAATTTCCACATTCAAGATCTGAGGAATCTAGTAAAATGGTATGATTACCGAGTGGCCTGCTCCTGGTATGTGTAGAGCCGAACATTGCTAAGGTGGGAATACCCGACACCCAGGCCATATGCATCAATCCGGAATCTTCTGATAAAACAAATTTTGCAGATTGTATAATCGCAAATGCCTCTGCAGGTGAAGTTTTATTTACAAGATTGATAAGGTTGTCACCCAATTCGGTTTTAAAATAATCTGCTTTTGCTGCAATTGCATTAACACCTAAAACAACGAACTGTGTTGCGGGAAAAATATTCAGCCACAACTTTGCAAAATCAGCATAATTTTTTAACGGCCAGTTGCGTGTTTCAAATGCGCCTGCTGGATTAAGAATTACAATCGCTGATATTCCATCCCATCCATTTTTTTTTAATACCTCTAGCGGGTTTAATGTCTCTTTTAAAATAAAACCTGATGCCGGTAAATTTTGTCCCAACCCAATAGCTTCAATGGTTAATTGTGTACGTTCCCCGGCAGCAAAGGTTGAAAATCTATCAAATTCACTCCAGGCCCGCGGCATCACGGCTTTCCTTACCATCCTGCTGATGAGATTATTTTGCAGGTCAAGCACAACATCATACCGCCGTATTAATATTTTAGGAAGCAATAGAAATGCAAATGCTAATTGTTTTTTAAAATTCCTGTATCCGCGAACTGAATAAATTCTATCAAACAGTTCAATGCTCTGGGGTATGGATTTATTTTCTTCCAGTGTTAGTAAATCTAATTTTGCAGATGGTAAGGCATTGCGCAAAGCCTGCAGATAAGGCAACGTTATTACAAGATCCCCCATTGCCTGCAGGCGAATAGCAAGTATTCGCCCGGGAGGTTTTTTTTTATTCCAAGGTTTTCCGGGAATAATCATTGCATCAGATAATGATTATGGTTTTAACATAAAAGGTATAGAATATAACTCATAAGTGAGCATGTTCTTGATCTGGAACATTTTTTTAGGGTTTATTCCTCCTGAATGGAGGTCACTATATCTATAATAAGGCAATTTCTATTCTAGCGCTTCGTTATTAAATGACCAGGTCAGCGTATTAATTTAAGATTTAACGATAACCAACAACCGATATATTTGCATTTAACTGTTAATAAAAATCCGTACAATCATCACATGATAAAAAGATTTCTCTTCACGGGCTTTATCTGTTTATTGTTTAACACTTCGTTCAGTCAAACCATTTCCTCCCAGAGAAAAGAGGATTTGAATATTAAAAAATTTCACACCACTATAGTTTCTCTAAATTCTCCCGAAGACGCTGTTTCCATTCCTATCCGTTCCATCTCCGTCGTAGACGTAAGGCCGGATTCTGTGGCTATTGGTTTTTATCAGCTATTTAAGCGGGATCCCCGTTTTATTCTGACCCAGACGGGGTTTAGGACGGAGTCAGAGCAATACATAAATAAATATGTGCATTGCTCGAAATCAGATTCCTTTTCTGTCATCATGGTATTGAAGAAATTCTGGATTTCGACAGATGTTCACAAGTTCGACAACCGGAAATTACAAGATATTGAAGAGGATACCAGCAAGCAAATAAGCCTAAGCCTGTTTACCAATATTGAGTTTTACCTGTCTAAAGATTCCGGCTATTATGCGCTGTACCGCTTCGATTCCGTTTTTTCAGCTGATATTAAAGTGGCCATAGATATAGCTGGTAATACTATAAAAATAGCTGGTAATAAACCAAGGTCATTTGCAGAACTTATGATACAGGATGCTTTAAAAACATCTTTGTCCAAATTGAAAACAACGGATTGGAAATGGAATGCCATCGTTTCATCCAAAAGAAGATTTACATGGCATGAAATTGAAACCCACGAACATAAGGTTTTTGAAATTCCTGTGCTGAAAGATAATTTACTGACTCCCGGCGTTTATTTAACTTTTGAAGAATTTAAATTCAACAGACCGTCGATTACGGAGTTTGAAATCACGAAAGACAAATTAAATGATTTCATTTATGTAAAACAATCAGACGGCCGGCAAATTTCATTAGTAGATGTGTGGGGATATTGCGACAGCAGTAATCAAATTTTCATACGGTCAAATCACAATTTTTTTAGACTTCAGCGCCGGCAAAATGCATTTTACATATACGGATCCAATCAAACCATTCACGAAATCATTAACCGACAATGGGGAGGAGTGCCTCCCACCAACGGCTCTCCAGGTATTCCGGGTGGTAGCTCCAAATCCGATGACTATACGTTGTTACTAAAACCTTTCCAACTGGATTGGGAAAGTGGTAAGCTGTATTGACATTAAATGTTATTCGCAATCCTGTCCCGCCATTGCAACTGCATTTAAGGAAGCTTTAATTTTCTGAAAGTATAATATTCAGCAACCTGGTTTATGACGTTTGCGCCATCACCGATGGCAGCAGCCATTCTCTTGGCTGTGTTGGCTCTTACATCTCCAATAGCAAAAATGCCGGGAATATTTGTTTCTAAAGAGAGAGGACGCCTGCTTATGGTCCATTCTGATGAAAACCTTTCATGCTTTTCAAGATCTGAACCTGTAACGATAAAGCCATTCTGGTCCCTCAAAATACGGGATGCCAACCCATCAACATTGGGCTGTCCGCCAATTAGCAAAAACAAGTCGTCAGCCGGGAAAGCCTTTGTTATTCCGGACAAAGTATTTTTTATTTCCAATGATTCTAACTTTTCCTCACCATTGATAGCTATAATTTCACTTTGGGTCATTACCTCAATATTCGGCCTTTCATGAATTTCCTCTACCAGGTAATGGCTCATTCGCTTGGATATAGATTCACCCCGGACAACCAGGTTAACTTTTTTTGCAAACCGGGAGAAATACATTGCCGCCTGGCCTGCGGAATTGGCACCTCCAACCACAAATACTTCTTTACCTTCATTTCGTTTTCCCTCCGTCATGGCTGATCCGTAAAAAATAGCTGATCCTAAAAATTTTTCCACTCCGGGCACCTCAAGCAATCTGTAACGAACGCCAACTGCAATAACCAAGGCATGCCCCGAAATGGAAACGCCGCTTGACAGAGACACAATGAATCTATCGTCTTCCTTTATAATATCTGTTATTACTACAGGTACTACAAATTCAACCCCGAATTTTTCGGCCTGTTTCCTGCTACGTTCCGAAAACTCTGCACCCGTAATGCCATCAGGATGTGCAATCAGGTTTTCGATCATGGAAGTAGAACCCGCCCGTCCGCCGGGAGAATGCATTTCAATTACCAGTGTTTTCAGACCTTCTGAACCCGCATAGATAGCCGAAGCCAGTCCGGCTGGTCCCATGCCGAAAATAATAAGGTCATAATAATTATCTTTCGGAATGCTATGAAGACCAACTGCGTTTGCCACCTGGGTGAGATCAGGGTCTTCAAGCAGGTATCCATCATCAAAAACAAGGACCGGATACTTTGAATTTTGAATTTTGTGCTTCTCTATCAGCGGTTGAGCTTCAGGGTCGAGTCCGACTTCGAAATATAAAAAATCAACCAGGTTCCTGTTCAAAAACTCTTTAATCTCATAAGTTTTTGAACCATTCCCCTTTCCTAACAAAACCAAGTTTCCCCGACTCAATATTTTGAATATTTTTTAATTTTATAAGGATGAAATGAATTCACATTCATTGAATTTTCTTGTTGATTGTCATTTAAGGTGAAATTACAAAAATAACATCATTCCCCTGAGTACATATCGTGGGCCATTGATAAACTGTAAAAATATGCCTGCAAATAAAAAACAGGCCCTGGAAAAAGACAAGGCTACTTTAATTTCGATCGTTAAGGAAATGACTGAGTCGACGACTGGAATTCTGGAAAAAGAAGTTATTTTAAGCGACAATATGGGTGTTGTGTGCACTATTCAAAAAGTAGAAATATTATTTCAAAATGATATTGGAAAAACCTTGTTGGTTCGCGAGACTGATTGTTTCAAAAAAATTAATGGCAATTGGGTATTAGTCCATCAACATGCGTCCGTTCCTTCCGGAGGAGAATGGGATGGTAAGATTATAGTTTAATAATCCTCGGGTAGTAAGCTATCATTCCAATCCCTGATAACAAATGACTTTACGAGACCTTCCAGTATGAACGGATCCTCAGTAACAAATTGTTCAGCTGCAGCCCGGCTTTTGAAGATTGCCATGTTTCCCATATCACTGAATGGCCCAATACCAATCACCTCATTCCTGGCGATATATTTATCTACGATGGCTTTATGTCTTGGATAGACTTTCATAATGGCTTCCATTGTAGCCCCTGATGATTCCCCTATTACTACTGCTTTCATTTTTTGACCTTGATTTAAAATGAGTAACTCATAAGTTACTCAAATATATGTAACATTTAAGTTACTAAACAAATGTTTTTAACCCATTATTTTAAGGCGCAAATTGCCATAAGTCCAGATAAGTCGGAATGGAATAGGGATTCTGTCAACCAGTTCTGCTATTTTAAAGTAAATAATATATCAGTTTTATTATATATCTTTTCTTTTATAGCATCACATAATGGTATCAAAATGGTCTATCTATGACAAAAAATACCAGGGTACTTTGCGCAGTCAGCGGAATCATCGGCGTACTCATGCTGGTCATTTCCTTTAATATAAATCCGGGTCCCCCACCGGGCGCCACCTATGAGCAGTTGTTAGCATTTGGAAATCAATATTACGGTTCCATATTATGGGGCGCCTGGTTACAAACGATCGGTCCATTTCTGATCATTCTTTTTGCATTTTCGCTTGTATTTGCCTCCGGTGCAGGACAAACTCTTGGCGGGTGGATGGTTTTTTTTGGAGCAGGCGTACTCATGACCATTAGCCTTATTGAGATTACATTTTATATCGCAGTTTTATTTAAAGATCCTCCGATGGGCAGTATAATTGGTTTGAATATTATTTATTCAGTCCAACATCTTTATTTTATCATCGGTGCTCCAGGACTTTTTGTTCCGCTGGGAATGGTATTGTCCGGTTCAAATGTGTTGCCCAAATGGATGGGATGGATTGCTATTTTTATGGGAATACTTTTTGCTATTCTGGGTATCGTTTATCTATTTCAGCTTATCCTTCCTTTTTGGGTTACTGCCATTGCCGGCATCCAGGCTATTTGGTGGCTCATCGCTTCGATATATTCTTTATTAAAGTAACAGAAAACGGTATATGAATATCACCAGAAAAAAATTCGTCAGATCATTCATACTGCTGGCGGCAGTTCTACGGAAACCTCTTTCGATTTTTAGTTCAACGGATACAGGCGGACCCATACCGTTTAAACGCGTGAGGCCCGGAGAAAAAGCATGGCCTTCAACGGATGCCTGGGATAAATTGAATAAATCGGTGAACGGGAATCTTATCCCTTTGAAAAATCCCTTCACAGAAAATAGTGAGCTACTGTTCAAAAATATTCGGAATCCCTATTTTATAAATGCTGATCCGGCACTTACCCAAACGCTCGGATGGGTGGATGCCTGGCAGTCTCATCCCAGCGTGTATGCGGTGGAAGCAAAAACCACAAGTGATGTAGTGGCCGCCGTAAATTTTGCCAGAGAAAATCGTTTACGCCTGGTTGTAAAGGGAGGCGGACATAGTTACCTGGGAAATTCCAACGCGCCGGATTCTTTACTCGTGTGGACAAAACATATGCATGCAGTTGAGGTGCTGGAACAATTCGTTCCTGCCGGTTGTGAAGCCATGCAGGCAGCAGAACCAGCGGTGGCCATTGAAGCAGGAGCCATCTGGGTGCAGGCCTATAACGAAGTGACAACAAAAAATGGAAGATATGTTCAGGGTGGCGGATGTATGACAGTCGGCGTAGGCGGTCTCATCCTCGGTGGCGGCTTCGGCAGCTTATCCAAATATTATGGTCTCGCTGCAGCAGCGCTTTTGGAAGCAGAGATCGTACTGGCCGACGGATCTGTTCAGATTGTCAACGCATGTAAACATCCTGATTTGTTCTGGGCTTTGAAGGGTGGCGGCGGTGGCAGTTTTGGTGTGGTAACTAAATTTATACTCAGAACCCGTGAGCTGCCGGAATTTTTTGGTGCCGTATTCGGCAGGATAAAAGCAAACAGCGATGATGCTTTTAAAAAACTGATTGAAAAGATCATGCTTCAATATCGCGATAAACTTTTTAATCCCGTCTGGGGCGAACAAATTGGATTTCATTCAGACAGATCGATATCGATGAGTATGTTATTTCACGGACTTACAACAAATCAGGCACAGGTCTCCTGGCAGGACTTTGTAAACTGGACGAAAGAAAATGCATCAGACTATAGCTGGGTAGAACCCTTTGGCATTTTTACCTTACCGGCCCGGCATATCTGGGATCCGGCCTTTCTGCGAAAATTCGCCAGTAACATGATAGGCACAGATGATCAGCCCGGCGCACCGGAAGAAAATATTTACTGGAAAGGAGATGGCGAACAGTCTGGCCAATTCATCCACGGTTATCATTCCGGCTGGCTCTCGCAGGATCTGTTGAAAAATGAAAATATTCCGCAGCTTACAAATGCTTTTTTTGAAACAAGTAAATTATGGTCGTTCTCGCTTCACTTCAACAAGGGCCTCGCGGGAACCAGGCCCGAAGAAAAAAAAGCGGCTGCCAATACGTCGATAAATCCATCTGTACTCGATGCGTTTGCCCTGCTCATTCTTGCAGGCGAGGAAGGACCTGCCATGACGGGAGTAAACGGACAGGAACCCAATTTGAGTGAAGCCAGAGCTGCTGCCAGCTCAATGCGCAACGCGATGGGGCGCCTGAAAAAAATGGTTCCTGTAAAAGGATCCTATCTTAATGAAACAGATTATTTCGAAGAAAACTGGCAGGAGAGTTTTTGGGGTTCGAATTATAAAAAATTACTTGCTGTAAAAAACAGCTATGATCCGGAAGGACTCTTTTTTGTACATCATGGTGTAGGAACTGAAATCTGGAGTCCGGATGGTTTCACCCGACTGAAATAAACTGACAATCGTGGGTGGCTAATGGTTAAGATAAAATCCCGCCCGCTTTGCTTGGAAGTTCAACGATAAAAGTAGAGCCTTCTCCAATAAAACTGGAAACAGAGAGGTGTCCCCGATGAATATCAACAATTCGCTTGCATATTGCCAGACCGAGACCGGAACCCTCATATACACTTTTATCATGCATCGTCTGAAATGCATGAAATATTTTCTGATGACCTTCCTCCTGAATTCCAATTCCGTTGTCCTCGATATAAACGCTCACCATATCGTCATGCGCTTCACCCCATATATTGATGACGGGTTGCCGGTCAGAAAATTTAATAGAATTACTGATCAGGTTTAAAAACAAATGGGAGAGATAGGAAAGATTACCATATACTTCCGGAATGGCGCCAACTGTTATAAGCGCCCCGGATTCATTAATTTTTGTTTCGAGATCTGATATCGCAATCCTGGCGGCTTCTGTAACACTGACCATCGTCATATTAATTCTGTCAGTATAAGCAGACAGATTCAGAATGTCAGTCGTCATCGCCTGCATTCTGGAGGCTGACTTCATTATTTTTTCCACCAGTTCGTTACCGCGTTCATCTAAATTTTTTGAATATTCATCCTGCACCAATGAGCCGAACATACGGATTTTGCGAAGCGGCTCCTGAAGATCATGGGATGCGATATAGGCAAAGGAAGTAAGGCTGGCATTTGCCTCGGCCAGATTTTGTTCAGCCTGTATTCGAAGCGCTACTTCGCGCTCGAGCTCTATATTAGATTTCTGGCGAAAAGCCTGGGGAAGAATTTTAAAAAGGTAATAAACAGTAAGCATGCTTACTACACCCGTTATGAAGCGTACCAGCGCATTCAGCCGGTACATCGGGATCCAGAACATCATTGCATCAAGAAAATGCGTGATTCCACATAGCAGGATAAACGCGGCAAATAACAGGTAGACTGATTGAAATTTAACACCGTTTTTTTTCTTGCCGAGATAATTTAAAATGATCAGCGGGATGAGAAAATAGGCGATCCAAATTGTAAGATCGCTCAGAATATATAACCAGCCATGAAAAGAAGTCCAGTTCCCACAATGCCATCGCGGGGGCCATCCGTCTGTCGCGAAAAGTCCTTTAAAAAAATCTATAACCTGCTGCATAAATCAGTTTTACATTTGGTGAAGGATACAAATATTAAATTTAACGGACTTTCCTTTAATTATAAA
>Ga0206982_1232_pt1 | contig 14521 bp, 13 predicted proteins | sample Alteio_BWMinCont_18_FD_153493 | JGI IMG/M metagenome (GOLD analysis project Ga0206982, IMG submission 153493) | Enriched cells from forest soil in Barre Woods Harvard Forest LTER site, Petersham, Massachusetts, United States -... | ecosystem: Environmental > Terrestrial > Soil > Temperate forest >... | reverse complement strand
CGTAAGGTGATTGAATATATTTCGGGCGAGTCGGCGGATGATCTTAACAAAAAAGAAGAATTGGCCAAGCGGCTCTTTATGAGTCAGGGTATTACCTTTACGGTATACAACAGTGGCGAGGGAATTGAAAAGATCTTTCCCTTTGATATTATTCCGCGCATTATTACCGCCAGCGAATGGGCCTTTGTTGAAAAAGGGATTAAACAGCGCCTTACCGCATTGAACCTGTTTCTGAAAGACGTTTATCACAATCAGTTTATTATTAACGATGGCATTGTACCGATAGATATCATCTACTCGTGCCCGCACTTTTTGCGCGAGATGCATAAGCTGCAGGTGCCTTATGATATTTATGTACATATTTCAGGCATCGACTTAATTCGCGATCATGATGGTACTTTTTATGTATTGGAAGATAACCTGCGCACGCCATCGGGCGTTAGCTATATGCTCGAAAACCGGGAGATTACCAAACGATTGTTTCCTGATCTGCTGCCGCAATGCGGGGTAAGGAGCGTTACCGAGTATCCAACTATATTATACAAAAATCTGCTGGCGCTATCGCCGCGGCAAATACATAACCCTACTATAGTGCTGTTAAGTCCGGGTATTTATAACTCGGCCTATTTTGAGCATACCACACTGGCCCGGTTAATGGGCGTTGAACTGGTTGAAGGGCGCGACCTGGTGGTAAACAACCATAAGGTATACATGAAAACTACCACCGGCTTGCAGCAGGTTGATGTTATTTACCGCAGGGTTGATGATGAATTTTTAGATCCGCTGGTGTTTAATCCCGCAAGTATGCTGGGCGTTGCCGGCATTATGGGTGCTTACCGCAAAGGCAACGTAGCTATAGTAAACGCTACCGGAACCGGCGTTGCCGATGACAAGGCCGTTTATACTTATGTGCCTGATATGATACGCTATTACCTGAACGAGGAGCCTATATTAAAGAATGTACCCACCCACCAGTTGGGCCATGCTGATGAACGCGAACACGTGTTTAAAAACATCAATAACATGGTAATTAAAAAAACCAACGGCAGTGGTGGTTACGGTATGTTAATGGGACACGCGGCCACCGAGCAGGAAATTGACGAGTATAAAATTGAGGTGATGAAAGATCCGCGCAATTTTATTGCGCAACCAACCATCAGCCTGTCAGCAGCGCCTTGTTATATGCAGGGCGAACTGAAACCGCGGCGGATTGATCTGAGACCTTATGCTTTGTACGGGCCCGATGGTATAGAGATTGTTCCCGGCGGATTAACAAGGGTAGCCCTGAAAGAAGGCTCGCTGGTAGTAAACAGTTCACAAGGCGGCGGCAGTAAGGATACATGGGTGCTGGCCTGAAATCGTTAGGCAGTTTGCAATTAGTAAGGGCTTTTACAGAGAAGAAGTTGAAGCATTAAAATCAAATAATTCCGAAATCGAAAATCCGACTTCCGAAATAAAAATTGTAAATCGTAATTCTTAAATCGTAAATCAAATAGATGTTAAGCAGGGTAGCAGCAAGTTTTTATTGGTTAAGCAGGTATATTGAACGCAGCGATGGTATGCTGCGGATGTTGAAAATAAATTATGCCTCATCACAAGATGCGGTACAGGAATTTACCTGGAAGCCGGTAATTAGAATATTTGCCGGGCATGATGAATATTCCGAAGCGCTGGAAGATAGCAGTCGGGAGGTTTTAAAGTTTATGGTTACGGGGAAAAACAACTCCAATTCTATTTTAAACATCATTACCCTTGCCCGCGAAAATGCCCGCAGTGTACAGGAACATATTCCAAAAGATTTGTGGCAGTGTTTAAATGAGTATTACCATACCGTAAAAGATCCCAGGTTAGAGAAAGCTTTACAGCGCGAAGACCCTATTGGCCTGCTGGATATACTGATAAAGCAGGTTATGCTTTATTATGGCACCATTGAGATTACCATGGAGCGGGGCGAAGGGCGCAGCTTTATGAATATTGGCAAATATTTAGAGCGGGCTATCCAGTCGGTTGATATTTTAGATACCAAATTTGGTTCCGTTGGTGATAATCCCGATTTATTGACCGATACCAGCTATTGGAAACACCTGTTATTATCATTGGGAGGATATGAGTTGTATTTAAAAACTTACCGCGAAGGATTTGAAGCAGCCAATATTTTGGAGCAGGTGGTTTTAAATAATGATTTCCCCCGGTCTGTAATTTATTCGGTTAACAATATCCAGCGTTATTTCGACAGGTTAAAGAGCGACAGCAATATTGATACCTTTAGGGAGATGTCCTTCCAGATAGGGCGACTACAAAGCCGTATTAAATATAGTTCGGTAAAAACAATAGAACAGGAAGGTTTGCATTCGTTTTTAACACAGATACGAAAAGAATTATATGGTATAGGAAATGCACTTAACGAATATTACTTTGCAAACTCCTGATTAAATTATTTGGAAGACCAGGTTAATGATGACAAAAGCGTTTTCAAATCATCAAATTAAATAATTGAGTAAAGATGCCCGAATTTGAGATACAACATATTACCCGATACATTTACGAGGGTCCGGTTCGTGACAGCGCCAACCAGGTTATTCTTTTCCCCATAAAAGACCAATATCAGGATGTAATTAAGCAGGAGCTTACCATTACCGGTAACCCGGTGGTTGATACCCATATTGATTATTACGGTAATGAAGTGGGCAGTTTCACCTATTCAGAACCACATACGGTGCTTACCATCAATTCAAGAGTATGGGTGGTTACCAAACACCGCGAACTACCTGTCAGCGATATATTTCCGGTGCACCAATGGGAAGATTTACGGCGATTACAGTTTATGGTGCCCTATATTGATTTTTTGAAACAGGAATATTTTGAAGGTATTAGTGAGTTAAAAGCCATTATTGAACAGCAAAGCCAAAGTGACGATACGCCGTACCAGGTAGCCCTGCGTTTTTGCCAATACGTTTACGAAAATTTTGAATACATAAAAGGCGTTACCACGGTTGAAACAACGCTCGACGAAATATGGAAGCTCAAGGCCGGTGTTTGCCAGGATTTTGCACATATTTTGATGGAAATGCTGCGTATGGTACAAATACCTGCCCGGTATGTTAGCGGCTACATTTGTACCAGCAAACGCGATGGAATGCGGGGCGAAGGTGCTACCCACGCCTGGGCGGAAGTATACCTGCCCGATTATGGCTGGCTCGGTATCGATCCAACCAATAATTGTATTGCTAATGAAACACACGTGCGTTTGGCGGTAGGGCGTAACTTTAGCGACTGCTCACCGGTTAAAGGCGTTTACAAAGGTTCATCTAACCATAAGTTGGAAGTTGCAGTTGCTGTTGATGACGAAAATGTATTGCAAAACAGTGACAGCATGATTGCCGAAGCCCATGTAACCAGCATTGTTTCTGATACTCCTAAAAATAGCTACCAGCGCTATATGGAAATTATACAACAGCAGCAACAACAACAGCAATAAAAAGCCTGTTTCAGTATTTTATACTAAATTCATTTGCCTTTAAATTACCTGCTTAAAAAATAATTTACCTGTAAATAAAGTTCAGGAATAAACGGTGAATCCGCTCAGTAAATCAGCTGAACGTTTACATTATTAGTTTCTCGCGGTTATTCCAGTTTTTATAGATCCATTCGGCTGCACTTTTGTGGCTCTTTTTTGACCGGGGCAAATCAAACGCAATCATTTCCTCCGCTTTTAAATAGTGAGAAAGTGTAGGCTCATCCGGAAAATCTTTGAATAAGTGATTTATAAAATAAAGCACTTCGTTTCCATTAGTACGGTCAAACGAGGTATCGCCTTCGCCGCTGGTGTAAAATGGACTGTAAACGTCTGCAGGTTTATCCCAGTTATACCTGCCGCTGTCGTTATAACGCAGCTCTGACTTCTCAAAACTCATTTCTATTGTTTGCATAATTGGTTTTTTTGTGGATGTCTAATTACGTAATTAATTTTCTGGTAACATTAAGTTAAAGTACGCGACTTCACCCCGTTAAAACACCCGTTTTTATATTTAACAATTAGTGTTTTTTGGTTGATAGCGCGATGATAGGTTTAACGAGCGCATGGCCGCTTTAGTTGCATAATAAGCAAGTATAAATGCCAGATAGACAGAGGTTAACAGATGTGTCACCGGTTAGCAGGATGACGTTTCGGCTAGTATTCATTAATTTACGTTTTTAATTATCGGGATAAATTTTTTTTAAATAATCCGGCATAGCCATCAACAGAAATACCGTTGCAATCCGAAAAATAAAATAATACCGCTAAATACGCGCCATAAACCAATTGCGTAAACACGGCATTCCATTGTTCAATCAGGCTGCTGCCCAAAATAAGGGTTAGCATAATAGCAACACCCAAAACAATAGCAAAACGGGTAAACCATCCCAACAGTAATAATAAACCCGCTATAAACTCTAAAAATGGCAATACATATCCAAAACCAAGTACAATGACTGCCGGCAATAACGATTTACTGAATTGCCCTACCATGCCATGACTAAAAGCATCCAGTTTGGTTAAACGTATTAAACCATGGCCAAAAAAGCTCATCCCCAGCGGAAGCCGGGCCAGCAGATAAGCGTATTCTTTCTTTTTCATTGGGTTTATAAACTGGATTGGAATGGTATTTGAAAGTGTAATTTATTTATTAAGCAAATTACTATATAACTTTTTATTTTTCACGTATGTATGATATTTGTTGCATTGGGCATATCACTTCTGACAAAGTAGTAACCGCAGTTTCCGTAAATTATATGCCCGGTGGCACTGCCTTCTATTTCTCGTACGCAATAAGCAAGCTGGATATTAATTATTTGCTGGTTACTGCTTTGGGCGATGGGGAAATGCACTATGTTGATGAAATGCGCCAACAAAATATTAAGGTGAAAGTACAGCAAAGCGCACACACCGTTTATTTTGAAAATATTTATGCGGAGGATCAGGATGAAAGGACGCAAAATGTGCTGCAAACGGCAGATACTTTCACCCTGCAGCAGCTTGCCGATACCGAAGCGCGCATTTTTCATTTAGGCCCCTTGCTGGCTGATGATATTGCTATCAATATAATAAAAGGGCTTTCAAAAAAAGGAATAGTAGCCTTAGATGTACAAGGCTATTTGCGCAAGGTGGTAAATTATAAGGTGGTACCTGCCGATTGGCAATGGAAAAAAGAGGCACTGCCTTATATCAGCATCCTTAAGGCGGATGTTAATGAGCTATTGACGTTAACAGGGCAGCACGATGTAAAAGACGGTTGTCGGCAACTGGCAGATTGGGGCGTACGCGAAGCCGTGATAACTAACGGCAGCAAGGGCTCGTTGATTTATAAAGAAGGTGTTTTTTACGATATACCGGCCTATCAGCCAAAAACCGTTGTTGACGCAACCGGATGCGGTGATACTTATATGGCAGGGTATTTATATCAGCGTAGTAAAAATATCGAAATACAAAAGGCAGGCGAATTTGCCGCTGCTATGGCTGGCCTTAAAACGGAAATAGCAGGTCCGTTTACCGGGAGAGAACAGGACGTGACGCAATTTCTGAAAGAGGCAACCACATCGCCATTTTAACCCGGAATACTGATGGTAAACCTGCTGTATAAACCCTCTTCAGATTTTACCTGTATCCGGCCGTTCATTTGTTTAACGGCATCCTTTACCAGGTATAGGCCCAATCCTGAACTTTTTTTGTTGATGCCCGACAGGTAAAATTTATCAAAAATGCGTTCCTGATCATTTTTCCTTATACCCAGGCCATTATCCTCAATCTCAATTATTGCTTCACTATCGGCACGGTAGGTTTTAACCTTTACCCACTGTTCATCTTTTTTGGTGTCACTATACTTCACCGCGTTCGAAACCAGGTTATTTAATATCACCTGCAATTTAAGCGAGTCGCTTTCAATTTGATCAAGCAATAGTTCCTTATAAAAATGCACTTCTTTGCCTTCTTTTACATAATGGTTTTGGGTGAGCACATTTTCTATGATCATATTAAGGCTGCATTCCTTTTTAATTAAACCCGTATGTTTGCTTTGTATAAAGGTGAGCATCTCGTTAATAAACTGATCCTGCTTTTCCAAACTATCCTTCATGAGCAGAGTGTAGGATTTAATCTGTTCCATATCAGTCTCATCGTCAATCAAACTAATCAAACCGATTAATGAAACCAATGGCGACCGTAAATCATGCGTGATATTGAATACAAATTTATCCAGGCCGGCATTAATTGATTGCAGATCAAAGTTTTGTTCAATTATTTTCTTTTTTGATTGATGCAGATTTCTGATCATAATACCGGCATATGTATAAGAGCTAATGATGATAACCAGTATCACCACTATATCGGCAATAAACAGGTATACATTAATTGAACTGCTTATAATGCCAAGCGTGTTCGAAAAATCTTCTTCCTTAATAGTTAGCTGTTGCGATATGTTGTTGATTGATAATATTAATGACCGTTTCTCCGCAGAAGAAATTTTCCGCGACTGCATTTTCTGCCGCACTTGTATTCCGGTTAAATAAAGTTTATTTACCAATGCATCACCTTCCGACCAAATGGCAATTACCTTTTTAAAGATGGGCAATTGTTTAAATGTGGTAAAAAGCCAAACCATATTGGCCACATCTTTAGGGTAGTTTTTCCCCTGCAAAAAGCCCATGGTCGCTTCGGCATTGTTATGTTTGTTTGATAAGGCAATACGGGCTATATGATCGCCGAGGGGGATGTTGATATTTCTTTCAAAAGCCTTGTAATCGGTATCGTTTCCGAGATAAATATATTTAATGAGGTAGGCCGATGCATCTTTTTGTCCTTTTGAGTATTGGGACTCTCCGTTTATGTAAGCCCTTGCGGCGGATGAAATTTTTATGGTGTAATAGTTAGTTACAATCATTGCAGCCGATGCTATCAAGATGATAACCAATAGTGCCAGCGATGTTCTTTTTTTCAATAATTTGAACCAGGCAATAAGGTAGTTTAGTTTCTGTGTCAAACCGATATTTTCTTAATAGAATATGTTTATAATAAATCAAACAGCTTATTTATTTTAGATAACACTGTTAAATACTAACGGAACACTGATTTATTTTTTAATTAAATAACTCAATTTCAGTAGGTGTAAGTAAAATGTTTAAGCTCAATACAACGGTAAAAAGATTTCAGGTAAATTATGCTGTTGTACGTTGAGTGAGTAATAATGTTTCATTTTAAGCAATATAATTTAACAAAAAGATTAATTGTGTATCTGACACATATGATAAAACAGACAGATCTTGCTGGTAAAATTTAACAAAAAAGCCCTGTATGCAACATACAAAGCTTCTTCAAATTACAGTCTGAAATATTATTCTGTATATTAATGTCCCGGTGCTGGCGGCGCAGGTGTTGGCGCTGGCGCCGGGTTTGGCGTTGGATTAGGGCTTGGAGTTGGATTTGGTGTTGGTACCGGAGCCGGAGTAGGCGGGTTAGGTACAGGCGCTGGTGTTGGAGGCGGATTTGGTGTAGGACTTGGCACTGGTGCCGGTGCAGGTGGCGGGGTAGGTGTGGGTATGGTGTCTGTTAGTATCTTTCCTGTTTTTGAAACCCCAATATTGTTATTACTCACATCATTTGCAGCCGCAAATTCAAATATTGTTGCTATGGCAACGGCTGCTACTATTAAACTCAACTTTTTCATGATTTTAGTATTTCTAGGTAATTAATTTAATTAATTATAGATTTAACAAAGTAAATTAAAGTAAGTTTTTATTGATTAAGAAAATTAATGGAAATAGGTTGCCTGGATGAAACGCATTCTTTTGATTATCATATAGGCATCGGTTACGCTAAATGTCTTTTAAATAAAAAGGCCTGAGAAAAATTCCCAAGCCTTTACAGATTAAACAAGTGTAATATTATTATTCGCCGGCGGCGTGTTCGTGCGTTGATTCCTCTCGGAATAATTTGGCACTGAAGTAGTCGTTATTCATCCTGCTGATGTTGGTCATCTTAATTTCTTTAGGGCATTCGGCCTCGCAGGCACCGGTGTTGGTACAGTTACCAAAGCCTTCTTCGTCCATCTGCGCAACCATTGCCTGTACACGGCTCCAGCGTTCAGGCTGTCCCTGTGGCAACATAGCCAGCTGGCTAACTTTGGCCGATACGAACAGCATAGCCGAAGCATTTTTACAAGCTGCAACACAGGCACCACAACCAATACAGGTTGCAGAGTTAAAGGCTTCATCGGCAATTACCTTCGGGATTGGAATTTCGTTGGCATCAACAGTAACACCTGTATTTACCGATACGAAACCACCTGCTTGCTGTATCCTGTCGAAAGACGAACGATCAACCGCCAAATCCTTAATAACCGGAAACGCAGCTGCGCGCCACGGCTCAATCACAATGATCTCGCCATCATGGAACGAACGCATATGTAACTGGCAGGTGGTAATAGCATTTTTAGGTCCGTGAGGATGGCCGTTGATATACAATGAACACATACCGCAAATACCTTCGCGGCAATCGTGATCAAAATGTATCGGCTCATCACCGGTTAAAATAAGGCCTTCATTTACCACATCCAGCATTTCCAGGAACGACATATCGGGCGAAATACCCTCAGCCTTGTAGGTTACAAAAGCACCTTTGGCGTTTGCATTTTTTTGGCGCCAAACTTTCAGCGTCAGATTCATATTTCCGTTACTCATTCTAAGTTAGATTTGAGATGTGAGATTAGAGATGTGAGACAAAAGATTATTTATTTAACAGTGTTTTTTGAAATGAGTAATTCATTTTCTGCAACTCATCAATCTGTTTTAATAAATTATCTAATAGATCATCATTTAATAAATTTAATTTGTTTGATATTATCAATTGAGTTTGTAATTCATAGGATGAACCGTTGGCAATTCCTAAAAAATTAGAAAACTCTTTATTCGAATTTCTTCCAGCACCCTCTGCTATATTTGACGGAATAGAAACAGCTGATCTTCTGGATTGGCTTAACAAACCAAATCTTTCGTCGGCAGGAAAATCCGCAGTAGCTTTATAAACATCAACTGTCAGATCAATTGCTTTATTCCAGATTTTTAGTTCCTTCAGATTATGCATCTTGCTAGATTTGAGAATTCAGATGTGAGATTTGAGATGGAAGAACCATCGAACCCGAGCATCTATCATCGTTTAAAATTCACTTCCTATTTGTGATGCAGAGATCTGAAATTTGAGAAATCATAAAAATCTCACGTCTCAAATCTCCTATCTCACGTCTATTATTTATAACTCCGTTGTGTTAAATGAACAAATTCAAAGTCAAGCACTTCTTTGTGCAATACTTCGGGTTGATTATCCGCTTTATATTCCCAGGCGGCAACGAAGGCGAAGTTATCGTCGTCGCGTAAAGCTTCGCCTTCCGGTGTTTGCGATTCCAAACGGAAATGTCCCCCGCATGACTCCCTGCGCATCAGGGCATCGTCCACCATCAACTCGCCTAGTTCTAAAAAGTCTGCTACACGTCCGGCCTTTTCAAGGGCAGGGTTTACTTCATCGTTTTCCCCTACCACAATAACATTTTTCCAGAAATCAGCTCTCAGTTCGCTTATTAATCCTTTTGCTTTGGTTAAACCTTCTTCGGTACGTGCCATGCCGCAATACTCCCACATAATATGGCCCAATGAGCGGTGATAATCATCAACCGTACGGGTACCTTTTAATGAAAGCAGTTTATTTATAAGGGCTGTAGCTTCTTGTTTTGTTTTTTCAAAAGCAGGGTGATTTATATCAACCGGTTTCGGACCTATTGTTGCCAAATAATCACCTAAAGTATAAGGGATCACAAAATAGCCATCGGCCAACCCCTGCATTAATGCTGATGCACCCAAACGGTTGGCACCATGGTCAGAGAAATTACATTCGCCCAAAGCATATAAGCCCGGGATATTGGTACTCAGGTTATAATCAACCCACAAACCACCCATGGTATAGTGTACCGCAGGGTAAATGCGCATTGGTTGCGTATAAGGATCTTCGTTAGTGATCTGGTAATACATGTCAAACAGGTTACCATATTTGGCAGCTACCGCATCTTTACCTAAGCGGTGTATCGCGTCAGCAAAATCAAGAAACACAGCTATGCCCGACGCACCTACACCGCGGTTATCGTCAACCATTTCCTTTGCGTTACGTGAGGCCACGTCGCGCGGAACCAGGTTACCGAATGAAGGATATTTTCTTTCCAGAAAATAGTCACGGTCATCTTCTTTTATATCGGCAGCTTTCAGCTGACCTTTGCGCATTTTTTCGGCAATCTCAACCGTTTTTGGCGCCCACACCCTACCATCGTTGCGTAACGACTCAGACATCAGCGTTAATTTTGACTGATGATCGCCGGTTACGGGGATACAGGTTGGGTGTATTTGTGTAAAACAAGGGTTGGCAAAAAATGCACCGCGTTTGTGTGCCCGCCATGCAGCGGTAACGTTTGAGCCCATTGCATTGGTTGACAGGTAGAACACGTTTCCGTATCCGCCTGTAGCAAGCAATACTGCGTGGCCACCATGTGTTTCAATTTCGCCGTTGATAAGGTTACGGGTAACAATACCTTTTGCATGGCCATCAATCGTTACCACATCCAGCATTTCGGTACGGGTATACATTTTTACCTTACCTAAATGAATCTGGCGGTTAAGGGCAGAATAGGCACCTAATAGCAATTGTTGTCCTGTTTGTCCCCTAGCGTAAAAAGTACGTGATACCTGCGAACCACCGAATGAACGGTTATCCAGCAGGCCGCCGTATTCGCGGGCAAAAGGTACACCCTGTGCAACACACTGGTCAATTATATTTACAGATACCTCGGCTAAACGATAAACGTTTCCTTCACGGGCACGGTAATCACCACCTTTAATAGTATCGTAAAACAAACGATAAACGCTATCGCCGTCGTTTTGATAGTTTTTTGCAGCATTGATACCACCCTGCGCAGCAATAGAGTGCGCACGGCGTGGACTATCCTGAAAGCAAAATGCTTTTACATTATAGCCCAACTCAGCTAATGATGCCGCAGCTGCTCCACCCGCAAGCCCGGTACCTACAACTATAATGTCGTATTTACGTTTGTTGGCAGGGTTAACCAGCTTTAAATCAAACTTATGCTTGCTCCATTTTTCGGCTAATGGACCTTTAGGGATTTTAGCATCTAAACTCATGTTTCTTTTATTTAGAGAGTGGTTGATTGGTTGATTCGGTGAGTGGTTGATGTTTTGTTAGTGAATGATTAACTCATCCCTCATATATTTAACTTAATCAACTATTTAACCTTATCTAACTTAATCAACTACTTATTTACTTAAACTTTGTATATAATAAACTATCGGCATAGCCGCAAAACCAATCGGGATAATTACTGCGAACAACCAGGTACCAATAAAATAAACAATCGGCGTATATTTTTTATGTACCCATCCTAATGTGCGGAAAGCACTCTGAAAGCCGTGTACTAGGTGGAAAGACACCGCACCCATGGCAATTACATAAAATATTACGTAAATTAAATTACTGAAGCTGGAAGCAACACGCGCGTGTATATCTTTAACCCTCACAATTTCATAGTCGCCTTCGGTTGTAACTGATCTTTCAAACTTTGGTGATTCTGGTACATAATCAACAGATGTAGTTTCGTCAGTTTTTACATTGGTACGGTATTCTTTGTAGCCAATTGCATCGCTGTATTTATAGTGAAACCAAAAATCGCTCATGTGTATCACGATGAACAAAAACAATATTGAGCCCAAAAGCCCCATGTTTTTTGACGACCATGTAGTGGGCGATTTATTTACTGTAGCATAAGCTACCGGGCGTGCTTTGCGGTTTTTAATGGTTAAAACCAGTGCATAAATGGCATGTACCAGTATAGCAAGATAAAGAAGGTAGGCTATAACTTCTATCGGCGGAAAATGCGTTAAAAAGTTAGCATACACGTTAAATCCATAACCACCATCATTGCTGAACAGTAACAGGTTACCGCCAAGGTGCACAATTAAAAAAGTACACAGAAACAAGCCCGTTAAAGCCATTATCAGCTTCTTTCCCAACGATGAGTTAAAGGTTTGTTTGAATTCGCTCATTATATATCAGATTTATTGGGCAAAAGTATTTATTATATGCCAAAAGATATAAATGGAATTGGCTTAAACCTGAGTTATTAGTTATTTAGAAACAATCTAAAAACAATGTATTTCTTTTATTTGCGTTTAACGCCACCAGGGCTATATTAGCGGTTATTAAATACTTATCATCATTAAAATATGAAATACATTTCTGTAATACTTTGTGCCTTTTTGCTTGCCGGTTGCATAAAAAGATCGGCTATTGAATTTACCGGCGTTACTCCGGGAATAAGAAATGGCGTATTTGTAGTGAAAACTACCGGCGATAGCACCGTTTTTGGCGAGAATATTAGAGACGGCAAATTTGCCATTGCCAAAAGGCCGCTGAAAGAGCCCGGATATTATATGATGAATATTGTTGATGAGGACAATAAAGATGATCATTTGCCTTTTGAGGTCTACCTGGAAGGTGCAACTTATAACATTGAGACCGAAAGTGGTAAACTGTTTAAGTACCCCACAATAACCACCTCCTCAAAAACACAGCAGCAACTATCGGCATTTTATACTTTGGATGATAAACTGGGGCTGGAAACTCAGCAGGAAGTGCAGAAACTAAATGAAGAGATCAGAACAAAAGGCGATGGCCTTTCAGAATTGGCCTATAATCAGCTATTAAATAAATTGAGTGCTGCCCAGGCCAGCATGGCCACTAATAATGAAACGGCGTTTAAAGAATTTTTGAAGGAATTTCCAAACAGCGATATCAGCGCTCACCTAATGAGTAAACTGGATTATGAAGACGACCCGGTAAGTTATTACGCAATTTTTAAAACGCTTAGTGCTGCCGCAAAAAACAGCGATGACGGCAAAGAAATTGGCGATAAACTGAGCCATCTGGTGAAAACGGTTGAAGGCGCCACGGCACCGGGTATTGCTGGGAAAATGCCCGATGGAAAAACCTTCGACCCTAAATCAATAACGCAAAAGCTTATTTTGGTTGATTTTTGGCGTGCAAGCAATGATATAAGCAGAAGAAATCACCAAACCATTATTGATGTGCTTGGCAGCGACAAATATGGCAAAGACGTAGCCGTTGTGAGTATATCGCTTGATACCAAAAGTGACTGGTGGACCGGGGCCATTAATGAAGATAATATGAAATGGCCACAAATTAGTGATTTGAAAGGCGACGACTCACCAAATGCTGCTAACTGGACTATTACGAAAATTCCAACCTACTATTTGCTTGATGGCAACTGGAAAATTATAAGGCGCGATGTTGATATTGACAGATTGAGTTTTGAGATTGGTGATTATATGGATAAACACCATTAATCAATAGCCAGCACCTTATCTTTTGTTACGGCGAAAATTTTATCGGTCTTAACGCTGCGGATAGCTACCCTGCCGGTGAACTGGCCGAAAGAGGGTAAAATAGCCTGCTTTTTACCAAATGCAAAACAGGGCAGTGTTATTTGCTGGCGCCCGCGGCCCACTAAACTCACACCAGGATGGATGTGTCCGCAAAAGGCATATCCTCCGGCTTGCTGTAAGTCGGTTGCCGTTAATGGGTGGTGCAGCATCAAAAAAGGCCCCATCAACAGTTCTTCATATAAGTCAATATCCAGTTGATGATAATGGCTGTCGTCAATAATATCGTGATTGCCTTTTATAAGGATAATTTGTAGTTTGGGGAATTGACTGCGCCACAAAATGAACCAGTCCCAGTCGGCATTCATATCGCTATGGAAAAGGTCGCCGAGGAAGATGATTTTTTCGGGTCGGTGCTCATGAATCAGATCGGATAATACGGCCAAGTCACTTTGTTCCATATCCCGGGGCACCGCTATGCCGGCTTTACGGAAATGACCAACTTTGCCTAAATGTACATCGGCAGCCAATAAAGCTTTTTCCTGTCTCCAGTAAATAGCCTTTTGTGGTAGCAATAAAAAATCGTGGCCTAATAAATTAAAAGCAACAGCAGCATCTGTGTTCATTACTGCAAAAATAGCAAAGGCATTAACAATTTCTTAATTCACCACCTGCCTTTTATATTGATTGGGACTTATCCCGGTTTCTTTTTTAAAGAGTCGCGAAAAATAGGGCAAATTATCAAAGCCCAGGGTATAAGCCGTTTCTGCGATATTATTGTCAGATCCTTTTAACAGATTTTTAGCTTCAGATATTAAAAATATGTGAATCAGTTCCATTGCTGTTTTTCCGGTTTCCTGCTTCAAAACATCACTTAAATATTTGGGCGATAGATTCAGCTGCGATGCCATCAATGCTACTGACGGCAAACCTTTTTGCTGCAAAGAACCATTATCAAAATAAGCCGCAAGTATATTGTTAAACCTTGAAACAACTTTTCCTGATAAATCGGTACGGTTAATAAACTGCCTTTTAT
>Ga0206982_1181_pt2 | contig 14561 bp, 17 predicted proteins | sample Alteio_BWMinCont_18_FD_153493 | JGI IMG/M metagenome (GOLD analysis project Ga0206982, IMG submission 153493) | Enriched cells from forest soil in Barre Woods Harvard Forest LTER site, Petersham, Massachusetts, United States -... | ecosystem: Environmental > Terrestrial > Soil > Temperate forest >... | reverse complement strand
CCAAACGCCAGTTCGTCGGTTCTGTATTTGGCGCTTATTCCACGTTAAGTTTTGCACTTAAACAAAAGCTATTTAATGACCAGGGTTCGATCACCATTAATGCAAATAATGTACTAAACACCGAGAGCAGGAGCGCCACCGATCATTACCTCAATCTCAATCAATATGGTTATTTGTATATTTATTCAAGAGCTGTTATGGTAACCTTCAACTACAGGTTCGGCAACGGTAAACTGAGCAAAACACAAAATAGGTCGGGCTCCGAAGAAGAACAACACAGGGCTGGAAATTGAACCCTTTTTTATTTTTGTCCGGTCGATATACAGGCATACCTAACTTGCACCAGCGGATAGAGGGGCGTTTACTTCGGCTTTGGGAATATGGTTGCAGTTTTTAATTTGAAACGCATGAACTCAACCATGGTCATCTTTTTTGCTGCTTATTGAACGTAAATTTATTTTGCGAACGTCAAGTTTACGATTATCCCCCTCCCATAAATTAATATTTTTACTGATTATCAGTATTTTAATAGCAATAATTCAAACATTAGTGCCTTAAGAAAGTTACGCTAACATCATCAACTATAATTTAAGAATATTGATAATTAACTTTAATACATAATATTCAATATATGCCTGCCTGGTTAAAAACATTACTAAAAGTTATTGGAGGTTTGTTGCTGCTGATTATCCTGATATTAGTGGGCTTATCTGTATATGTCTCCAGTCATAAAGAAAAGGTACTTGCCCGGGTTATGGCAGAGCTTAACAAGAATTTGAATGGTAAACTAGTAGTTGGCGGTATTGAGACCTCGTTTTTTACCAGCTTTCCCGATCTGTCGCTCACCTTAAAAAACGTTTCGTTAAAAGACAAAGAGTGGGCACGGCACCACCACACATTACTTGATGCCAAAAACTTTGATGTAGCCGTTAATGCAACTGCGCTTATAAAGGGCGCTATCAGCATTAATCACATCGATATTAATGATGCCAGCGTTGATCTTTTTACCGATAGTACCGGCTATAGCAATACTTCGGTATTTAAAAAAGGCGGTCCAAAAAAGGATAATAAGAGCGGGGGCAGCTCGTCTATCCAATTAGGTAAGTTCAGCCTCAAAAATGTAAACTTTACTATTGATGATCGCAGGGCAAAAAAACTATTCAGTTTTGCTGTAAGCGAGCTGAAAGCAAAAATGGACTACCCTGATAGTGGGTGGAATGCCCAACTGCACCTGGATTTACTGGCCAAAAGCATGGCATTTAGTACTACCCATGGCAGTTTTATAAAAGATAAAGTGCTTAAAGGCGACCTAAGTGCGGGATACAATCAAAAAACAGGCGATATCAATGTAACATCCAGCAATTTTACCATAGGCGGGGATGATTTTGGCATAATTGCGCGTTTTGCTTTGGGTAAAAAACCGGCAAGCTTTCTTTTTCATATCACCGCCCCTCAATTATTATGGTCACATGCCTCGCAACTGGTTACGCCCAATATTTCGCTAAAACTCAATATGTTCAATATGGATAATCCTATTGGTGTTGATGCTAAAATAGCAGGCAGCTTTAGTGGCGGCGGCGACCCGTACCTGTACATCACGGCAGATGTGAACCACAACAAATTAACCATTCCGGGTAGTGTGATTACCGATTGCAGCTTTAAAGGGGTTTTCAATAACACCTATGTTAAAGGAAAGGAAAATGGCGACGCAAATTCTATCATTCGCGTGGCGCACTTAACAGGCACTTATAACCATGTGCCATTTAAAATTGATACGGGCAGTATTATCAACCTTATCAAACCCGTAGCGGCAGGTGATTTCAGGGCCGATTTCCCGGCTCCGGATCTCAACTGTTTACTGGCAGGTACAGCAAAATTTAATAACGGAACGGCCGAAATGGCTCTCCGCTTTAATGCCGATATTGTTAATTACAGAATAAACAAGCCCACATTTGCCGGTGATATCAATTTAAAAAATTCGGACATAGTCTTTATTCCCCGTAACCTTACTTTCAGAAATACCTCCTTGTCGCTTAACTTTACTAATAATAATCTGGTATTAAATAATATCCGCCTCCAAAGCGGTAAAAGTGTTGTATTAATGCAGGGTCGTATAGACAATTTCCTGAATTTGTATTACAGCGCGCCCGAAAAGATACTGGTAAACTGGCAAATTAGCAGTCCGCAACTTTATTTGGGAGAGTTCCTCGGCTTTTTGAAAAGCAAGCACGCTGCTCCAATAGTTCCAACAGAAGCTAAACAAATAAACCCAGCCAACAGTGGCAATGTTGTTAAACAGTTAAGCGTAGTTTTAAATAAGGCAAAAGCCACCATGCATATCAGGGCGGCCAATGTGCATTACTTTAAGTTTTTAGCAACCGATGCCACTGCTGATCTGCAGCTTTCAAAAGATGGACTTCAATTAAACAATGTGAGCCTTAAACATGCCGGCGGCTCGTTAAAAATAAACGCGGCCTTAGTTCAGGGCAATGTGCAGAATCGTTTTACAATAAATACCACTATTTCAAAAGTTGATGTAAGCGAGTTTTTTTATGCCTTTGATAATTTCGGCTTACAAGATCTGACTGATAAAAATTTAAAGGGTTACTTATCGGCAAAGGTAAATATCAGCGGCCTGGTAAATAATGGGGGAGCATTGGTTAAGGGATCTGTTGATGGTACTATGGATGTTAATTTACAGAATGGTGTACTGATAAATTATCAGCCGCTGATAAGCATAGGTAAGTTTGCATTCCCTTTCCGTAACCTGCACTATATATCCATACCATTGCTTGATGCTCATTTCGACATCCATAACCGGATGATAACCATCCACCCATTCCAGATTACATCCAGTTTGATAAATGCCGACGTAGCGGGTGTTTACGGCCTTAGCAACGGAACAGATATTGCCATTGATGTGCCACTGAGAGACCCAGGTAAGGACTCAACCATTACAGATGCTGCGGAGCGTGCCAAAAAACGGAATAAAGGCATAGTAGTACACCTCCGTGCAAAGGACGATGGCACCGGGAAAGTGAAAATAGGCCGGAATAAAGACAAAAAAATATTGTAATGTCCCGGTTAGAGACCTGAACGTTCAAGAAGCTAGCCGGGCTCGTGCCATAGGCGGATAAGTGGTGCTTTTTATTATTTTTGTTTAAAGCCGGTTACCTGATGGAGCAATATGAGAAACTATATTTGTATAAGCGCATTGTGCAGTCAAAACTTTTTATTGACAAGAACTTTGCCGATAATATTGATCTGGATAATATAGCCGACCAGGCCTGTTTTTCGAAATTTCACTTTATCAGGCTTTTCAAATCAATATATGGCCGGTCGCCACACAATTACCTGGTGAGCGTGCGGATTGAGCAGGCGAAAAAGTTTTTGATTGAAGGCGATTCCATTCTTGATGTTAGCTTGCGCATCGGGTTTGATAGCCCGACCTCGTTTACAGCTACTTTTAAAAAAATGGTGGGTAAAACGCCATCGGCCTATAGGAGCCAGGCAATGGTAAAAAGACTGGCCATTAGTGCCAACCCGCTTTTGGCAGTACCCAACTGCTTTGCACAAACACATGGGTGGATAAAATAGCAATTTTCGATAGCCTATACTGGTAGTTTAAAGATCATTTTTGTAAGAAAAAACAAGAAAATGATTACTAAACTAACCCATCTGTGCATATATGTCCTGAATCAGGATAGCGCATACGATTTTTATGTGAATAAATTAGGTTTTTCTGTCCATACGGACGCTCCCATGGGCGAAGGCGCCCGCTGGCTTACCGTTACGCCACCCGAACAACCCGAACTGGAAATAACCTTGTTCCTGGTGGCAGAAGGAGGCATGTTTGACAAGGAGACGGTAGCCAGCATGATCAGCCTGATAAAAAAAGGCACTTTTGGCGCAGCCGTATTTACCTGTACCGACTTAATGGCTACCTACCAGGAATTACTAACCAAAGGCGTAGTGTTTAAAAAAGAACCTACAAAAGAGTTTTATGGCTACGAAGCGCTTTTTATTGACAACTCGGGTAATTGGTTTTCACTGGCGCAGCTCAATTCATAACACCATGAAGTCGATATTCAATAAAGCGGATCAGGCTGAAATATTGGGCCGTATAGACGCGCTTACCGAAAACAGCAAACCGGCATGGGGTAAAATGACAGTTGAACAAATGGTGAAACACTGCACGCTATGCGAAGAATATTACCAGGGGAAGTTTCCTGTTAAAAGATTATTTCTGGGACGCCTGATAGGTAAAATGGCCCTGGCCGGCACACTTAAACCTGATAGCAAAGGACTACAAAAGAATGCACCAACCGCCCCTGAATTTTTAGTGACAGAACCAGTTGAGGACCTCGCGCTCCAAAAAAGAAACTGGATGGCGCTGATAGCAGATTATAACAATTACCCCAATGAATACTTTCCGCACTGGTTTTTTGGCAAAATGACCAAAGAACAGCTTGGGCAATTTGTTTACATCCATTGCAACCACCACCTCACTCAGTTTGGTGCCTAAATGCCAAAACCGTTAAATAGATTGCCCTAAAGGTTGAAATATATCGTCGCCAATATTATTTGAGGATATTTTAGTAAGGCAATTAATTTAATCGATATAAAAATGTACACAAATCCTTACCAATTGAAATTTGCTTTATTGTTTGTTATGATCGTGGCCGGTTTAACCGCCGGCGCGCAGGTTCATTTGAGTGCGCATGATCAATCAATTCACTATGATTGGATAACGCCTTCGCATACGCTTTACAAGCATACGGCATTTGATACCCTGGGCAATATTACCGGGGAATTGGTTATTGATCATGCAACAGCGATTGACACTGCCCATAAAGAAATAGCATTTATCAATACCGTGCCATTTGCACCCGGAAAATTGCTGATCGACTCCTCAATTGATAATTACCAGGGCTCTGCGCGCTATACCCTGACCACATTTCCGGCTACAAAACACGAGTTTATCAAATACTTGCCTGCTACTGTTGAAGCGCATAATATAATTAAAGGCGTAAGCTCCACCAAAATCACGCCGATGACTGAAGGATATTTTGACGACAATAGTGTTTGGGATATTCTCGGCTTTATCACTTTCAAAAAAGGAATCAGGTATCAACTGGATTGTTACGGAACCGACACGCATACCCAGGTTTCCATCCCTTTTGAAATAGAATATATTTTTGATGAAGTGACCCAGGAACAGGGCGGTTCGGCAGTCAGCAATATGGTATTAAGGGTCACTAATCCGGGAGCAACTGCCTACGTGTGGATTAACAAAAAGACCCACCTCACCACCAAAGAATTTGTACAAGGCAAAGGTTATTCATTTAGCCAGGTGGCGATATAGCAGTACTGTTTATAGCCCATAATTTATGGATGGCACAATCACCCTGTCCTGTCCCGCGAATATATGACACGCAGTGAGACACGCGTTACAGAGTGAAACACCCCGCTGTTGTAAATCAACGAGTTAGCCCATGTTTATGGGGCAAGCTGGGACAACCGGGCCAAAAAATTGCTATTTTTTGAGGAAATGCTGATTCAGGCTGGGACATTAACTACCTGCCGTTGCAAATTATTTGCGCAATGTATTAACTTGCCTTGCAAAAAAGGATGGATCGCTAATTGCCTGAATTTTACATGGAAATACTCGATGAATTAAAAAGTACGCTTCAGCAAATTACCGGCGTCACCAACAAAGATTTGTCGGTTTTAGATCAGTTATGCTCGGTTAAACACTACAAAAAGAAAGCGTTTTTTCTTAAATCGGGTGCTGTAGCATTGCATTCGGGGTATGTTGCTGAGGGAGCGTTCCGCGAGTATTATACCGATAATAATGGCCGGGAGTATAATAAGGCTTTTTCTTTTAAGGGCGATTTTACCGGTTCTTATTACGACCTGCACCTGCAAAAGCCGTCCCTGGTGACCATCGAAGCACTGGCCGATAGTACGGTGGTAGTGATCGACAATAAAAAATATCAAAAGCTTATTCAATCCGATGCCTTTTGGTTAAAGGTATCGTACACGGTGGCCCATAACCTGCTGATGAAGAAATTTGAAAAAGAACACCAACTACTTACCCTCACCGCTGCCGAGCGTTACGGGCTGCTTCAACAACAATATCCCGAACTGGAGCAATTGGTGCCGGCTTATCATATCGCCTCCTATTTAGGCATTACACCCATTTCTTTAAGCCGTATTAGGGGGCAAAAAGGCAAATAAATTTCTTATCATATGATAATGGATTTGGCTGTGCTAAAGCTGAATTTTACCACGGTTAAATTAAATGTAACCACTAAAATTCAAATGATTATGCTCCAGACACGCATAACGAATACCAAAAATTTGCCCGGTAGCTTAAATAACGATTTTTGTTAATGACACAAAGGTTGGGGAATGCGAAATTTATCTTTCCAAAGGCACTACGGGAGCACTGAAAATTTATTTTTACTACCTTAGTAATCATGAAACTTCTTCTCACCTCCAGTGGTATTACCAATCAGAGCATTCGCCATGCGTTGGTTGATTTGTTGGGTAAACCCATCGAAGAATCTAATGCCTTGTTCATTCCGACGGCGATTTATCCCTTTAAATATGGCGCACGCTACGCCTGGAACCCAATTAGCGGAAATTCCCAATCACAACTCTGCACCTTACCATGGAAAACTTTGGGCTTACTTGAATTGACCGCGCTGCCCAGTATAGAAAAGGCAATTTGGCTACCTGCGGTTGAGGAGGCCGATGCGTTGCTGTTTTGGGGGGGCGACCCGCTGTACCTCAGCTATTGGTTACAACAAGGCGGGCTGGCACCGCTATTGCCAACATTACTGCAAAAAACCGTTTATGTTGGCGTAAGTGCGGGAAGCATGGCGACAAGTAAAATTTTCGGCGAAACCTATTCGGAGCCACGCGGCGGAAGCGGCACACCGCTTAGCACAGAACAATTGATACTTTCAACGCCGGAAGGAGAAATAAGCACGACGTTGATGACGGCTAATGGAGCCGGCTTAGTAGACTTTGCAATAATTCCCCATCTGGACAACAAACAACATGCGGATGCATCTATGGCCAACGCAAAAAAATGGGCTGCCCGTATACCCGCGTCGGTATACGCAATCGACGACCAAACGGCGATTAAAGTGGTTGACGATGATATCGAAGTCGTATCCGAAGGCAACTGGACATTGTTTTTCCGTCCCCGCCAAAAATAACGATAAAGCAAACCGTAATTCGTTTAAACAAAAACAAGAATCGCAAGGCCCGCAACGGGTTACCAGCAGCTGCAACAACAGTATCCCGAACCGGAGCAATTAGTGCCGGCTTATTATATCGCCTCCTATTTAGGTATCACGCCCATTTCTTTAAGCCGTATCAGGCCGCAGAAAAGCAAATAAATTTCTTATCATATGATAATGGATTTGGTTACGCTAAAGCTGAATTTTACTTCCGTTAAATTAAACGGAACAAAAAAAACAAATCATTATGTTTAAAACAATTGCTACCTGGATCCTCACCATACTACTGGTACTTTTTTTTATTTATGCCGGGTATAAAAAACTTACCGGCAATGAAGTTACCGCGCATCATTTCCATGAGTGGGGTTATGGACCCTGGCTGCTGAAATTTGTGGGCTGCCTGGAGCTCATCGGCGCACTGCTGCTTTTATTTCCGGCTACGGCAACCAGCGGCGCTTTGCTGCTTTGCCTAATCATGACCGGCGCATCATACACCCTGCTGAGCCACCAGGTATGGCAAACCTTTGCCGTTACCGGCCTTTGCCTGGTGTTGTTGCTTTTTACAGGTTATTTACGCTGGAACCAGAGTTGGATACTCGGGGTTTTTAAAATGCAGTAGGCATCGAAAGTAAAAACGCACAAGTACGTCACCGCATTTTTCGTCGTTACATATTCGCGCCATATCAGAGGGAAGCTGGTTAATGCCGGCACTATTTCATAAAAGAGTTTAAATATGGGCCTAAATATTTTATTATTGTGGGATAAACCTTAAATATGGGCCTGTTTAAAAATCTTTTCAAAGTAGTTGAAAAAAAGCAATTTCCTCCGATACCACGGTGGCGACCAGATACACCAAATGATATTGATAAAATTATAAACACGGCTAAATACTATACAGGAAGCAAGCTGCAGTTAGCGGTTTTTAAATTTGGAACAGTTGCGCTTTTAACAAAACAGGTAGATGATATCGAAGGCGAAGCAAAAAAAATTCTAAATAGCATCTATAACTTTCATGCGGATTTTAAACCAAAACTCATGGATGATGGCAATTATTTGATAGAGTACAACCAGCCTGCATTTACAATTGTATTTAAAGACGAACAAGAAGATTATTGGGATTATATTAATAAAAATCACAGGGGCGGTGTTTGCAACGATGAGGTCTTAATTAACAGCCGGGGGCAACAAAATGTATTTGATACAACAGGCAAAGTTTGCCTTTTTGGCCGCGCTAAAATGTTTATGGACGCACAATCCCCGCAAGTTGTTAAAATCTTTAATCCGTTTATTTAATCAATACTTTCACCAGATGAGTAGTCACAGACTACAGGCATATTAATCCGTAGACAGAGTCTACGGACAGCGGGGGGGGGGTAGGATGTAGTAAACGTCTGTCTTTGAATGTTTGATAATTTGGCTTTACTGTTGCGCAGGCTACTGGCATAAATAATCCGTAGACAAAGTCTACGGATAGCTGGCTCTGGCCCTGGCAATATAAGTCGATTCAATGTAAGTGACCATCAGCGGCACCTTGTCGACGATGGAATGTAAATCGTTGATCGCCTCGCTGAAGCGTTTGTCAGTTACCGGAAGCAAGAGTAGACGCTGTAAATTTTCGAACTTTTTTTGTAAGGTAGGTACGTTGCGGTTGACCCAGGCTGCAACAATTTTATAATGCACGGAGTCTTTTATTCGGGCAATCATCGGGGCTTCGGCTGTATATTTAACTTCTTTCATGGCTTTAAATTTAATAAACCAATTTATGTGTTTTTTACTAATATTTTTAGCGATTTTTACAGGATATGCGAACCCTGCCCTCTATTTTCAATTCACGTGAGTTGGCTATCCTTACATTCGTTTTGGTTGGCATGATCGTCTTTTTGTTTTTCAAGCAATCTCGTTCGATTTTGAAAGATTTTTTGAAGCTGGCTTTTAGCTTGTTGAAGATGCGGCTGTATGTCGTGATGTTGCTTTATATGGCGACCTGGGTATTTTTATTTTACCGGTTGGACCTTTGGGGGCCGGATCTATTAAAGGACACAATCAAGTGGCTGCTATACGCGGCGACGGTGACTTTTTTTCATATTGAACGGTTCCGTGAGGATAAAAGGGAATATCTTAAGGTTTTTAAGGAGATATTTACGGGTTCAGTATTGCTGGAGTTTTTTACGGACAAATTTACGTTGAGCTATTGGGTGGAGCTTTTGCTACTACCCTGCATTACGTGTGTTGTTTTGCTGCGGACCTTGACTAAAAAAGAAAAAAAATTTCAATCGGTAGACAAGATACTTCAGCATTTACTAATGGTGGTCGGGCTATTATTCCTGGGGCACTTGGTTCTTCATGGCATCGAAGATTTCCATTCGTGGTTTAATAAAGAAGGGTTAAAAGAGTTTTTATTGCCTATTATACTTTCCGCCTTGCTAATGCCTTACATTTTTGTGTTGTCGATCTACATGACTTACGAAACGCAGTTTATTTCGCTTTCCTACAAACTTCACGCGCCAGCATTACTGCCTTATGCAAAAAGAAAAGCGGTTAAAAATTTTTTCTGGAATTTCAAGGGTATGGAACGCTGGGTGAGGAGGATCAAGTTTGAGGACATCAGATCAAAGGCGGAACTGGATGATTCGATCCGCTCATATAGAAGAACCCTGGAAAATGAAAAGCTTCCGCCATATGTTGATCCAGCTGACGGTTGGTCGCCTTACGAGGCGCTACATTTCCTAGGACGGGATTTTAAAACCGATTTTTATGACCCTCGTTTTGAAGACAAGTGGATGGCGGATTCAAATCACGTTTATATCGGCGATAGCGTTCATTCAAATTATTTCCGCTATGAGGTTTTAGGACTTGAACTGGTTGCAAGGTCGTTGGAGCTTCATCTAAACATTATGACCCCGTCAGAAAGTACCACCGCCTATACATTGCTGGGTAGCTATGCGCTGGATCTGTTTATCAAAAGCACTAACTCGGCAATGCCGGAAAAATATTTGAATAAGGTCTTTGATGGTAACCCCTTTAGATTTAACCACGACGGAACTCAAATAAGGCTTGAGCGAAACGATTGGAACAATGCGTTAAACAAAAGCTATGATCTTATTTTTACTATCCGGCGGGGCAATACCAAGGGATATGATTAAGAAATTTAGCATTGCTGTTCGTTTTTTGTTGAGGTATAGATCCAATCTACGAACATAAAGGTGTCAACCGTTTGGTAGTACTGCTCCTCTTTTCTTTTCTGGCGCGAGGTATGTCGGGTATGGCCAAAAGCGGAAAGGCTACTCGTGACTTTTCCAATTGCTTATCCTGATGTAAAAGTCACGAATACGCCACCGCACTTTTCATCGCCGTATACTCACGCCAGATGAGGTTTACCTTATTTATTTCTATCTTTACAATTAACTAAACTAAGTCGCGAATACAACATCAAACAGTTAACAAGAATAGGGGAAGTAAATTAATGTCATGAACTATACCACCAATGATATCGATTTTGCTCAAATTTCTCATAGTGAATTTGAGCGCTTGTGTTACGAATTGTTGCTAAAATATGGTTATACAGAATTGATCTGGCGTCAAGGCGGGGCAGATAACGGTAGAGATATTGAAGGTAAGATAATTTTTGGTACTCAGTTATTACAACATCAAACTAAATGGTTTTTTGAATGTAAGCATTATACAGCTGGTGTTCCGCCAGAGCAATTGAATGCTAAAATTGCGTGGGCGGATTCCGAACAGCCCGGTTACTTGGTAATATTTGTATCATCTTATATAACTAATAATGCCAGAGGTTGGCTTGAAAATATTCAAATCCAAAAAGCATATCAGATTATAGTTATTGAGGGAGAAGATTTAAAAAATAGGCTTATAGCATTCCCGAAATTAGTTGAACAGTTTTTTTCAGCTGAGCGGTATAGTAAATTATTCATTGATATAAAACGACATTGGGAGTCATATAAAATTGATCCAAGTTTCGAGGTGTTGAAAGAAGTCGTGACTAACATTGATGCGCAAAAATTAACATTAAATGAACTTGGATTCCTATTTGTCAGCTTCTATAAGAACTATCGCCATTTTGAAGACCGAAATGATTATTATGGCGATTTTATTTCTGATATGATGTCTCCTCTATACGATAGATTACAAAGTCTTTCTTCAAAAACGGAAATTTTATTATTTAAAAATTATAAAAACGATTATGATTGGCTAGGGGGAAGTGGCTTTATCGACGATTTAGAATGCCTTGATCCTAATGAACTGACACTAACAGTTACAGATTACCAATATAATACACTACATCTAAACGCCAAACGAGGGCAAGACAAATGGGCTATAGGGCACTACATTTTCTTTAAAATAAATGAATACTCTGGATTTGAAATATTCTGTATTGACAATACAGAATTTACTACTTCGGCACGCTTTTATGAAGATGTCACTGAAGATACAGTTGACGAATTATGTTTAGAGTTAAGTAGTGATTTTAGAGATGTGCTAAGAGAATATAGTCTGGCCTTTCAACCACAATACGGAGTTTAGTTATTAACCACGTCTCTGGCGCTAGCATGTCGGGTATGGCCCCCCACTATCCGTAGACGGAGTCTACGGATTAACTATGCCTGTAGACGCAGTCTACAGGCTGTCTTATCCATTTCAATCAGCCAACAAATATTAATTACTTCCTGTAAGTGCTTCATTTAGCGCTTTGGTGATGTCTTGTTGAAATTTGTCTGCGCTGGAAACGCCGGTTTCTTTAAAAACCTGTTTGCCTTCTTTATTAAAAACCATTGTGGTGGGGTATCCTGTAAAATCAAAAATAGCGTCGGGGCATTTTGTTTTATCATCAGGGGCCGAGTGGCTAAGCATCTTTGTGCCCAGCGGAACTTTTGAATTACATCCCGGCATAAAATAAACCGGTAAGTTAAAATCTTGCTGGCCACTAAAATACTGGTATTGGCTTACATATGCCTTCATTACGGTATCCTGCCTTATAAAAGCTTTAACCTGTGCGCTGTCGGTCATGCAAATGGTTATAAAACAAAGGTCCTTGCGGGCCGCAAATTGAGCATAAACTTTATGCACGGCCCCCATTCCTAAAAAACAGGGCGGGCAGGGAATAAACCAGCAATCAATAAACAATACTTTATTTTTTGCCAACTGGCGCAGGCTGGTATGTACGCCGTTTATATCATATACTTCAACATCGGGCAAGGCGCTTAATGCCGTTTTTGGCCCGTTTTGAGCTTCGGCATTCAAAAAAAACAAGGTTAATAAGCTTACAATAAGTAGGATTTTTTTGTTCATGATGCAGGTTAAGTTTATAAATTCCTGTTAAAACGAAATTTATAGTTAATTCTTATTGTAAAAAGGAGAAGCCACCGCACTTTTCGGTGCTGCATACCAGCGTCAGAGTAGGGGGATTTTAGTCAGCCGTAACCTCGGGTATTACCTCCTCGTGGCCAAAATTTACCCAGTCATATTCTATCTGGTTCATTTTGTAGTAGTAGGGGACGATCGCTATCAGTTCAAGCCGCAAACTAAAAGATTGAGTGTGGCCAAAAATTTCATAAGCCATCACCCCCAAACAAATCAATGCGCTCACTACGGCATCTATTTTTGCCATGCCCACGGCCCATTTCTTTTCCTGCCATAGTCCAAGGGCCACTATACCCTTAAAAGCGAACAACGCTATTAAACACAGCCCGATTATAGACACGGGTTGATAAGTTGATAAACCGAGCAATGAAATCTGAAAATTAAATTGAAGCAGTCCCGCTATTATTGCTACAGGCATTAGGGCGAAAAATACCAGGAACATCCAAAGGAAAATCTTTATCCAAACAGGAAGCAGATCGCGCCTACGGCCCGATTTATTGGGGAAACTAATTTCGGTATTAATAAAGTCTGTATTATTATCCATGTGACAGGGTTGTTTTGGTTGAAATAAAAGTATCAATTAAATTTAAAATACAATTGCACATTATAGAAAAAATATCGCGAGTGGGAGGGAAGAACGGTATGCCCCGCTATTAGAAGTGGCTGACTTCGAACCACTATTCCCGTAGACAGCGTCTAAACATTAATTCTTATGTCTCCTTTCTGACGCGAGTGTAATGTCATTGAATTAAGCCCCACCTAAACGGCGAAGCCCTCATGAATGCCATGAAAAAACACACAATATGAATAATCCTCCCCGGTAGGGAGCACTTAAAAAAAATAAGCGCGGGCGAAGCTAAAGTCTCCCCTTCCGGGGGAGATTTAGAGGGGGCTATATGCCTGGTGACCGCTTAACTTAATGACATTGGGCGCGAGTGTGTCTGACATGGTCCAAAGCCGGGCGCGCTCGTGACTTTCCATTTACTAATCTTGAAAAAAAGTCACGAGTACGCCACCTCGCATTTCTCCGCTGCATACCCGTGCCAGCGAATATTAAATAAACCTATCGGGAAGTCCCGTGATGATAAACTAATGCTTCTAAAACCCTCACCCCGCCATTTCCTTCGCGCCTGCTTTACTGAGCTGCTTTAAGATAAATGCAGGAGCTATCCGGCTCATCATTAATATCATACGGGCTAAACCCGGATATATTTCAAATTTATCTTTTTCCAAACCTTTAATGGCCGTATCGACCAATTCAATGGGATCCATTAATTTTACGTTAAATCCATCCATGTTATGAAATTGATCATTTAAGGGCGTTTTTGCTGCGGGAGCAATCAGTTCGAATACTTTTATCTTCGTATTTTTCAGTTGTACGCGGAGCGATTTGGTATATGACCGTAAGCCGGATTTTGTAGCGCCATAAATGGGAGCTATTGGAAATGGAACCAGGGCCAGGCCCGATGTCACATTTAATATCGCTGCAGATTTCATCTGTTTTAAGTGCGGAAGAAAGGCCTGCACCATGCGGATCGGCCCCATCAGGTTGGTTTCTATTTCACGGGTAATATCAGATAGGCCTATCGACGTGTCGTGCAGGCTGATCTTGCGCATTTCACCGGCATTATTGATCAGTATATTGAGTTGAGGAAACTGTTTGGTTACCTTTTCATAAAGTTCGGCTATTTCGTTTGGATCGCTTACATCACTTTGAAAAGTATGTAAACCAGCCAAGTTCTTTTTAGCGGATGCCAGTTTAACAGGGTCCCTGCCGGTTACAATCACGGTGTTCCCTAGCTCCAGCAGTCTTTTAGCAAATTCCAACCCGAAGCCGCTTGTGCCCCCGGTTATTAATATGGTGTTATTTTTTAAGTCCATCTTTTTCTTTTTTTAATAATGACACAAAAGTAGGCCGACTTTATGTAC
>Ga0206982_1230_pt1 | contig 14601 bp, 16 predicted proteins | sample Alteio_BWMinCont_18_FD_153493 | JGI IMG/M metagenome (GOLD analysis project Ga0206982, IMG submission 153493) | Enriched cells from forest soil in Barre Woods Harvard Forest LTER site, Petersham, Massachusetts, United States -... | ecosystem: Environmental > Terrestrial > Soil > Temperate forest >... | reverse complement strand
AGGTCCAGATGTTTGGTGCTTTAGGTGGCGGGAAGCCGGGCCAGACGGGCGGAAAATACACCGCCGAATAGTCCTCGGAACTGCTGACGAGTTGAGAAGCATACCCTCAGCACGCAAGATGGTCGTTGGACTGAGACGCGAAATCAACATAAACGACGTTCGGATTAGAAGGGAATCGATCAAGTTGGCCGACTTATCGCGGCATTTCCAGCAGCGACACCTGAATGGGGCCCGAGCCAAGTTACAAGAATCGCTAAACACTAGCGCGTTTTCTCGTTACCTATCTGGTGAGACTTCCCACAGCCGGACTCGATCGTTAAAGGTAGCCGGTCCGGGTTGTGAGTGTAATCGCCTGGTTACGGCAGTGAGCAGGCGCTGAGTGCGAACTCTGGCTATAATTTAGACGGTCGGGTTACGCTAGTTGGCTGTTTTTTTTGGGAGCGATGAGCATGAAAGGATCGGTCGAGTGCATAAGGTGTCACGCGCACATGGAGTTCGGGTGGGTGGCGGATAACACACAGGCCGGGCTCACGCAACAAAACTGGTCCCCGGGGGAACCCCAGCCAAGCTTCTGGACGGGTCTCAAGGTGGAGAAGAAAGATCAAGTCGTTCCAGTCACAACGCTCCGGTGTCCGAAGTGTGGCTACCTGGAATCGTACGCAATCTCGCGAAGCCAGAATGGTGTCATAGTCTCAGGGAGGAGTCCAAGCCAACGGCAATTAGCTGCTGTGCTGATTGGGCTGGTAGCCCTCCTGATAGCGTTTGGTGTTGCTCTTCTAATTCGGACTAAGTGATCCTCCGCGCCGGGCCGCCGGCATTTCGGCAGTCCGGTCGTCAAAATCGACGCTTGGGTCGGCCAAGGGCCTGTAGCGCGTCGGGACGCTCGGCCAACTCTCAATGAGTGCAATCCTGTTTACTACAGTTGTGTCAGAAAAGGCCCTCTCGTGAGCATGGAGAGCCGTTGTACACTGCCCACAGAGGATCGTCAATGAACAAGCGGCTCTGAGCAGGAATTCGTAGAGGCCCAATAGGAGAGCGGGTTTCCGTAGAGGGGCAGTTCGGCTAGACTCGCGGAATGCGAGACAACGAGTTCACGAAAATCTTGAATTGGCCAGGCTATCGAGTGTTTCGATACGAGATTGATGAAACCGCTATGACCCTGCGGTTATGGGTGCGGCGAAAACGGGGCAACCGAAAACTGATCTGTTCGGGATGTGGAAAGAAGTTTACCGAAGCGCATGACTATTACGAGCGGGAGGTGCGCGACTTGCCGTGGAGGAAGTATCAGACCACGGTGATCATCGAACTGTACCGGGTGTGCTGTCCCGATTGCGGGGTAAGGGTCGAGAAGGTACTGCAACTGCCGAGCAAAGCGCCCTTCAGTAAAGACTTTGAGGATGCGGTGGGGCTGGCGTGTGAGAGCGCCTCCGTACGCCAGGTGGCCAGACAGTTCGGACTGGCTGCCAGCACGGTGCGAGCGATCGACCTGCGCTATCTCCAGCGATGGAATGCGACGCGCCGCAAGGATCGCTTAGAGCAGATGGGTGTGGACGAAATCTACTTCGGCAAGCACATGAAGTTCATCACCGTGGTCAGCAACTTGGAGACCGGCGAGCCTTTATGGTTCGGACAGGATCGCAAGCAAGAGACGCTGGATGAGTTTTTTCGAACGCAACTGAAGGAAAGCCAGAGGAAGCGCATTGCGGCGGCTTGCGTGGATATGTGGCGGCCGTTCACCAACAGTATCGAACAATGGGCTCCGAACTGCCGCATCGTGTACGACAAATTCCACATTCTGCAGCACGCCAACAAAGCCATCGACGAAGTGCGCCGAGCGGAGTTCTTTCGCAAAGGTGGGAGCATGCGCGGTGTAGTGAAGGGCAAACGCTGGCTGCTGTTGACGCGCTGGATGAATCTGGACACCCAAAAGCGCCAACAGTTAAACCAGCTGTTCGCCCTCAACCGGCGGGTAATGAAAGCCTACCTTCTGAAGGAAAGTCTGGAACGGTTGTGGACCTACCGCTATGAAGGGGCCATGGTGCGCTATTTGCACAGTTGGATCGATCAACTGCGCTGGCAACGGTTGGCACCCTTTCAAAAACTTGCCTTGATGTTGGCAGATCACCTGGACGGGATCTTGAACTACTGCCGCACCAAAGTACGCTTCGGAGTGGTGGAAGCCATCAACGGCAACATCAAAAGCATTGTTAGAAGGGGTCGCGGCTACAAGAACCTCGGCTACCTGCTGCTCAAGGCCCAGCGCATGGCATTCACCAAGACCGAATTCATCGTTCTTCAGAAAGCAGCCTAAAATGCGGGTCTCTACGAATTCTTGCGCAGAACCGAACAAGCTACTGCTCTTACCGCTCGCGAGTGTCACCATCATACTGCTCGCTGCATCGGTACCGTCCTACACCCAGCAGGCGACGACCAAGGATCAGATCATCGGAACGTGGAAAGTCCTTTCGTTGAAAGGCTTAACAGCGGGCCTAGTCAAGTACCCGCTCGGGGAGCAGCCCGGGGGCTATGTAACCGTCACTGCGACTCGCATGTGGCTGCTATTCGTTGATTCGAAGCGACCAGCGCCAGCCTCGGCGGCGCTGACCGATGCCGAAGCCATCGCTGCGATGAAGACGAGCGTCGCCTGGACAGGCCAATACACGATTGGGAAACAGAGCCAGGACGGTCTCAAGGCAACGGCCCGTGTCGACACCGCATCGAGTCCGGCGCTCCCTGGCACAGACCGGGTCTACTTCATGAAAGTCCAGGGCAACAAACTGACGATGAAATCACCGGGGGTAATCGAGCCGATGACCGGCGTAACCAGCGCCCTTGTGATTGAGCTCGTGAAGGCCGACTAAGCCGGGTATTCCGCCAAGTTCAAACCGGAGTTCAGAGAAACAGCCGTCGCTGGCGGTGCAGTGCAGCTTTCAGCCGGCGATGATTTTATTGGCTACGAACGTCTCTGTCGGATGGGAGTTGGATGGAATTTTTGCCTATCACAGGCTTCTTCGGGCCGATGATCCTCATTTATGTATTACCTCATCGGTAATATTGACCCGGCCTTTGGCAACGGTTGTGCAACGATTCGGACGGAAAAGGGGCGTAAGTGATTGAAAATATGGCGGGGACGACGAGACTCGAACTCGCGACCTCTGCCGTGACAGTGAGCGGTTCATAAGTACTTGCAAGGACTTACAAGAGCACGGACGGCATCCTAAGTCATTGCAAGACAGTCTTTGACATCGCTATTGTGTACCTCGGTGTGTACCACGCTGTAAGAGAGTTGGAGGCTACGTGCATCGATGCCCTCAGGCCTAGCCGCCGTGGCTTTCCAGGTTTTGTCGAATATCAGGGTTGGAGTCGAGCCCCTCGGGAGATTTGATACTACGAAATTTATTTGATTCGACAGATTCGACGAAAGAGGAAAACGGACAAAAACCACAAAAACGCCGAAGTGAGGTACACCCGTCGCGTCTTTCCGCCCGACTCACCTTCTGAAATGTCACGTCACAAATTTCAACGCGGCGCCGCGGCCGAGATGGAAAGCAAATCAGCCGCACGTTTTTTCAGGCTCGCCTTACATGCGTTATGGGGATGCCGCTAAGAACAATTCGCTTCTCAGGTTCTGCAACCCCTGCATTTCATTCTTTAGCGCAGTCGTAAAGGCTTCCAGCATAGACCAAGGATATAGGGGTGGTCCGATAATGAGGCGGTCAAAAATATGCGCTAGATCAAACTGGCTAAGAGCATCTGAGACCGCCCCATCCAATGGAAGCGGACCTAATGTCGAGAGTGCACGTTGAACGCATTCAGTATCCACCCAAGCCTTATCGGATTTTCTTCCTTGCCCACTGGATCGCGTCTGTATTGACATATCGGTGGCCAGGAGCCTTCGTGGTTAGCGCAACCAACTTTACTCGGTGGAAGGAGCCGACGCCGTCATCTAATCAGCCTGTACGCCGTCTTTGGCGGATCCGCGACGGGGGACTGTGCAGATGAGTTCGGCTCCACTTGGAGCGTGAGGTCAGAACGAACTAACGTGGGATCTCCAAATTCGTCTTTCCCAAAGACTGAATTTGCGAAAGTCAAAGTCACTGAAAGTTCCCGCAAACTAAAGTGCCGGGTATTGCCCCATTCCGGATTCTTGGAACTGACGCCCCGGAGCTGCTTGGCCAGAACGATAGCGGGGCTCATGCGGCTATATGGATCCACGGAGTCCAGCAACAAGTTGGTTTTCTTGCCGGTCGCAAACAAGCCGCAGGTGAGACCGTCACCTGCGATTTGCGGCGCAGTCGTGCCGATAATTCTGTTTGCAACGCATTCAAAGTCGTACGCTGGCTTTCCATCCTGATCCTTAATCTGCATCGCGGCAAACCGTCCCGCAGGTCCCGACGTTATCTCCCCTCCGAGGGAGGGGTGCATATCTCCCTCGAGGCTCGGGTCGATCTTCAATTCCTTGGTTAGTTTTGCAACGACAGGATAAGGAGGACCGAGGCCCAAATCTTTCACGTATTCTTCCGTCACGATGCCTGGAACATGCTGCGGAACCGGATTGTCGCATGATGCGAATCTAGGATCCAGTCTCGGCAATTGCGCGGCTGGAATAAGGAAAGGAGGAGGCTCCGAAATCGCTGATACTGCAGCCAGGTCAGGAGTCACCTGCACACTGAAGCCAAAGGACGCCAGGCGCCCCGGCGGCGGGTCCGCAGAGAACCGAATATTTGTCAGCTCCAACTTCAAGCGCATTCCGCGGAATCGAAAGCTGCGCTTGTGCCCCCACTCAGGATATGCAGCACAACTACCCTGAAGTTCGTAAAAGTAGAATTCTCCTCGACTATGACTTTCATCATTATCGAGGGGATTTTCAATCAAGAGAGACTCATACTTGTCATGTTCATATAGCGAGTGCACATGGCAGTCGAAATCCCCCCAGAAAACGGGGTCATTCGGCAAGACTATCGCCTTGCCCGGCTTGAGAATCAGTGCTCCTGGGCGACAATGAAGGATATAAATTTCTTTCCCGGAAGTATCTCTCAGCGTTAGGTCTACGACAGCCCGCAAAGCGTCCGGAAAGTCGTAATCTTTCCGTTGGGCCTGAACTTGCGGCCAGTTGGTTTGGAGGGACGGCTGGGGCGGAATCGAAGCTCCGGAAGCGAACAATATGTATATATAACTAAACAGTATATACTTCACTTGACTTCCTTCGTGCCGACCGGACAATTGAGCGGGCTAGGAATAGTCAAGGTGACAAACGACGAATGAGGCGCTGGTGCTCGGAGTCTGTGTAGCCGAGGGCGTAGGAAGATTGCAGGTCGGATGGGGTCACATTGTGAGGGATTGTAACACGCCTGGCTTCCGGCTGGCCAAATACTGGCGTTTCCGAGAAGCCGAAGTACTCGCGTGGGTCGACCATGAACCATGACAGTTTTTGCCGATTTCTTCTAAATGCTTGAAAGAAATGGCGGGGACGACGAGACTCGAACTCGCGACCTCTGCCGTGGCAGAGTGGAAACAACAAGTACTTACAACGACTTACAAGGGTTCTAGGGACTGCCAAGTACTTGATAATACGTAGTGGTCGAGCAAATCTCGGGTTGGCGTTCGGCTTGAAGATTCCGCAAGTTCGTTGGGGTTTTAAGATGTGAGCTGGCACCGTAGGATCACATCGATCGCGAACATTGGCTAATCGCGACGTATGCTGTAGTGGAGAGGTCTAAACTTGAGTTGGAGTTACCGAGGGAAGCGAGCAAGGATATTCAATAGCATCCCAAGCTTCGGACGAGGGTTCAATTGCGATCGCCCGCCCCAGACAGCCACAAAATTCAAATTAATTTGCTTACCCTTGAAGCTCAGATTGGCGAGGAGAGGCCGTAACGCGTAATGGTATAAGGCCAACGGTTTCGCTAGAATGCATCATTCATGTTGAGTCTCCTGAGACTTTTCCTCTTACTTTTCGCGGCAGATGGTGCCGTCCTAGCTCAGACTCCCGCAGCACATACGCATGTTCCGAGACCGGGCGTAAAGGAAGTTCAAATTCCGTTTGCTTCGTTGCGGCCTAGTGCAACATTCAAAATCGGCGGAACCGCAGACTGGGTGCTTGTGACGGAAGATGCTGTTTGGGTTGCAGGTACGAAGCCCTATTCAGTGCAGCGGATAGACCCAAGAACAAACAAAATCATCGCAAGAGTCAGGCTGTCAGGGGAAGCATGTGCGGGCATGGAATTCGGATATGGAAGTGTGTGGGTGCCACTCTGCGGGAAGCATCCTGGGCTCGTTCGGATAAGTGCTCTGACGAACAGAATCACTGCGGCGCTGCCAATCGCACCAGCGGGCGCGGAGGGTGGGATTGCTGCCGGTGGGGATAGCGTCTGGATGGTGACTGACAAGAATGGCACGCTCAGTCGAATCGACCCCGTAACCAACAAATTGCGGCAGACAATTTCAATTCCTGCGGGTTCCTACAATCCACTTTTCGCCGACGGCATAGTCTGGGTTACTGGGTTCGATACCAACGTCGTTACTGCAGTTAATGCTTCCAGCGGCAGTGTGTTGGCGTCCATAGCTGTCGGGCCCAAGCCTCGTTTTCTAACTACAGGCGCGCAGTCTATCTGGACTCTGAACCAAGGGGACGGAACCGTCAGCCGAGTTGACGAGGAGCGCAAAGAAGTTACGGCCACGATTCAAGTAGGCATACCCGGCGCAGGTGGTGACATCTGCTTTGGCGGAGGCTCTGTCTGGGCAACCGTATTCGACGTACCGCTGACACGTATCAACGCTAGAACCGGCAAGGTATCACGCCAATGGATTGGTCGCGGTGGCGATTCTCTGCGCGTCGGGCATGATTCGGTCTGGCTAACGGACTACCAGCGCGGTTTGCTCTGGCGAATTCCTGATAATCAGTTACCGCGTGAGTAAACCTTTCATTTTCCAATTACAATCTACATGAGAGCCAATCCGATGAGCTGCGAAGTGCCGCCGGGTCAGTCGCCTTCAGATTTTTCCTTCTAGCTTCCCAAGCTTCGGACGTGGGTTCGATTCCCATCGCCCGCTCCATAATTCCTGATGATTCGATTGCCTTTACACGGACAGGTTGCTGAAAGTGAGCCCTAAAATGGCCTGTTTTGGACCGAAGATGGTCCGAAGTGCGTTCAATTGGACCGAACTTGGAAGGCGGCATGAGCGAAGACTCCTTTGGCGACTGCGCGACGCCACCAGCCGCCAAAAGGAGAGGGCGGTTGTTAACCTCGAAACCCTGCACGTAAGGGCAGGATAATCTTTACGACGAAGCAGCTATTGTTATCGCATGTAGAATATTAGGAGATTACGGCATGCGAGCTTGGATTCGATTTTTGGTCTTTCTCGGCTTGTTACTTCCTACGCTTCCATTCGCTGCTGAGTGCGCCGGAGGAGTGGATACACCGAAGAGCTCCGACGGTGATAAGACTGCACCAAGCCCAGCCACCCTGACCATCTCAGTAGGTTCTCAAACGAGGCCGGGACAAAAGGACAGCTATGAGATCGCCCTCGAATCGCAGTCAATAGCAGAGCAGCGCGAGGCGCTAAGGGCGATTTTGGATGACCCATCGAAGTACACTCCACAAATTCAACAAAGTCTGCGTGACTATCCGAGATTACTTCGCTCTAATCCGATCGCCGCGAAGCGATCCGTGTATATCTCAGCCCTTGTCCGGGACCCTTCGTTTCCACCGATCCTTGTGAAGAGTCTGGGTGTTCCGGACGTTTTGGATGAGTGTGAATATGCATGTCCTGTTGTTTTCGCCCTGACCATTCAGGCATGTTTCGGCGGTTGGGTCGTTCCGGCAAATCTGGATTCACAATTGACCACTGTTCACGATTTGAAAAGCGCTATCGACTACATGCCACGCATCAGTCTCAAAGTCGGGTCGATTGAGGACGTGACCCAAGGACCCGGGCTCGAAGAACATCGGAGTCAAATTGCCGGAAAGACAGAGGACGAGCTTATAAAGTTGGCGGGTCCGATGACTGGTTCTCAGGAAACCCGGATGTACGCTGCCCTTCGGCTGGAGACATTGGTTTCGAAAAGCAAAAACCGAATCGAGTTTTACCTGCTAGCGTTGAACGATTTTGAAGATGGCTCCGGCGAATACAAGAGCGCGATCTACCAGTCAATCTACCGCGCTGAGTTGGCGAAAGTACGCGGCCTAACTACTACTACCGAGGCTCCTCCCAGCAGCGAGCCAATTTACGTTGGCATTCTCGATGATGCGCGCGAGAAGGTTTGGCACAGTGGAGAAAATGTCGTTGACAACCGGCTCGTCATGCCTGCATTTCAGAAGAACGGGTCCGAATGGCAGAGCATCTCCTCTTTCTCCCCTATCCACATGAATTGGACGATCGCGTTTGACGGGGAAAATCTTGGACAGATAGAGACTCACGCAAACACAAAGGAAGGAAGCGCCGACCAATTAAGCTCTCCGAGTTCTAGGGCAAAGCAGTTCATCGTGACACGTTCTTCGGAAGTTCCGGTCATTGGGAAGCCGTCACCGAAGTTCACGGGAGGCTCTTTTCTGGTTGGACTCAGGGAAGTCCGCCGCCCCCTGGTGGCAGTTTCAAAGCCCTATTACCGTGACCCAGACGGATGGAAGCGCGCAAAGCTCCCAGAAGAGATTGCGTCGCTTGTCCGGGCCGGTTTTCGTCAACTGTATCCACGCGTTGACCGATGTGAACACGAAACCATTGCGGAGCACGACTGGAAATATCCCGATTCTGCAATCACGCTCCCTATTGCGTATAGCTCGAGCAAGAATTCGTACATCGTCGCGGTGACACTGGAAGCTGGTGACTGTGGATGGGGGGGCGAACCCGATGTCCCCACGGACCCGTGGGTACACCAATGGTTCTTGGTGGAAGCAGATCGAAGCGTTCGCAGAATCGGAGGGTTCGAGGAACTGCTTGACGCAGGCGACTACGACAATGACGGAAGCTCGGAAATCATCTTCTTTTCTACACGCTCAGAAAGCTCGGATAGATACGACCTCGTTTATGACAATCTCCGAAAAAGCGTAACCATTGAAATCGGCTATCGTTAGGGTCTTTAACTGCTCTCTTTTATTTTCAACAAGTTCCCGTATAGAAACCGTGCGGCGCTCTGCAGCGCCGGAGATTTTGTAAGTTTCTGATTTCTGGATGGTTCCCCTACAGAAACCGAAAGTTGCTCTGCAGCACCCGTTCCGGGGTGTCGTGTCCAGTTGAACTCCCGGTGCCGAAGGCACCGCGCCTCTTGACGAGTCTGAAGAGCATCACAGTTCACCGCTCTCCCTTGCCAAAATGCTATCCGGTGCGAAAGCCTCTGGAAACCGTTGAACGGAGTTTGTGCAGACCAAACCCCTCGAGGAGGGTGTGAGACCCGCCAATTTGCGCCCACCGCTGCTTCAAAAACCTTGACAATATAACTGTACTACTGTATTAGTACAGAATGCTCTTCCACGTGAACACCTCCTCGGGCGTTCCGATTTACCTGCAGATTGAAGGGCAGGTGAAGCACGCCGTGGCGGCCGGGGCGCTCAAACAGGGTGATGCGCTGCTCTCCGTGCGCAAGCTCGCTGCGGAGCTACGCGTGAACCCCAACACCATCGTGCGCGCCTACCAGAACCTGGAGAGCCAAAGCCTCATCCGCACCGTGCCGGGCGGTGGGACGTATGTCGCCGACTGTCAGCCGGGGTTGTTAAAGTCTGAGAAAGTGCGGCGGTTGCGCCCGCTCGCCCGCCAACTGGCCGTGGAGGGAGCGCAGTTGCGCCTGACGACGGAAGAAGTGGTGAAGTTGCTGGAAGACGAAATGAATGGTTTGGGAGGGCGGCGATGATGGAACTGGCAATCTCGTCCCAAGGACTCGAAAAAATCTATCCCCAGGTGCGAGCGCTTGACGGCCTCAACCTCAGCGTGCCCCGAGGCGCCGTTTACGGTTTTCTGGGACGCAACGGAGCGGGGAAAACCACTACGATCAAAACCCTGCTGGGATTAGTGCGCCCCTCCGGTGGCGCCGCGCAAGTGTTGGGTCTCGACATCAGCAAGGATCATCTGGCCATCCTCGAGCGGACGGGCTTCGTCTCCGAAACCAAGATCCTTTTCGAATCGCTATCGGCCCGGCAGCTCATCCGTTTTAACCGCGGCTATTTCCCCAAGTGGTCCGACGCGCTAGCGGAACGTTACGCCGGGCTTTTCGAAATACCCATGGACCGGCCTTTCGGCAAGCTCTCGCTCGGCAACCGTACCAAGGTTTGCCACCTTCTGGCGCTCAGCCAGGGCGCCGATCTCCTGCTGCTCGACGACCCCACCTCGGGGCTTGATCCGGTCGTGACCGACCTGCTGATGCAAGTCCTGATTGAGGATCATGTGAATGAGGGGCGGACGGTTTTTTTCAGTTCGCACCATCTTTCGGAGGTTGAAAAAATCGCCGAGTGGATTGGCATCATCGAAGCAGGGAAGTTGCTACTGGAAACGCGGCTCGAGGACATCCGGCAGAACTTCCGCCTAGTGACGGTCTCCGGCAACTCGTTACCGGCCCTTACGGGGCCCAACCTGATTTCCCAAAAGCGCGCGGAGAAATTTCACCGGTTCCTGGTGTCGCGCCAAGCAGACGAGTTCGTGGCCAAGTTGCGCGGCGAGGGCGCCACGGTCCTGGAAATCTCTTCTGTCAGCCTGGGCGAAGTTTTCTTGGGGCTCGCCGGAAAGGAACTACCATGTATGCCTGGAAGTGCTGGCACGACTCGCGCGACCGCGTAATCCTTTATGCTGCGGCTTCCCTGGCCATAGGGCTCATGTTCGGCGCGATCGCCTTGGCTCAGTACCACATATTCCTTTCCTACGCCTGGGAATGGAGTTTGCGTCCGAGACGCTGGTATTGGAACCCGGCTCTGCTTGCGTGGGATTGGGGGCTGTACCTGACCGAGGCCACCCTCTTCCGGGCGGCTCTCTGGGTTGGCCTAATCCTGGGCGCGGTGAGCGTGGGGCGCGAGTACCGTTCCGGCGCCATGCCCTTCCTCTTGACGCGCCCCGCGAGCCGTAAGGTCTTCGTTTGGACAGACTGGTCCGTGGGTCTGGCACAAATGACCGCGATTGTGGCCATGATGCTGGGGGGGACGGTGTCGGTTTTGTGCGCCGTCAGCACTGATTATGTTTGGCTAAGTTTTCCGCAGCTACTCGAATGCCTGCTCCTTGGCGCGGTTCTTTACGGGCTCTCACATTTCACCACCGCACTTATGGGTTCAAGCATGAAAGGGCTGAGTGCGAGCGCCGCTGTCATCCTCTTTTACGAACTACTCCCCGGCGCGTTCGAGGACTGGTGGCATCTGAGCGGTCCCCTCAGGTTCAGGGACTGGTCGCTTAAGCTCTGGGAAGATAAACCAGGAGTAAATGACCCGTTCACATTGCACGGCTGGCCCATGTTGATGTGGTTGCTGGTGGCCCTTGCCTTCCCGCTGCTGTCACAATTCATTTTGGAATGGCGAGAGGCATAGAGGTACGGTTTTATGCCTGGGCGCGAATTCACGGAAAGAACATGCGAGTGAGGGATCTATGTATTTCTGGGCATCTTGGTTCGACCGGCGTTATCGGTTAATCGTCTATTTGGCCGTGGCTGTAGCCTTGGCCGTGCTGGCGACTCTGCCGGCGGGTTTGGAACGGCATGAGGGCCGGTGGATCATGGCCCGAATCACCTCGCCGGCGCAGGTCATCAGCATTTGGCACACGGGAATTGGCCACACCCTGGTCGCGTTGCTCGTCGCCTTATTATTTATCGCAGCCGACCTGGGAGTCCTCGGATGGGGAGACGACCCCGAGCGGACGAATCTGGACTTTCTTATGTCCCGGCCCCGGTCGCGCAGCCACCTTGTATGGACCGCTTGGCTTGCCGGGCTGACTCAGCTTCTGCCGCTTCTGGTTCTGCCCCTTCTCACCTGCCTTGGCATACTAAGGGCGATGACTCACGCACTGCTTCCCGAAGACCTGCTCCAGCTGAGCGCGCCGCTGTTTACCATGGTGGCGGCCATGTACACACTGGCGTTCTTCATGGCGACGGTCACTGCGAGCGCCCGTCAGGGCTACGAACTGGCGGCCCTGGTGGTGATCCTCTATTGGGGTGTGCATTTTGCCGGAAGTAGAGGATTTTACTACGACTGGGACCGGCTCTACCTCTTTGGCGCCTTCGACTGGTACCTTTCGCCCCACCAAATTTTCCCCTTGGCAAATCTGCTGTTTGTCGCTGGGGTGATCCTCTTGCTGCCATACCTGGCTCAACTCAGCTTTGTCCGCCGGGACCTTTAACTCAAGATCCGCGCGACAAACACAGCAGGACGGGCCAAGCCTGACGAGGGGAAGAACATCATGTCCAGAATCCACATGAATAAAAATAATTTGCGGAAGGCGAGGAATCAGAACAAGTTTTTGCCCATTAGTAATAGTAGAGGGCAATTGGGGATTCCGGACCATGCCGATCACCGTTCCGGGACATGCCGATCACCGGTTCCGGGGTGATCGCGATCATGATTCCGGGATGATGGCGATCACTCGTTCCGGGATGATCCCGATCAGTTGATCATGATCGTCGGAATGGCGATCGCGATGCCCGGAACGGTGATCGCGATGCCCCGGAATGTTTTCCACAGGGCGAGGTGACGCTGGACATCACAGTAGGCGAACTCGCGACCTCTGCCGTGACAGCGCCCATGGCTGATGTAACTGATTGATATCAAACGGTGTCGGCGGACATCTTTTGATACCACAAGGTACCGTTTGTCACCTCTTATCGTCCCCTTATTGTACCCAGATTGTGCTTATCCGCTCGCCCGGCTACTGTCGGCCTTCTTGACGATTCTTGCGTTCGGCGTCCTGCTCCAGCATGCTCACCATGAGGCGAAGCGGTGACTGAAACGTAGTCGCGCGCAACCGGTCGAATATCGTTTGCAAGTCAACGAGTCCGTGGACTGCAGCAAGGTCCAACGTTGCGAGCGTGCCGATCACCTTCAATCCACGATGCCGAGCTATAGTCACGCCGTCTCTTTCGTCCATCAATAAAAGGGCGGCTTGGAGTTCGGACGCAAGCGATATGGCTTCGCGCTCGCCTTCGTCGAGATGTGCCAGAGCCGAATCGACTGGCTGCTTCAGGTTCACTACTTCCAACCACAAGGGAGGCTGCGAAATCCACGCTCGCACAATAGCCGGCGTATTTGCATGGGCCAGCTATGGGCACCGTGCCGAGTACCTAGCTTCGACCTCTATGAAGCACCATGGAGCTCCGGTTCCGTCACAGCGGACGACCCAATGGTCGTAATCGGGGTGCGTAGCAGATGATTCAGAGTTCGCTTTCTGCTCAGCGACCATGAGCCACTTCAAAACCTGGCGGGCAGACTTCTTGTCGGCTTCAAAGCTGACTTGCGCCGTCCCCCAGGGAACTCCGGCTACTAACGCTTGGCAGCAACCGACGTGCAACCCTGTCTGCTTGCTCAGTTCGTCCGCCATCAGTTTGGCGTGTTCAGCAATGCGGCGTGTCCCCAAGGGAATCGTCACGTTTCGGTCTAGCAGCGGCAGTACATCTTCAAGGTCACCGTTCGAATTCCGCGTCCTTGTGGGTACCAGTGCATAGTCGCCACCGCTCGCATCGAGCCGATACCCGTATGGCATTTCCTTGTTTGCTGCATCAGCGACCTGACGCAGCAGCCGCGCGACATTGTCTGGATGCCTGTTTCCGGAGGTCGAAAATCGGACCTCAACGGTGTGGCGTTTCATGATGTCATAGTGAATGTTGTCGTGCTGCTCGCTAAATTCTGGGTCGGCAACAGCAACGTCTTCGGTATCGCTGGGGAAGGCCCACTTTGGAGCTTCGACGCTCACGCCAATTCCATAGCGGTCTGCGAGCGTGCGACCAATGTTGAATACCGGGTCCCACGATTTGGCTCGAATCGTTACCTCATCCCCATGTTCTGTGACAGAAGCGCACTCGTTGGGATTCTGTGCACCTCCGATGAGGGAGGTTACCAACAGACCAGCCAAGAGAAAGACAAAGGCACGCACGTCAGCAAGTATAGTACAGCTGTGTCAGCCGTGATGAGGCGTACAAGCAACCACTTTCGTGGTTGTCGGAACTCGGACCTTATTGTAGGCGCCGCAATGTCCCGATTAACAGCATTCGCGTCCACATGGAATCCGCCGGGAGAGAAGGCTTGTCAAATAGACGAGACAACCCTAAGACTTATCGGGACTTGGGTCGCAGTCAAGCAGGTATTCGGACAGGAGAGGCGATCCTCAGAGGCGCGGAACACTTGGATAACTCATGATCAAAACAGTGGCAACGGGAGCAGTTTAGTTGATTAGAACGCTGCCCTTTAGTTTGTTAGAATCTCCCACTGTCACGGCGTAAGCCTCTCCATGTCCCATGCAAACGACGGGAGGAAATCGGCATCTAAACCTGCGGTCGCCATTGCGAGCCGCTTATTTATTCGGCTTAGCTCGAGATGGGTGGTGCAAGTTGTGCCGCTTGCTTCTCACATTCGCACTCCTTTCGTTGTTATTCGGCTCCCGTGCGATGGCCTCGAATCCTCAGGACCTCGCATTCCAATTGCG
>Ga0206982_1229_pt1 | contig 14787 bp, 10 predicted proteins | sample Alteio_BWMinCont_18_FD_153493 | JGI IMG/M metagenome (GOLD analysis project Ga0206982, IMG submission 153493) | Enriched cells from forest soil in Barre Woods Harvard Forest LTER site, Petersham, Massachusetts, United States -... | ecosystem: Environmental > Terrestrial > Soil > Temperate forest >... | reverse complement strand
CGGTAGCGGTGGTACTGGTCGTGCCGTTCTTGATGGGGAGCAAAGAGCAGTTGTGATAGTGGGGGCAAGAACAACTATAACAACAGCGCCTGCATCTGTTGTTGGGGCTATAATACCTGTGCCTGCCGTTGTAGTATCTTCTGTCGCACCCGTATCTACACCTGCACCGGTATCGGTACCTGCTGCGCCCATCGTTGCATCACCTATTATCAATATGTTGCCAGCGAAAGCTGTGGCCACTACATCTGGTGTTGCAGGCGCTGCATCTTCAAGTAGTTCACAAAGCAGCTCACACAAAAATGCTGCCCCTCAACCCATTACCATCATTGATGCTTATCAGCTGTTATATGGCTTTAGATTGGATGCAACACGAGAGGCAACACCCCTCAATATTGATGGGCTTTCAGATGTATTGCATAGACGAAAACCGCTCGATGCAAAAATGACTAAACGATTAGAGGCTGAATTGAAGAAACATGCTGTGGAGATTGAAGAGTTTGAGCGTTATACAAACGGTCGTTTAGGTGGGTATCGGTTGTAGTCTGCAGTGGATTACGCGCCATTTGAGTTGTCACAAGAGATTTCATTCGGGCGCTCATCCACCATTAAATTTTAATGGGGCGGCACTTCTTCCATCCCATCATCTATCTCATGACACATTTTAAGATGATTCATTTGGGCGAAATCTAAGAGCTCTTGATAAAGGGCCGGATCAGATATTTTCAATTGTTCATCAATAATCACACATTTGTGGCCATTTTTAACGCCGGGCTTTAAGAGTGGGGAATAGGCCATGCGTTGATTTTTAAAGGTTGCAAGTTGCCCACTCACGCGATCAGCCCAATCACTGGGTCTGAATATATCACCCTCAGTTGTGATCCCTTCGATAATTAGCTTAGAATCATCTGGTTTTAAATCATCTGGTTTAAAATCGTCTGAGGCCGGATCATCACTTGCTTTCATTGAATTGTATCCCTTATGCTGTTTAAATGACGTAAATCATCTATGAATCATCTGTATGGATTGAGTCTTCCGCGCGAACCTGATACCCTGGGGGGATTATACGCCAATAGGAACTTTGAAAATAGGATATTTAATCTTTTATGCAATTAATATTAAAACTACTGATTGGGATTATTTGTGGCATTGCCCTGGGCTCTTTTATGACCGCAGGGCCACTGATCCGTCTTATCGTGACCTTTAAATGGATATTCGGTGAGTTTATTCAATTTATCGTGCCCTTATTGATCCTTTTTTTTATTACGAGCGGGATTGCCAGTTTAAGTCGGCATTCAGGTCGAATATTGGGGATCACCGTGGGGCTGGCTTATGGTTCAACCTTGCTAGCGGGTTTGTTGGCATGGTCCGTTGGTTTTCTGGTCATTCCCCGCTTAGCCTTAGAACAGCCTTTGATGGCGGCCCAGGCCCCAACAGTGTTGTCCTATATCACTTTGCATCTGCCTCCCGTCATGACAGTGACGACGGCGCTCATACTGGCTTTTATTTTAGGGATTGGAATTGCTGAAACCCATGGCGTGACCTTAAAATCTTGTTTTGATGAAGGAAAGTTGATTATTGAGCGTTTGATCCAACGGATTTTGATCCCATTTTTGCCTTTGTATATAGGTAGTATTTTTGTAGAAGTAGCGGCACAAGGTGAGGTGTGGGAAACGATTAAAATTTTTGTGATGGTATTGATATTGGCTGTGATTGTGCATGCACTTTGGCTTACTGTCTTATATTCTCTGGCGGGCTTTGCGACAGGAAGACATCCATGGCAGCTCTTTAAAAATATGCTGCCAGCTTATTTTACGGCCATTGGGACACAATCCAGTGCGGCGACCATCCCAGTGGCGGTGAGGCAAACCTTAAAAAATAATGTGAGTGAGTCCATCACAAATTTTGTTATTCCTTTATGTGCCACGATTCATTTATCGGGTAGCGTCATTACCATTGTTACCGGTAGTTTAGCGGTCAGTTATTTATTTCAGGGGCATTTGCCGGATGTGACACTGATGGTACCTTTTATTGTTATGCTATCGGTGATTATGGTGGCAGCGCCAGGTGTGCCGGGTGGTTCAATCATGGCGTCGGTTGGATTGTTAGGTAGTATGTTAGGCTTTGATGAAGCCGCAATTGGTTTTATGATTGCGCTTTATTTAGCACAAGACAGTTTTGGCACGGCTTGTAATGTGACGGGTGATGGTGCATTGGCATTATGTATTGATCATTATGCAAAAAAAAAAATCTAGGACAAGCAAATGAGTAAAGATTATATTGCACATTTAAGTGCACAAATTGATGATTTAAAACAGCAGGGGCTCTTCAAAGAAGAGCGCGTGATGATTTCACCGCAGGCAGCGGTGGTGCAGGTGGAAGATGCGTTTACCCCATCACATAATAGCGAGGTTATTAATTTTTGTGCCAATAATTATCTGGGTCTTGCAAACCATCCGGTCTTGATTAAGGCGGGGCAAGAAGCATTAGCGCACTATGGATTTGGATTATCATCGGTCCGGTTTATCTGTGGCACACAAGACATCCATAAAAAATTAGAAGCAAGCATCGCGCATTTTTTGGGCATGGAAGATGCGATTTTATATTCATCATGCTTTGATGCCAATGGGGGTTTATTTGAAACTTTGTTGGGTCCTGAAGATGCGATTATCAGCGATGCTTTAAATCATGCGAGTATTATTGATGGCATTCGTTTATGTAAAGCCAAACGTTTTGTATACGCCAATAACGACATGAATGATTTGGAGCAAAAATTAAAAGCGGCCGAATCATGTCGTTTTAAATTGGTTGCAACTGACGGTGTATTTTCAATGGATGGCACTTTTGCGCCGCTCAAAGATATCTGTCGTTTGAGCAAACAATATGGCGCCCTGACCATGGTTGATGATTCGCATGCCGTTGGATTTATCGGCGAAAAAGGGCGAGGTACGCATGAGTATTGGGATGTGATGGGTGATGTAGACATTATTACTGGAACCTTAGGTAAGGCACTGGGCGGCGCGTCAGGTGGTTATACTGCGGCAAAACGTGAAGTTGTGACCTGGTTGCGACAGCGTTCTCGTCCCTATTTATTTTCGAATACATTGGCACCGGTGATTACGGCTGTTTCTTTGAGCACCTTAGAATTATTATCGGGCAGTGATGCGCTCAGAAAACAATTACATGAAAATGCAGCTTATTTTCGCGCAGGCTTAGAGTCGCTGGGTTTTCAATTGATCCCAGGCTCACATCCAATTATTCCGATCATGTTAGGAGACGCCAATCTTGCTAAAAATATGGCGGCGGCGTTATTAAAACGTGGTGTATATGTGGTTGGATTTTCTTATCCAGTGGTGCCGCAAGGGCGCGCGCGTTTGCGTATACAAATATCAGCGGCACATACGCGTGCGCATTTGGATAAAGCATTGCTTGCATTTGAAGCGGTAGGGCGCGAATTTGGGGTACTCAAATGAAAGATACTCAAATGAAAGGTACTCAGAAAGGTACTCAAATGAAAGCACTTGTTAAAAAATTTAAACAACCAGGCTTAGTTCTAGCAGATGTCCCCATCCCTGAAATAGGTCCGCGTGACGTATTGGTCAAAGTACTTAAAACAGCAATTTGCGGAACTGATTTACATATTTATCAATGGGATGAATGGGCACAAAAAACCATTCCCGTGCCTTTGACCATTGGCCATGAATTTATGGGTGTGGTTGAGGCGATTGGTAGCGACGTTAACTTGATCCCCATTGGTGCGCGCGTCTCAGGTGAAGGGCACATGACTTGTGGTTTTTGTCGTAATTGTCGCGCAGGGCGACGACATTTGTGTCGTAATACCTTAGGATTAGGCGTAACGCGTACAGGTTGTTTTGCAGAATATGTATCGATCCCTGCGGATAATATTTATTTGATCCCTGATAATATTTCAGATGATGTGGCTGCATTTCTTGATCCATTAGGAAATGCCGTGCACACAGCGTTGTCATTTGATTTGGTGGGAGAAGATGTATTGATAACGGGTGCGGGTCCTATTGGGATCATGGCTGTTGCGATTTGTAGGCATGCGGGTGCACGGCATATTGTTATCACAGATGTCAATGATTACCGTTTGAATTTGGCAAAACAAATGGGTGCGAGTCGTGTGGTGAATGTGGGCAATGAAACATTAGAATCGGTGATGCGTGATTTGGGCATGCAAGAAGGTTTTGATGTAGGCTTAGAAATGTCGGGTCAATCGATTGCACTGAATTTATTATTAGAGCAAATGAACAATGGTGGGCATATTGCTTTATTGGGGATCCCCTCACAGCCGATGACGGTTGATCTCAATAAAATTATTTTTAAGGGTTTAGTTTTAAAGGGTATTTACGGCCGAGAAATGTTTGAAACATGGTATAAAATGGTCAGTATGTTGAGTTCAGGATTATCTGTTTCATTACTTGTAACTGATCAGTTTTCTTATGCTGATTTTGAATTGGCTTTTGCAAAGATGAAAACAGGGCTTTGTGGAAAAATTATTTTAAATTGGGGTTAGGGAGAGGGGGCCCTGAGCGCCATCGTAAAGATCCCTTATTATTTAATATGAGTGAATGATATGCAAAATAAAAATGAATTTACACCTGAGAACGGTTCTCCTGACGCCACACCCGAATCCCCACGCCGACGGCGCGGTATTTATTTGCTGCCTAATTTATTTACCACCTGTGGTTTATTTTCAGGATTTTATGCGATAGTGGCGGCGATGAAGGGGTTTTTTGATACAGCAGCAATTGCAATTTTTATCGCAATGATCGCAGACAGTTTGGATGGACGTGTTGCGCGTTTAACCAACACTGAAAGTGCATTTGGTGCAGAATACGACAGTTTATCGGATATGGCGGCCTTTGGTGTAGCGCCGGCATTGGTTGCGTACAGTTGGGGTTTATCTTCTTTAGGGAAGATTGGCTGGTTGATTGCATTTTTTTATACTGCCATGGCAGCATTACGTTTGGCGCGTTTTAATACGCAACACGATCATGCCGATCGACGTTATTTTTCGGGATTGCCGAGTCCGCCGGCCGCGGGTGTGGTTGCAGGTTTGGTGTGGATGGGCAATGATTGGGGCTTTACGGGGACGCAATTAAGCTGGTGTTTGGCCATATTCACCATTATGGCTGGCGGTTTGATGGTCAGTAATTTACGTTATTACAGTTTTAAAGATTTAGATCTGAAAGGAAAAGTGCCTTTTATTGCCTTGCTCAGTGTCGTATTTATTTTATTGGGCGTGTCACTCGATCCGCCCAATATTTTATTTTTGGTTTTCTTTATTTATGCTTTATCGGGTCCTGTTTTATGGGCAATGCGATTTCAAAAAATAAAAGAGGGGATTGTCTGGGTTAAAAACCTTCCGAAAAATCGTAAAAAATAACAGAAGTTCCAGCTGTAAAAATAACTCTTTACTAACCCTTTACAACCACGCATTGATCTGTATAATAACAGAAAGAGTTAGTTGGTAAAGATATTTTATAAAAGTAAAATATTTTCTATTAAAAACAATATGATACATTTAGCGGGGGCCGCAACGATGGTTAAATTATTCAGATTAGAAGTGTCAGGATTAAGTGACGACCAAACTTCGTATTATCAGTTACCGTCCGAGGGAGAACTATTCCGCGAGGGGATAGAGGCCAAACGGGATTTTCCCCAAACAAATCAGGCGCCATTTGATCCGCTCTCGGCCTTTCAATTTTATGCTTTAAGTTTTGCCAATGGTGCCTTGCTCGCGATCCGTCACTCAAATTTGTCGAATGCTGAAAAACAAGCAAAGATTAGCGATGTAAATAAGTTTATGAAACGATACCAAGCCGAGTTCAATGGCTTGGGCTTATCTGATAACACACATTTAGAGCCAGGTACGATCCAACAAGAATCTGCGCGGTTTATGAAGCGATTGTGCAAAGCATCCAAATTAGGCAAAGAGGATATTGTTCAGGCCCAGATCATGTACGTTTGGCAACAAGTGAATCATCCTCCACGTAGCACGGTGTATGAAACAACTGATCAAGATGGAAATATATTTGTAATAGAACAGCGGGATACGCCCAGCCACTCACCGTTAACCCAGGCTCAAAAACAAGAATTATTATCGATCCGTTCACCGAATGAGGCAGAACATTCGGCATGGTTTCGTGCGCTGCCAGCTTGGGCGCAAACTTATTTACGTGCGTCTGACATCGTTCCAGCTTCGCTTGACGGCGATTGGTCGCGATATGAGAAATGGCGGCCCACGACTTTAAGAACGATTCCAGGTGAAGTGAATGCTTTTACCCATGAACTGATTATTTCCAAGAAAGATCCAGTGACAGGTGCATTGACAAAAGTTTCGCATGTAACCTCACGCCGGCAGGGCGTATCTGATAGTTTTGAAATGCCTTATGAAGATCATGCGCGGAGTGCAAAAGAAAATTTAGCGCAGATGTTAGATGAAGCATTGGATGATGCAAAGGTTGATGCAGGATTTCAAGCGGCCTGGGGCGTTGTTCGACCTGAGGGCATGGTTTTGCCTGTGTTATTGGGCGGCTTATTAACCCCAATCAGTCAAGCCAATTGGTGGGGAACGGGTTTATCTAAAATCGGCGGGCGATTTGTACAAACGGGTTTGGCTTTCGAGGCGGCTATTCTCAAAGGGCTTGCTAAGATTGGACTTAGCAAAAGCGTTGGGCATTCAGGTAATAATGATACGGCCCATATGGCACACGAACGTGCAGCCATCGCAGTATATCAGGACACCCATGCGAATGTACGATTGGGTAGCCGACAGCGATTTAAGTTATTCGATTTAAATGTGCCGATCAATCAATTTGCGGCGGCCCAACGTGTTGATCGGGGATTTACCGAATATGCGCGTGCATTTGCCGCACAACTCCCTATATTGCTTGATTTCCCGGTAGATCCGAATGAACCACACAATACACGCCTAGATCCGAATGATCCACGCAATAAACGCTTGCAACAATTATTGAATGCTATTAAAGCACTTGAGTTAACCGATGCGATGAGTTCACTCAAAGGTCGCAATAAAAATTTATATATTGCTGCCATGTATGACGTGATTACCCAATTGATGGGCGGAATTTCGGTAGGGCATTGCAAGAGTTCTAAAGACAGAAAAGGCATTGAAATCATCATGGCGGATGCAATGTTGCTTCATTATCACATTCACGGGGAATTTCCGGCCTATAACGCGCAACCTGGATCGGCTGCGCGAAAGCAGTTCGTCGATATTTTTGCGAAACACTATAACAGCGGACATCAATTATTGATTGCACACGATAATGCACCAGGGGCACTCGGGATCCGCAATGAAGGTAAATTTTTAGATGAAGATATTAAAAGGACATTAGGGTCGAGTTATACGCAAGCGACAGAATTGGCGCAATTAAATAAACCCAAAAAAGCCAATATTAAACGGGTTAGATCTCAGTGGGGTAAACGGTTGTTCGTGGGCACGCTGACAGTGACTGCGTTATGGATCACCGCCGCCGTGATAACAACCGTTGTCACTGGTGGTTGGGGTGGTCTTTTTTGGGGGGCTGCATTACTCGCTAAATTGATTTTAGCTGCGGGTGCGACGGGTACTGTTGCAACAACGGCAGCGATCGCTACACCCGCAGTTGCGGTGGGTATTGTCAGCATAACGGAAAATAAACTTGCAAAGAAAAATATCGCCAAAAAACAAAGCTTTAAATATGCAGTATCCAAACGAGGGCCGTCCGCGAGACGACGTGGAGACATCAACACAAGTTCGCCTGATATTGAAAGAGCGCTTTTGTCTTCACGATCGAGTCCTTCACCATCGAGTCCTTTAGCATCGAGTTTTATATTTCCATTAGCACGCGGCACTGCTGAAACTGCGCGCTTATTGCCGCCGCCAGCGACTGATGTTCCAATGCTTGATCCAACCCAAGATCGGGGAGGGGGCGTGGGTTTTGGATTGTATAGTGCAGCTCCTATTGGATCAGAAGATCTCATTGACGCAATTGCGGGCCTCGATCCTGCTGATGCAGCTAATTTGGAGGCTGGAATGGGATCAGATTATACTGAAATACAGGGATCTGGATCTGGATCAGGTTCGGGTGATAATGTAGATCGCAGTAGCAGTGCACGATTCTCAGAATCGCAATTGCCGTTGTTGTATGAAAGATTTACCCCTAGAACACGCAGGCGTATTATAGCGCACGCAGATGCGGTGGCTGACGAAATTACATCGGAAGAATCACCCACCTATAATGGATGGCATGCAGCTTCAGAGAGGGTGCATGCATCATCAATGAGGTCGGGTTGTGACATTCTGTAGTTTATGACTCATAATCGGCGTAATTTAATCGCTTGAATATGATGTGCTGCATTTTTTTCTAAAATTAATCGGGCGCGATTTTTGTAGGGTAAAATATTTTCTCGTAAATTTTTTTCATTAATGGTTTGCCAAATATGTCGCGCAAAGTTAACAGCATCCGTATCTGATAATTGTGTAAATCGATAAAAATATTTCTCAGGATGATTTTGCGCGCGGCTCCGAAATGATAAAAACCGCTCTATATACCATTGTTCTATATCGTGCGTTTTTGCGTCTATATAAATACTAAAATCAATAAAATCTGTTACACGCCAAGCAGAACCCGCGGCTGGCTCATTGAGTAAATTTAATCCTTCAATAATTAAAATATCGGGATCATGGATCGACAGGGTTTGATCTGTGACATCATAAATTTCGTGGGAATAAACAGGAACACGGAGTTGTTTTTTGCCAGATTTGATATCAATTAGAAATTGAACAAGTGCGGTGGTGTTGTAACTCTCAGGAAAACCTTTGCGTGTAATTAAATCATGTTGTACTAACCATTGGTTCGAATATAAAAAACCATCAGTTGTGACGAGCGCAACTTTGGGATGGGTGGGATCGCGGGATAATAAAGTTTGTAATACCCGAGAAGTGGTGCTCTTTCCAACCGCAACACTGCCTGAAATACCAATAATATACGGCACTTTTGTTTTTTGATGCCCAAGAAATAAACGGGTGGTTTCAAAAAGTGATTGTGTTTGTGTCACATATAGGTGAATGAGACGCGATAGTGGTAAATAAATATCCGTCACAATAGCCGGTGATAACGATTCGCTGAATCCTTTGAGGGCATCGAGTTCAGTTTGGCTGAGGCTGAGTAGGAAAGCCGTGTCTGATCGGTAGGTACGCCACTCATCAGGCGTGAATGTAAGGTAGGGGGAGAAATTCATTGGGTAATGCTGCCGCAAATGGACTGTTCCTGTCAAGTGCAAGCATTTTAAAGCGGGAATATGACAGAAAATTGAATAATAATCGATTTTAACCAAGCGATTTTTAAAGATATTCCCTAAAAGCCACTCAAGAAAACCCATGAAATGACAATATAGATAGAACGTCTATCACATTCTATTTGTTGTCATTTCATGGGGGTGTCTTATGTTTCATACGACGACTGCAAGACGGCAGCAAAGGACATTATCCTTAAGTATTCAGCCCAGGCAAGTGATCCCTGAAGCTGCGCTATCCGAGCGTGGACCTTATACACGTGAGATGGCGCTGCATGATGCATTCTTAGCTGTCGAACATAATCAAATTGAGTTATTAAAAATTTTAATAGGACCTTTACCCACGCTAGCTGATCAAACCCTGTTCGATACTCTAGGGACAGAAGCCGCTAAACTAGAGGAGCTACGGCGTGCGCATGAATTTCAAACTGAAATAGCAAGTATTTACTGCGATATATTAAAAGGTGATATGCAGTATCAGCAATTTACAGAGTCGTTGCAGCAATACCGGAAGAAATTAAAAGAAGAGCAAAAACATATGCGCACACAGCAGCTCGCCTGCTTGTCAGATGAAGATATTGAAAGCCGTGTAGCGCGACTACAATTGGCAATTCAAGTTCTACAAGGTGAGCAGATCGGTGTGGAGTCGACATGGCTTTCTGCCAGACAGAAAAAAAATGCCATTAAAAAAGCACATCATGTACTGAGGCAACGTCTCGCAGAACTAGACAGGATCACTGAAGAGGGTTTAATTAAAAAAATCGCACTGACTGAATTACACATGGAATTTCAATCCCTCGCACGCGAGCATTTTCAAAAGAGCACTGAGCGATTACTACACCACGCAAATGGATTTCCGCCACAATACCAAGGTTTAACGTATGCGACGGCCGTGGAAATTGCCCAAATCAATTTGGGTGTAAACACGCAAGATCCCCAAGGTAATACTTTATTACACCATGCCGTGCAAGTAAAAAATTTACCTTTGATAAAATATTTATTGGCACGAGGTGCATCGCCCGCCGTGGCTAATAACAATGGATTATTACCCTTAGATTACGCATTAAGGCAATCGGATGTAAAAATTGTTGATTGTTTCTTGTTGCATGCATCTGGCATTAGTACAGAAGATGAGACGCATGTATTGGCACGACTTGCTGAACCACTGCATGAAAATTTTGACAATTTGCGCTTACGGCAATCTGATCGTGCACCGGATCCCGCATTGCATTCTGTATCTGGTCAAAGTCATGCTGTAAAAATTCAGCTGGCACGTTTTAAAGAGATCACAGAACAGATGTTCCATGCATTTTCCACACATTTATTTCAATATAAAGAACATCATATCAAACAACAAACACGTGGAACATGGGCGTATTTTAAATGTTGTATCGTACCTGGTGGCAAACGACGTTTGGCAGATCGTGCGCATGAATTGCAATTATTAGAAAAATTATTGGATTATTATCGTTCGCAAGGCATTATTTCATTGTGGATATATGCAGTGAATGTATTAAAAACAAAAGCGAATAGGGGATTGATGGGACAGAGTCAATTGTTTGATCCTATCAATAAAATTGTGAAAAATTTTAAATATCAATATCCTGATTATGATCCCAATCAGGACTTAAGGGCTCATCGCGAAGCTTCGATGGAAGTCGACGAGAGATCTGTTTCATCATTGGCAATACCCGCTGCAGGGCTTGCTTCTTTTAGGCGTACCATGAGTGCAGGGAATTTGTCGCAAATCAGAGTTTTAGGGGATGATTTGGGAGATACGAGAGAAAGAGCAACAGAAGATCATACCAATAGTATCTAGGACTTCACAATCAACATTCAATTTTAGGGTAACCTACGCATTCACATGAGCCTGAACGCGCGGCAAATATACAATTAATTGTTGGCCTGGATACAAGAGTCCATTCTTGTTTAACTGATTCCAACGTGAAATATCTGAAATAGCGACTTTAAACTTTTGGGCAATCCGATAAAGTGAATCGCCTGAACGTACTTGATATTGGACATAATTTGTCGTATTAGTATTTTCTGAGTTTTTATTTTGGGTCTTTAGATTATCTTTTGTATTGTCCATATCTGTATTGTCCACATCCACTGTATTTCTCACAGCTACTGGATTACCTACATCCGCCCGGCTGAGTGTTGTATTGTCTACGGTTGTGGGTGTTTGTATGATTTTAGTATTCAATACACTTGCAAGCTTGGTTAATACGGATTTTTCTGGCTGTTCAGTTTTTTCTTGGTAGCGGTGCGCATCAGCAACGGGTAACCAAATAGTATAAATCTCTTGTGGTGTGGCAGCGCGCTTTAATCCTGGATTGAGTTTATAAATAGTCTCGGCACTCACGTTTGCGGTTTTGGCTAACTGAGATATAGATGTATTGGCTGAAACTTGTATTTCTTTTAATCGGGCTTTGGGCAATTCAACATTATATCTTTCAGGATCAGCGATAATACTGGCCAGGGCTAAAATTTTATGCACATATTGTTTGGTTTGCAGAGGTAAGCTATTCAGTGCCCAAAAATCAGTGGGTTTACCAGCTGCTCGATTGCGACGAATAGCGCGTCCAACCGTGCCTTCCCCTGCATTATATGCCGCCATAACCAACAACCAATCTTTATTAAAGATTTTGGCCAAATAATTAATATAAGTCAGTGCTGCACGCGTCGATTCTTTAATGTCACGTCGTCCTTCATGCGAAACCCCAAATCGTCTGGCTGTCGCAGGCATCAATTGCCAAAGACCTAAGGCGCCCATGTAAGAACGGGCATGGGGATTGTAATTGCTTTCAATAAAAGGTAATAGAATCAATTCTAAAGGCAGATTTTTATTTTCTAATTCTTGTGCAATATAATTCAGGTAAGGTTCTGCCTGACTCACTGTTTTTTCAATTAAATCAGTGCGTTGCTGAAATTTTCGTTGATGACTTTGGACTTGTGGATGATGAGTCGCAAGATCCAGATCAAAATCCTCCTGGACCTGTTCTAAAGGACTGGGATCATGATGGGTAGCCGATTCTGGCGTTGTTGTTGCCGCCACCACAGAAGAAGTGACTGCCATTCCTAGTACAATGTTTCCCAATATAATGGGCAATAGTGTTTTCGGTTTCATGGGCCCATTATACAGATTTTCAACTAAAAGTCACGCTTTTTTTGTAAATTACAAAATATTTTATTATATATCAAGTAGTTATTGTTTTTTGCCTCTATGGTTCATCGGGACAATGACTCCCAAGTTCAGTTGCCAATCTTTCAGCATATCCAATATATAAATCAGGCCTTAGCAATTTTAATTGTATTTTGACAGGATCTGGCAAAATTTGCGCATCAATAAAAGCATGTAATTTTTTTCGATCTAAATCCTGACCGCGGGTCAAGGCTTTTAGTTTTTCATAAGGCGTATCAACACCATAGCGACGCATAACCGTTTGAATGGCTTCACTGAGTACTTCCCAATGGTTTGCCAAATCTTGACTCAGCTTTTCTTGATTCAAGGTGATCTTATCTAAACCGGCGGATATTGCTTGATAGCCTAATAAAGCATGACCAAAACAAAGACCTAAATTACGTAATACAGTCGAATCAGAGAGATCACGTTGTAAGCGTGAAATCGGTAATTTATTAGACAAATGATCAGATAAAGCAATACTGACGCCTAAATTACCTTCTGCATTTTCAAAATCGATGGGATTAATTTTATGTGGCATGGTTGATGAGCCTACATCATTTTTATTCATTTTTTGGCTTAAATAATCTTGGGAAATATAAGTCCAGATGTCGCGTGAAAAATCGATCAAAATAATATTGATCCGTGAGACAATATCTAAAAAAGTGGCAAGATTGTCATGGGGGTCAATTTGTGTGGTATAAGGTTCCCAATGTAATTGTAAATTTTCGACAAAGGTTTGACAGATGCTGAGCCAATCTAACTCGGGATAAGCACACACATGGGCATTAAAATTACCGACAGCACCATTTATTTTTCCGGAAATTTCAGCATTTTTTAATGCAGATTGTTGTCTGGATAAGCGGGCGACTACATTGGCCATTTCTTTACCAAAAGTTGTGGGGGTTGCAATCTGTCCGTGTGTGCGCGATAACATGGCGACATTCGCATATTGATGGCTCAATGTGCGTAAATGACGCGTGATTTTTTCTAGGGCGGGTAAAAGACATTGTACGCGTACATCACGCAGCATGCAGGCATAAGATAAATTATTAATGTCTTCAGAGGTGCATGCAAAATGAATAAATTCTTTTAAGCTTGCAAGATTAGAATTGTGTTCCATTTTTGTTTTTAAAAAATATTCAATGGCTTTTACATCATGTCGCGTTTCTTTTTCAATGGTTTTAATTTGTTCGGCATCATCCAATGAAAAATTATGCACTATATCATATAGAAATTTTATTTCAGCGGGCTGCAGAGCGGGGATTTCTTTTAGTAATTCATGTTTGGATAAATGAATAAACCACTCAATTTCAACATTTAACCTAAAGCGCATTAAGCCATACTCGCTAACCAGCGGTCGTAATGTATCTAATTTGTCATGATAGCGACCATCGAGTGGTGAAATATTGAGTAGCGGATTGTATAAGTTTTGCATAATTTATCCCTTATATTTAGGAATCAAAAAAAAATGGAGTTGTTCAGCCTAAGTAATAATTCCACCACCCAAACAAATATCACCCTGATAAAATACCGCGGATTGCCCAGGTGTGATTGCCCATTGGGGTGATTCAAAGATGACACGAAAACGATTATTTTCAGATACAATTGTACATGCAGATTCCATTTGTCGATAACGTGTTTTTGCAAAACAGGGATAGGGAAGTTGGGGTAATTCACCCGCAATCCAATGAATATCATCCATACAGAGCGTCCGGGAATAAAGCAAGGGATGATCATGATCTTGGACAACTACTAATGTATTTGTTTGAATATCTTTTTTAATCACATACCAAGGCGAGCCTATACTATCTTTCTGTCCGCCGATCCCCAACCCTTGTCGTTGGCCCAACGTATAATACATGACGCCGGTGTGGGTGCCAATAATTTTTCCCGCTTCTGTTTGAATGGGGCCTGATTGCGCGGGAATATACCGCTCAAGAAATGTTTTGAAGCGACGTTCACCTATAAAACAAATTCCGGTGCTGTCTTTTTTAGCATGATTAATAAATCCTTGTTGGCTCGCAATCGCGCGAACTTCACTTTTTTTTAATTGTCCGACCGGAAAGCTAGCATAACGCAGTTGTGTTTTATTGAGTGCATATAAAAAATAACTTTGATCTTTACTGGGATCTAAGCCTTTTAGTAATTGATGGCCCTGAGGACCCTGTTTGCAATTGACATAATGTCCCGTTGCTATGCCATCAAAACCCATGGCCCGCGCATGATCAAGAAATGCTTTAAATTTAATTTCTTTATTACATAAAATATCTGGGTTT
>Ga0206982_1228_pt1 | contig 14861 bp, 20 predicted proteins | sample Alteio_BWMinCont_18_FD_153493 | JGI IMG/M metagenome (GOLD analysis project Ga0206982, IMG submission 153493) | Enriched cells from forest soil in Barre Woods Harvard Forest LTER site, Petersham, Massachusetts, United States -... | ecosystem: Environmental > Terrestrial > Soil > Temperate forest >... | reverse complement strand
ATTTGCAGATTGTTGCATTTCAAGCTGATTTTACGGCTTTTTTTACCGCAGGCGAAAACAACGTTATGATAAAGCTCGCTGATAACAGCATACTGAAGTTAACCGATATTAGAGGGGCTTTGGTTGTACCGCCAACCATTCAAAACAATGGTTATAGTAATGGACTTTGTTCCGCTCATTTTTTATATGCACTCTCCAGTCAGGACATTAGCAGAATTAACGCTTCGCAGGTAACAGATTTTAGAGTGATGTCAAATAAACAAACGATGGACTTTGCCCTGAAATCTAAAGGCAGTAATATGTTTGCAAAGTTGCTGGGGCTTATTGTTGATGCCAAATAGGTAATTAAATATGCCAAAAAGCAGTCTTTCGGCTTATAAGTTAACCCTGTTTATGGTTTGAGCTAAGATGTTTTGCACTACCATTATTAAACTCAAAAGTACGATCGGTTTTGTTAAAGCTTTTTACCATGGCTTGCAGCGTGGCCGAGTTGTAGTAAATACTTTGCGCATCGCGCAAGGCACCGGCTTTAAGGTTGGGTATATCCTGCCCTACAACAGTAATCACCAGCTTTTCGGTTTCGCAGGCCAGGCAAAACAGCACCTGCTCAATAGCATAGGTTTTGCCCGAACTGGTGCCACCCTGGTTAACCACCACATGCCCCGCAGCGCTATAATTTTGGCTGAATAGAATGGAGGCCTGCTGATCAACTGTCATTTGTTTTGAATTAAGTTTTTAGTTTATATTTGTGTGTAAACCTTTGATTTAGTTTGAGATGAAATCCCCTAATCTTTTAATTACTATTGTTTTAGCATGTGTGCTTTACTCGTGTGGTAAAAGCAATACAACCCCTTCGCAACAGAGCCTTATACTGGGTAAATGGATACTTCAACAGGAGCATATGGTTACCTCTGTTAACGGTGTAACGCAAACCGATACTACGATAAATGCATCAGCCGCTAACCGTAGCGATGTCAATTTTGGCCAAAACGGCACCTTTACCAGCTCGGGTTATTATAACACTTTAACTACTGGAGGCATCTTATCTGCGCCGCCTGAAGTAGCATCCGACAGCACCAGTGGTGTATATAGTTTTGCCGGTAATCAATTTAGCATGAATGCACCTGTAGCAGGTTTTATCATTTTGGGAGGTACTGGTTTTGCTACCGGCACCAGTGGCTCCGGCACACCGCCGGTTTATAGTTTAGCATCACATACCGCAAAAATAAGCCAATTGAGCCAGTCGGGTTTAACGTTGGAATTTGACTATCTGTATAATGAAACAAGCCCTGCCGCAGGAACTTATGAAATTGTGACAGTGTGCAATTTTACAAGGTAGAGCGGGGATTTCAGTTGGCGGTTGGCAGTTGGCAGTTGGCAGCTTCCAAACTCCCTCTTTACGCGCAGCGAAGAGAGGAATGTCGAGCGCAGCGATGACAGGGTGAGTTAAAACGCTAGTGCATTAACGTTTATGCCGCTCGTATAATTAACTCACCCCGACGAGGCTTCGCCCGTCGACCCTCTCTACTTCGTAAAGAGGGTAAAAAAAGAAAAAGCTGCCAACTGCAAACTCCTCACTGCAAACTCCCTTACAACACCACTTCCTTTTCACTTCCAACAGGTTGATGCCCGGTTTCAATAATTTCAATTTTGAGGCTTTTTGCCGGCCCTGTGTTAACGGTTTTGTCATCCGCTTTTTCTTTCCAGCCGAAGGTTTTGAGGGCAAATATGGCGCCTGATGGTGATTGTTGGTGCAGCTTACGTTCGTACAGTGCCTCAACCCTTAATCTACTCCGTTTAAGCACATGGCCAAACTCGCCGCTTTGTTCATAATCTTCAAAATCCATGCGACTGTTAAAGCCTAAAAAGAGGGCCAGCCCGGCAAGGGTGGCGGGTTCGGCTTCGCGGTCGGTTACCTTTTTTTCCTTTCCGGCTACAGTTTCAAGGTGATATTCGCCTTCAATATAGCTAAAATAGGCATCGGCTTTTTCGGCCAGTTTGATGGCAGTTTTTAAAATAGACTCTAACATGCTGGTGATTATGATAAATATGCCGATTGGCATTTTATTGATGTAAAGATACGGCTATTGAATTTAAAAAGCAAATGTTTTTAGCAAAAAAGGAATGATTTGATGTTACTTTCTCCAGATAAAACTCAGATTTATTCCTCATTATTGCAGATTGAAAAGTCGTCAGTTGGTTATAAACCGTTTTTTGCGGGTAGGTATAATACTTGCATGTATTTTATTGATACCGGTTTTGCTGCATGCACAGGACGATAACAAATTTATACCCCTGGTTAAGCATCCAAAAGGTGATACCATTGTCCCCGTTAAAATTACCCGGAAGGCTGATACTGTTGCCCAGTTCGATCTGTACGACGTTATTGGCGGCCGGTTCGGCAAAAAAAATCTGTCCTCAAAGGTCGATTCTGTTGGAGCAAAGCCTGTACTATCGGTAGTACCCGCGCTGGGCTATACTTTGCAATCAAAACTGGCGCTTACGCTGGCAGGCAACATCGCCTTCAGGCTATCGCCCGATGCAAAAATATCCACCATTATTATCAATACCGCTTACACACAAACTAAACAGATCATCATCCCCATACAATCAAGCATATGGTCGAAAAATAACGTCTATAATTTTGTGGGTGATATCCGCTTTTTAAAATACCCCGAAAGTACCTGGGGACTTGGCAGTAATTCGAGCATTTTGGATGAGGACCCGATGGATTACTCATTTTTCCGTTTTTCAGAAACGGTGCTGCGCCGTATTTGCCCCAATGTTTTTGTGGGGATAGGCTATATTTTCGACGATCACTTTAACATTACCGAAAAGGGAACTATTGATGGCGATTTGTCGCTTTACAAAGCTTATGGCGCACAGGGGCATACCATATCGTCGGGCCCTACCCTTAATGCCTTGTTTGATAGCAGGGATAATTCTATTAATGCTTCGCGGGGATGGTATGCCGCCGTCACTTTTAGAGATAATACCGATGCCTTCGGCAGCACCCGCGACTGGCAATCAATAGTGCTGGATGTACGCACCTATGTAAAGCTGTCTGATCAGTCGGACAATGTGCTGGCGCTGTGGAGTTACAACTGGCTGGTGCTCGGCGGCTATCCGCCCTATCTGGATCTGCCTTCAACCACCTGGGATACCTTTAGCGGAACAGGGCGCGGTTACATACAGGGAAGGTTCCGCGGCGCGCAGATGCTGTATGCCGAGGCCGAATACCGTTTTGGCATTACACGCAATGGCCTGGTGGGTGGTGTGGTGTTTGCCAATGCCCAATCATTTTCGGCAGCGCCGGGCACATCGTTGCAAAGTATACAGCCGGCCTTTGGCCCCGGTATACGCCTTAAACTAAACAAGGTATCTAAAACAAACATCGCTATTGACTATGGTATAGGCATGCAGGGATCGCGCGGTGTTTTTATTAATGTCGGCGAGATATTTTAGTGGAGCATAAAGCTTAAAGCAGAGAGCCAAAAGCAAAAAGCTTAAAGCAGAGAGACGAAAGCTGAAAGCTTGAATTTAGAAAATGTGGGTTGAAAGATTTTTCATTCTTCTCTTATACCTGCTTTCTGCTTTAAGCTTTTTGCTTTCAGCTCTTATACATGCTTTAAGCTTTTCGCTCTCAGAAAGTTAAATTTTGTTAAAAAGTTGATTAAATTATAATTATTGGCAACCATTGATAGTTTAAATTCGTTTATAGTTTAGTAGATTTATAGTAACAAATCTTAATCATGGGTAATAGGAGATTTACTTATCTGTTATTTTCTGTATTAATCCTTATAATGGCAATTATATCATCTTGCCAGAAGGACGATGCTACGACCCAACCCGACTCAAAAACAACTTTAAATGCCGATAGTCCGCTAATGGCATCGCCCGGTAATTTCCTGGCAGTATCGGGTACGCTACAGATAAAGTTTAACGATAGCACCTATGTTTTTGACGCCGCACATGATTCTATCGCCTTTATAAATGTACACGTTGATGCCAATACCAATTACTTTGGCATTACCGCTATTAATAAGTTACATAGCATGAGCTTTGGCATCAGTTCATCGGGCTACGCCAATAGTAATATTAACAGTAATGTGGCCGGCGGTCAGTTTTTGTTCAGTACCGATGCGCAGAAACCAGCCATGCAGTTATCGCTCAGTAAATACCCGCAAAATAATGATATTGGCAGCATTACCCTTGATACCTACAACCAGGGCAGCCAGTTAGCCAAAGGCACCTTTGTAACCTTTTTAGCTAAAGACGATAAAGCCAACTCGCCCTATTACCGCGTTGAAGGCAGCTTTGATTTGAAGCTGAAGTAAAAACCCGTTGTCATTTCGAATGTAATGAGAAATCTTCTGCTTCATGCACTGCGAACTATGCACGACGAACTAAGCCTGTCATAAAAGATTTCTCCTCGGTACCCTCGTTCGATGACAGAGTGTAGAGAGGAAGAAAAAACCCGTCTTGTTATCCTACCCCGCATTTCTTTTCCTAAAGGCCGATGGATTTTCACCAGTTAATTTTTTAAATGTTTTATTAAAATAGCTCAGTTGTTCAAAGCCCGTGGCGAAGCAGGCTTCGGTTATGGTTTTGTGTTGCAGCAGCAGGTTTTTGGCTTCGCCGATGCGGTACTGGTTTACAAAATCGGTAAAGGTGAGTTTAGTTTGCTTTTTAAAATAGCGGCAAAAGGCAGCAGTGGTAAGGTTTGTTTGCTGCGCTATGTGGTTAACATCAGTTTTTTTGTGATAATGCTGCTCCACATATTTATAAATAAAATCCATTCGTTTTTGCTGTTTCTCGAAAGCTTTATTGGCAGCGGGTACGTTATTCAATATCTGTACCTCGTTGCTGGTAGCCAGCAACTGAAATATGCTAAGCAGGCTTAACAGCTGATCGAATTGGTTAAGGCTCTGCAAGTGTTTAAGGGCGGCGGCGGCTTTAAGCCTGGTATCGCCATAAAAAGCAATTCCGTAACTAGCTCGTTTAAAAAGCTGCTTAATAGCGGCCATTTCAGGATTATTAAAAAAAGGCTCGCCTAAAAAGTTTTCGCGCATTTGTACCACCACCTGCCGGCAATCGGCATTTACGCCATAGTCAAAATTAAGGTGTGGTATGTTTGGACCAATAAACACCAGGTCGGATCCTTCGTAGCGCGAAATATGATCACCCACATGGCGCGGTCCGCCGGGACTTTCTACATAAACAATTTCATATTCGGGGTGCAGATGCCACAAAAACGTAGTGCTTAAATGCGGGTTCAGTATGGTAAACGAACTGCCCATATCGGGTTGCACTTGTTCCAGTTGCAGCTTTTTCATTGCAGAGATAATTGGTTAAACAATTATTATCCCCCTAAAAAACACCGTCGATTTTAAAACTGTCGTTTTGCTTTATTACAGCTAGTTTAATAGTGGTTTTATTGTGCCTGTAAATATCGGTATAAGAAACAATAAACAAATCGGCCGCTTTGTTATCTTTTTGAAAAGTAAGGCTTTTTAAGTTTTCAATGTTACTATCCTGCGCCTTCAAAAACGGATCGATATTGGTACGGTCAATTATCGCCGGTATTTTATCCATCAGCTTTGGGGTGCAATATTTTTTTTGAATTTTCTGTAGTTTTTTTTCAAAGTTATGTGCGCTGCCGGTGGCAACTTCGGTCATATAGGCGGTATAAAAGTTTTTCAGCATGGTCATGGCCTGCTGATCGGCCAGGGTAATATGGGTTTGTGAGTTGGATATAAAGGTACACGCTGTTAATAATATAATGAGAGTTAGCTTTTTCATTTGCACTTAAGGTTTATACAAATGATTTATACGGAAGGGAAGGATGATGGGTTATGGGGCGGTGTTGGCATGTAGACTCATCTGACGAGAGTTCTCAGCTTGTAGTTTTGGCAGTTTTCTTTTCGATCCCCTTTCGTATAGCATATCATAAAGAGGGAAAACTGCAAGCCGAGATTTGCAAACTGCAACTCTACGCGTGTCTCTACAACAAGCTATTAAAAACAAAAACTAAAAACTGATAACTGCCAACTGATTTAATCGGCTGTTTTAAGGGGACTTTCAGTGGTTAAACTATCCAAACTTTTTAAACTGTCTTTAGCTACAACGCGGCCTTTGTACCTGCTTATTTCATAAAATCCATTAAATATGGCAAAGTAATTTTTTTTATCTGCACTGTAAATGCTGCACACTAGTAAATTGGCTTTTCTGTTGGCTGTTTTAATTTCCTGCGGACCTAAAAATTTGGTAAATGAACTGTAACCGGGGTTTGTTATTATTAACAATAATACTATAACGGCTAACACGTATAAGAGTTTTTTCATCTGTAAATAAGGTTTGCGCTAAAATACAAATTGATTTGTAAATAACAAAAGCAACAAATGACTGATATTTACCTTAATATACACTAAAAATCATTATAAATATCAATAGAGTACAAATATTGGTCATTTAACGGGTAGTTTTAATTTTTAGCGATAGGTAATTTTGTTATAACCAATAGATAAATTATGATGAATACTGAAACAAATACTACCGCCACCGGCATGGCACCTAATGCGGCGCATAAAGACATCCCCGGCAATCCTTCGACCGCCAAAACCAGCAATATTAAACTAAATGACCGCAGTAACGGTAAACCCCTACGTGTGCTAAGCGAGGCCGATTGGGGCTTTTGGATTGACAATGGCTACATCGTTATAAAAAATGCGGTACCCAAAGACCAGGTGTACCGTTTGGCTGATTTCTTATGGCAGTTTGAGGAGAAAGATTCTAACAAACCCGAAACATGGTATACTGCGCCACGTGCCGAAATGCAAATGAAAGAGCTAACCAATACCGGTATGGTTGAGGTATACAACCACCAATATTTGTGGGATAACCGTCAGGTGCAGCGGGTATATGATGCCTTTGTAGATATTTGGGGTACCGAAAAGCTGTGGGTAACCATTGACAGGGCCAACCTTAACTTCCCCATACAGCCTGGCTTTGAATACAAGGGCTTTATACACTGGGATTATGACCCTGAAACACAGCCGCAAAACGTACAGGGCGTGCTGGCGCTAGCTGACCAAACGGACGAAAACATGGGTGGCTTTCAATGTGTGCCCGAACTGATGCGCACTTATAACGACTGGAAGCATACCCAGCCCGCCGACCGCGATCATTTTAAGCCGGATGTTACCGGTTTCCATATCGAGAAAGTAAAAATGGAGGCCGGTGATCTGCTGATATTTAACAGTTTGCAGCCACATGGTATACGGCCCAATCGTACTACCGATAAGGTGCGTATTGCCCAATACATAGCCATGATGCCGGCACAGGAAGATAATGAAGAGCTCCGGCAATGGCGCATCAGCTCGTGGCGCGACAGGAAAGCACCTGAAGGCTATGCTTTCCCCGGTGATCCGCGCCGTTGGGAACAAACTAAATATGGCACCGCTAAACTAAATGAGCTGGGCCGCAAATTGCTGGGGTTGGATAAGTGGTAGATTCTTTTAGTTAGCAGTTTTTAGTTGGCAGTTTACAGTTTTTTTTACTGGCGTTAATGTCGCTCGTAGAGTTGACTCACCCCGACAACGCTGCGCTGGTCGACCCTCTCTCCGCCTGTGGCGGAAAGAGGGTTGGGGAAAGTTTTTTCTTTTTTCGCTACTCCCTCTTTTCGCGCAGCGAAGAGAAGGATGTCGATCCGACTTTAGGCGGAGATGATAGGGTGAGTCAATACGCTAATGCATTAATGGTAAGGTAAATACCTGTATCTTTCATCATTGCTTAAAGTAATTTAAACGTAATAAAAGTGTTTCATCCTTAGCCTTTTGCCATTAGCTTGCCGAAAATTGGCTTATTTTGCGTACCTTTACTTAAATTTAAAAACATTGATGAAAGTATTTATTGCCGGCCTTCCGCTACAGGTGGATGAGGCCGAATTGACTGCTGTTTTTGGTGATTTTGGGCCTGTAAAGTCGCTTAGAATCATAAAAGACCGCGAAACAAAAGAGAGTAAAGGTTTTGGTTTTGTTGAAATGGTAAATGACGACGAAGCCAAAGAAGCCATACGCTGCATGAATGGTGCAAGCTATTATGGTCGCCGCATTACAGTTAACGTTGCAGAAGACAAAGGTCCGGGCTTTACCGGCGCTGGCAACAAAAACGGTGGTTTCAGACGAAATTAATATCCTATAAATTTTCTTTTATTGAAGAAGCTCCCGGGTAAAAACTCGAGAGCTTTTTTTTGTGCACATTAGTAATTTAAAATAACCTGCCCTTGTCGGTGTTGTCACCATAGGTGTTGTCATCAACAAACCGTGGGGCTTATACTCCATAAAAGCTTTACGTTACCTGTTGGTGGCAACACCAACAGGGGCATGGCTGCCAATCTTTTTAAAAAATATTAAAAGTTATACCCAACTTCAGTTACATTAGCGCAGCTAATGCCACCACAACACTTATCACTTAATGGACGTTAAAACTGTAACACCGAATAAAAATGTTTTAATTGGCGGTTTATTAATAGCACTGCTTTTTTATCCTTTAATAGGACATCAGTTTTTTTTGGGTTACAAAATCACCATTCCGTTTTTGCTTTATTCACGGCTGTTTTTTTGGGTATGGATACTTGTTCTGTATGTTTATGCCCACAGGGCCGAGTGTAACGATTTTTTATTATGGAAAGATAAACCCTACGGTTTCTGGTTTTATCCGGCTTCCTTTGGTGCTTTATTGCTGCTAAAAATGGGTGCGGGTATGGTGGCAGTAATTCCTAAATTATTCGGCTATCACGACGATCCTCATGTAACTATACAGATGCTAACGGTGCTAAGTAAGAGCCTGCCCATGGTTTTCTTTAGTGCGATAACTGCCGGCTTTACCGAAGAGCTCATATTCAGGGGCTACCTGGTTCCGCGCCTCGAGCTATTGTTTAAAAACAAATACATGCCGGTAATTATTTCGGCTTTGTTTTTCGCGCTAATGCATTATCGCTATATGAGCCTAACCCAAACCATATTTACTTTTTGCTTCGGCGTTGTTTTTGCCATACATTATCAGTGGTACCGCAACATAAAGGTGTTAATTCTTACGCATGCATTGGTTGATCTGATGTCGTTTTTAAGCTTTATGGTGCTTCAACATTACCATCTGGAAAAGCTGATTAAATAGTAAACCAACATACCCGTAGCAGCAGATCTCCTAGCTACGTTTCAAGATGACGAAAAGCGTTTTACTGATCGTTTTTTATATCCTGAATATAAGTATTAAACGCTTTGAGGATCAACTTTTTGAGAGGATTGTCTTTAACTATCATCAATGATCCGAAGATTACATCGTTATTGTATTTAATTATAGTATCGTATTTCTCAATAGTAGCATGTAAGTCGTCACTCCATATGTTAAAAATAATACTTCTATGTCTCGAATACCCGTCATCGCCAAAACAAAAGTATATCAACACTTTGTGATCATTTTTATTAAAAAAATCATTCACTATAAACATAATGGTTGCGCGGATGCGGCCATCAAATTTGCTTATAAAAGGTGCACTATCGTGTTTCCCGTTTCTGCTAAATCCTAAATTGTAAACAATGTGGATATTACCTTGGGCATCGGGCAATATAGATTCAAAAAAATAAACTAATAATTATGCCCCTGGTTGGAAATGAAATGATAAGAACCATCGGTACTTAGCTGGAAATTATAAGGGAGTGACAATTTTAATGTCTTTTAACGTGGATAAACTTTCACCCTTTTCAATAGCTTTAACAATAGCCTTTTTATCCTCCATCATTTTAATGATAGGGTTTTTAATAGATTTTGCTACTGAAGTGGATTCTTTTTTACTAACTCTTTCCATGAGTTTGACTATTAAATACTTATACAAATATACGGATAAATGATAAAATAGTTTAGATATTTCAAAGCAATAACAGCGCAACGCTTGCCTTTGTTGGTGTTGTCATCAACAAACCGTGGGGCTTATACTCCATAAAAGCTTTACGTTACCTGTTGATGGCAACACCAACAGGGGCATGGCTGCCTTACTTATTAGGGAATTGAAACAGTTTTTACCTTTTACGCCCCTTCAACCTCATCAATAAACAGCAGCAGGTCCTGGTGAAAGGTGTCTCGTTTAAAGCCATCGCCGGTATAAAAAACAACGCTTACGTATTCGTCGCTTTCGGTATTATCGTCATTAAGAGCGTAGCCTTCAACCGCCATTTTAGGTCCGTCGGCTATCATTACTACTACATCGCCTAATTGAAATTTCTTTTCCATGGTTTTATAAATAATTGTTTAAAGTTATGGTATAATATAAACAATAAAAGCGGCAAATGTTTTAGTTTTTACGCCTGTTAATGCTGCTTTACCGGGTGCGGGATAGGAATGCTAAAAGCAAAAAAATTAAGCATTGTATGATAAAATGGCAATATTTTCAAAATATGTTTACCTGTTTATTTTCACCAGTTCTTTTTCGGGTTCAACCAGTTCTTCTACTTCGCTAACAGCCTCGGCAGGGTTATCGGCATATTTTAGTTTACGGAAACGCCATTGTGCAAAAGCAGGTTCCTGGTAACGGTTTATCAGCTTAAAAAACTTGGGAAAATTATGCACCTCTTCCAGCAGCACACCGGTAACAATACCATTATTGTCCAATATCTCACGGATGGTGTACTCTTTATCGCGGCTTATCCATATCTCAAAATCCTGACGTATTTCGGCGCTTTTATCGGGATCAATCTTATCGTTAATGCAAATTACCTTATCTCCAGGCTTCATAATACAAATTTAAGTAGTAATGCGGGTAAATTGTTTTAAAAGATGGTATTTTAATGGGATAAGAGTTTTCAGTTGACGGTTTGCAGTTTTCATATCCTATGCAAGTTCATGTGCGAGCCTAAAGAGGGAAAGGGGACGCGTACTACCTATTGCCTACTGCCTACTATAAACTGCCAACTGAAAATTCCTTATCTTAGGAACCATAATTTTATGAAAAAGCTATCCTTACTATTATTACTTCTATTTTTCACTGCTTTGCTATGCTGCGGTCCGGCATCGGCACAAATAACAACAGCAGCAACCAATCCTTTACCGGCCAAACAGTTGATGGTGGTAATTACTGATAATTGGGACACCCTGCAAGGCAAGCTATATTGTTACCAAAAGCAGGAGGGCAAATGGGTGCTACAATTTAGTAATATGGTGGTAATAGGCAGTAAAGGATTAGGTGTGGGCGATGGCTTATTTAAACTGCAACTTGCCAATGCGCCGGTAAAAAAAGAAGGAGATGAAAAATCGCCGGCCGGAATATTTACTATAGGCACCGCATTTGGTTATGCCGATGCTAAAAATGCCACATGGATAAAAAACCGATATGTTAAGGCCAGCGATACTATAATTTGCGTGGATGATATGCATTCGGCCTATTACAATACGCTGGTGCAGCGCGATACAGCAAAAAGCCCCTACAATAGTCACGAAGAGATGCATTTAAAGAAGGCCTATTATAAATGGGGACTGTTTATTAACCACAATAGCGGCAACGTGGTACCCGGCGATGGCTCTTGCATATTTATGCATATTTGGGGCAACAGTACCGAAGGCACCGATGGCTGTACCGCAATGGCCGAACCCAATTTACTGCGCATACTACACTGGATAAACGCCGAAGATCATCCCCTGCTGGTTCAACTAACCCGCACCGATTATTTAAGGCTAAGGAAACAACTGGGCCTGCCGGCGTTGATGTAACAATACCTGTCCATTGAAACATCTTCTGCGACTTTTATATCGACGATTTTTCTCCTGAAAAAGATCCTTCTCTGCTCTACAGACAGATTAAAACATATCCAGTTCATCAATCCCCCTGGCTTCGTTTTCAACCAGATGGGTGAACAGTTTTTTTACTACAGCTTCACGCGCCCATTGCTGCTCGGTTAGGGTGGCATCATTTAGGTACCAGGCAATAGGTTTGTTAATTTCAATGCGCGCTTTGTAAACATAGTTTTTGGTAGCGTGCATTTTGCTGCCCTCGTAGCTGTTAAAGCCTTCGTCTTTTATCAGTTTGGCAAATTGTTTAACAGGTATATCCAATTGCAGGCATTCATCCAGTGTGTTTTTAAAATCGTGTTTGTCTTCCAGCCAAAGTATCAGGTGCTGGTCGTTCAGGTCATAATCGGCAATGACAATGCGGCTGTAATCATAATCAACGGATATTACAAGCCACCACAATTCGTCTTTTAGTTTTTTAGTAAGTTTTATCATGTTTTGTTTATTAGTGCAGTTGTTAAATAATGTGTGAGTGCGATGGGTTCACCAATTCATAGCGATGCCAACTATAGCGCCACAAATGGCGGTACAGCAGCATTAAACACACATAAAGGGTGAACCGGCGGAGCTACCTGAACTTAGGCATCCAGCCTGGCATGTGTTTTTGGATAGCCGCAATTTCGCGACTGTATTTGCTACATGCCGTTTGGTAGGCCTGATAGCGCAGCACGAGTTCGTTTTCGGGTTGAGGCAACTGGTTTTGCTTTTGGTGGTTGTTGCTAAGTGCGGAGTAAGCGATGTGCATTTGGTTTAGGTATTTTAGTTCGATATTCAGTGGGCGGTTTTCAGTGGACGGTTTTCGGTTTTTAGTTAGCAGTTGGCAATTAATAGTTGACAAGAACGGACTTCAAAAGAAAAACTGCCTACTGCTAACTAAAAACTGCTAACCGCTAACCCGGTGCCCTGCTAATAAATATATTTTCTGGATATTCTTTAAGGTTCATGTTGTTAAAAAAGTAAATATATGTTACTTTAGTACGATATAACAATACAAAAGTAAATATATTTCTTTATTATTGTAAAGAAAATACAGAAAATAGTTATCAACAATTATGGAAGAGTCATTAAAGTCCAAAAAAGTAAAATTGATCAGGCCCGAAACACTTGAGTTCATTATTTTATATAGCCAACTTCGGGGTAAGGCTTTTAGCGGTAATGCGCAGCTTGCCGAAGCACTTGGCTTTAACAACGCCAGCTCAATTACAGAAATTATAAAGAGCAGGCAAAATATAGATCCGGAAAAATTAAAGATATTTAAAGAAAAATATGTAAATTATTTAGTATCGGTCAAAAATACAGCAAATTCTGACGCAGCCCTGACGCGTAAACTTAATGATGGTATCCCGATGTACGAAATTACAGCGACGGCTTCGGGTGTTGAGGTTTACAGCGATATTAATGATACGCAGCCGGTAGGGCGCATGAATTTTCCGGGAATTGAGGATTGCGATTTTGCCCTGCCTGTTTGGGGTCACTCCATGTACCCCTACCTGGAGAATGGCTGTTGGGTGGCGCTAAAAATCATCCACGATAAAAAAATATTGCCCGGCGAGGTGTACTATATTGAATGGGGCGAATACCGCATGTATAAACGACTGCTGGCCAGCAATAACTCCGATGAGGTGATTGCCCATTCAGACAATATTACCGAGGTAATTAACGGCCAGCCTAAATACGCGCCTTTTATTGTAAAAATTGCCGATATCAAAAAGCTGTGCCTGGTAAAGGATATTCATAAAAAGCATAATCATTAATGCACTGGCGAAGTGACTCGCCCTGATGGGAGTTTTCAATTCTCAGCTTACAGTTGGCAGTTTTCTTGTCTATTCCCTTTTATATAGCAAATCATAAAGAGGGGAAAACTGCAAACCGAGATTTGCAAACTGCCACTTTGCGCACCTCTCTATGACAAGTCATAAAGAGGGAAAACTGCCAACTGCCAACTACCAACTGAAATCCCCCTAAAAAACAAAAGCTCCGGGCATATGGCCAGGAGCGCATTCAATATTTATGGTGGTTAAGTAATTGGTTATGGCTGTTAAAAGCCGTAATTACTATTGCTTGTTTAATAGCAGTACAACCCAGTATACCGCCCAGCAAGCCGCTATAAATGAAAAAAAGATTAAAAGAGAAGTAACAATTAACATAGTGAATAAATTTATTAAGTAAAACACGCACACCCTTTTTTTACAGGCACTTAAACCTCTTTGCCTGTTGGGGGTTAATTATACGTTACAAATATTTGCAAGGTTACACCTGCGCGTAATATTAAATTTACCACAAACGCCATTGGTTGCAAATCTGGGCAATATCTACCTGTCTGGTAGTTATATTTATAGTTAAATTAACGTAAAGATCAGATATCTGACATCTGACTTTCAACGACTTACACTTATGCAACATTTTAACCTATCCTATCGTTTATAGCTTTAACCGACTAAAAACGCTGTTGCATTTTTAAAAAAAAATACTACTTTTACTACAATGGAAACCGCCCAGTACCCCTATAGCCTTAAATTCAGTATCGCTTCGCTGGTTATGATGATCCTGTTTATTGCATTGTTGTTTATTAATGTTTTAACTGCCGATAGCCTGGTAGGCTGGGCCGTTTTTAGCTTATTTGCACTTGCTTTTTCGCTGATGTTTGCGCTGGTGGTAGTAAAACGCCTTATGCCAGCCTTAAAGGGGGATATTGCGCTGCAACTGGATAACGAGGGTATTAGCGATTACATCCGCAACGTTAGTATTAACTGGGTTGATATTGATGAGATAAGCCTGGTGCGCGGCCGCAGTTCATCGTCGGTAAGGATAGGCCTTAAATTTGTTTCGGACTATGGTGATTTTGTAACCATATCCCTCCGGTGGATAAAAGGTAATGACGATGACATTTATGATACCATATCAACCTATTATCAATATTATCCCGAAGCTGAAACTGAGATTTAAATACCACAGTATTGTTACGGAATTAAGTGGCCAAACCAAATAATATTTTTTGACAAATTACTGTAAATGTATAT
>Ga0206982_1227_pt1 | contig 14872 bp, 14 predicted proteins | sample Alteio_BWMinCont_18_FD_153493 | JGI IMG/M metagenome (GOLD analysis project Ga0206982, IMG submission 153493) | Enriched cells from forest soil in Barre Woods Harvard Forest LTER site, Petersham, Massachusetts, United States -... | ecosystem: Environmental > Terrestrial > Soil > Temperate forest >... | reverse complement strand
CTGAAGTTACCTCCGATGGACTCTATTCTTTTCCGCATATTTTTCAAACCATTACCCGAAGTTCCTTTTCTTATTTCAGTACTTCCGATTCCTTTACCATTGTCCCTGATCACAACATGGAGACCGGATATGCTTTGAAATTCAATGTCAACCCTTGTTGCCTCCGAATGTTTTACAACATTGTGCAGACTTTCTTTAATCGTAAGAAAAACATTTCTCCTGATTTCACCACTAACAAAAATATCCGGTATGTTGTCAGGCAATTCAAAGCCACATTGAATTCCATTTTCCTCACAGTATTCCATGGCATAGGAACGGATATAAAAAAGCAGGTCCCCCAATGAATCGTTCTTTTCATTCATGGCCCAAACGATTTCGTTCATTTTATCAATCAGTTCGGAAGAGGATACCAAAATTTTATCTATATCTACCTTTGTTACATTACTAACACTGTCACGTTTCACTTTTTCAGAAATAAAACGAATAGAGGAGAGACCGGCACCGAGGTCATCATGCATATCAGTCGCTATACGCGTCCGTTCTTTTTCAATGGCCTGCTGTTTTTCAAATTCCCTCTTTTGTGCATGGATCCTTATACTCAGGTACCATTTTATTATTATCCAAATCAAAAATCCCATTAAGGCACCCATTAAAACTTTAAATAGGGTAGTCTGCCAAAATGCTTTTTTAATTTCAATAGTCAATGTCTTTACAAAAGGGCTGACATTGCCCTTTACATCAATAACCCTAAGATGGAAATTATATATGCCTGGAGGCATTTTGCTGTAACGGGTATAATGCGTGGTTTCGCTTCTGATCCAGTTTTCATCATATTTATCCAGTCTGTATTCGTATATACTGGAAGCTGCATGCTGAAAACCAATACAGGCAAAATCAAATGAAAATGTGTTCTGGTAATATTTTAAATCAACTTTTGAAGTTTCCTGTGGATTTCCAATAAAACTTTTTGAAGAATCATTTACATACATATTAATCAACTGCGCCCTCGGTGGGTAAATAATATCATTCAACTTTTCCGGATAGAATGAAACCAGGCCGTTTTTGGTGCCTGCAATGCATCTCCCTTCTGGTGTATGAACCATGCAGGTTTCATTGAATTTATTTGAAGGCAGCCCGTCTTCATCCGTAAATAAGCGGCCCGTTTTTCCCGAAATGTTGTAATAATACAAACCTTTGTCTCCAAATAGCCAGATTTTATCTTTTTCTACAAGAACGTTATCAATGCCATTAAATGGCAGAACTTCATTGACAGCTGATTTTTCAATTGAAAAATTGTTTTTGTTCAGGATAAATAAACCCTGATTTGACGCCATATAAATGCTGTTGCCGTATTCGCAGATTTGGACAATACTTCCGGTGAAATTAAAGCTCTTCTTTATTTTGTAATTTTCAATTCCCCCCGATGTTCCCAAAACATAGAAGTTGTTATCAATATCCTTCACGTAAATATTATGTTCACTGTCCTCATATATCATATTAAAACTTCTGAACGGCAGATTATTTAATTCTGAAAATAGTTGAATATTTTCATGTCCATCGCTACCGTTGATCCGGTAAAGGCCACTCATGGTGGAAAAAAGCAAAGAGCCGTCGTGAAGCTTTATCATTTGCTTTGTCCAATAACTGCCAAAAAGTTCATTTGAAATACGAGGGAAATCCACCCTTTTCATTTTGTTTGAAACTATATTGTACCTGAAAAGGCCTCTGTCCGTTAAACACCATGCAGCAGTCTTCCCATAGAAATATAACTTGTAAATAGAACCATCGAACAACTCTCCATTTTCCAGCGAGGCGTTTCGAAATTCTTTTACTTTCAATGAGGAATCGAGAAACCAAAATCCCCGCACATCCTGAAGGATGCACCATATGTTTTCGTTCAGATCCTGCCCCATCCAGAAAACATTATTTTCCTTCTTCCACTGGCCCATTTCATCTTTGGAAAGATATTTTGAGAAAAACCTGTTTTCAACATTCGCATAACTAACACCGTTACCATAACTTCCACACCAGATATTTCCAACCTTATCGAAATAAAGGGAAACAATATTGTTGTTGCAAATACTGAACGGGTCTGTTAGATAATTCCTGAAATTATCAATGAACTTTTTTGTATAGGTATCGAATGTGAATATGCCAGAACCTCCGGTGCTTACCCACAATAATCCTTTAGGCGATAAGGCAGCATAACGTACTTCAATCACAGGCGAGCCATCCATGCTATTATATGTCTGATATTTATGGGATATTGGGTTGAGTTCTATAAGACCTTTCGCGGAGGATAACCAGGCCGTCGTATCATTCTGATAAAAAACATGGAAGATCAGGGCAGGCTCTGTTCCATCCTTTTCATTGCTAAAAAAACGCTCCTGATGGATCAGGGAATCTTTTTGAAAAATATAATGAGTTGTACCAATGCTCAGGTAGGACCAGATATGCACTGCATGCGAAACCGGATTAATAAATAACATCCCATCAACTGCATCTGTCCGTATTGCCAGCCTTGTCTTTTTTGTTTTTGTATTGAAAATTTTGATCTCTTTGGATTTTGTATCGATGTACCAGAGGTCGTACCTGTTACTAAACCCCAGCAATACACAGTAAACATCTTCCGTATGGCCATCGTCCATGGTTATACCAAAATGAGTAAAGCTGTTATCGGCCCTGTTATACAGATCTATACCTGCATTGTTGCCGATCCATATCAAATGGTCAGAATCCTCCAGGATACGCGTAATAAAATCCCCTCCGAGTGTTTTTTTATTTTTTTCGTCGTGCAGAAAATTAATCGTCCTGATACCATCATATACCGTAATTCCATTACGGGTGCCCAGCCATATATATCCCCTGCTGTCCTGCAAAAAATGATATACTATATTTTGAGCCAGGCCATTTTCTACATTGAGATGTTTGAAATTATAATAAGGATTATACTGCTGACTGAATCCAAATTGAGTATAGGCGGAAAAAAGACAAACCAGGAAGGTATTAAAAGGGTGTGAGCGCATATCGCCAATTTGCTTATTAAATGTAAGCAATTGGCATGTCTAAAATACCTAACTAAAGTTTACATGATTCAGAATATTCCTGTAATAAAGAAAAATAATCCAACGCATGAAACGCCCAGACTGATAAACCAGAGCAATCTTTTTTTAGTGAGAATGGCAATCGCAGAAATGGCGATCGATATCTGGAACATAGTAACCGCTCTCGCAAGAACTGAGTGGTGTTCCAAGTGAGCATGAGAAGCCTCTTCAGATTCTTTGGCATCCTTTTGAATTTCTGCCTGTTCAGATTTATATCTTGCACTGCGGGTAGCTTTATCCGGACTGTTTGAAAGTGATAATATTTCATCCTTAATTCCCTTGGCCTGGTAAAATGCCCATTTATCAGAAGCACGAATTTGTTCAATGACAGCTTCATCCGCATGATGGCCTGCCAGCAGGCTTGCCATCGCAGCAAATACCGCCATCAGGGCTGTTGAAATAGCAATAGCCATTCCACCCCGGTTCTCATTTTTCTCAACCTCTTCCTTAACTCTTTCTTCTATCGTTTCATGCAGGCCTTCTGTAGGAACTTCCATTTCTTCCATTAGCTCAGTTATTTATTTATAAATTTATATCATTCTTTTCACTTCTCATATTCATTACACAGCTATCCCTTTTCCACGTTAACAATTCAGCAGCAAAAAACATTTTTATCTTTAATATTTGTAACCGTTTCCAATGGTATGAACCCAAATAATATTATTCATCCCGGAAAAATCCTGATGGAAGATTTCTTAAAGCCGCTGCAAATTACAGCATACAGGCTTGCTAAGAATACCGCAATTCCCCAAACAAGAATATCTGAAATTATTAAAGGCAACCGGAGGATCACTCCTGATACTGCCCTTCGATTTTCCAGGTTCTTTGGCAATTCGCCCATTTTCTGGCTTGGGCTCCAGAATGAATTCGACCTGCAGGAAGAAAAAGTCAATAAGGATCAGGTATTAAACAAAATCAAACACTATTCTTCCAATACAGATTGACCAAGTGCATCTTATTTTTTCCAGTTACGACATATTATATAAAAATAATATGTAACTTCCTTATTCACTAAACCAACATGTATGGACTTCAAAAAATTCCTAATCGGCACATTAGTAGGAGGAATTGTCCTCTTCTTTCTTGGTTATCTATTGTATGGCAATTTACTGATGAACTTTTTTACACAACACTCACATGCACCTGCAGGTGCTGATAGAGCAATGAGTGATCTTGTCTGGTGGGCTCTGATCCTGGGAAACCTGGCAACAGGTGCACTGTTGACATACGTTTTATTGAAACTGGGAAATGTCAATTCATTTGGCAGCGGTGCCGGAATCAGCACGGCTGTAGGTTTTTTCAGCTCGCTTGGGAATGATTTAGTAAGGTACGCAACAGAAAATGGGTCTGACCACACAGCAGTGATTGTGGATATTGTTGTTTTTACCGTTATGTGTGCAATCGCAGGTGGAATTATTGCCGCTGTGTTGGGGATGGGGAAGAAGAAATCTTAAGCCTGAATTTATTATTTCATTTTAGTCAGTGACCGCGAGCACGAACAAAGTTTTCACGGTCCTGACTTTTTTTTAAAAAGATTGTAAGGAACTTACAGCTAGTTATCGCTCAAATGCAAAAGGTTTATATTTTATTGATTAATATTTTCCTTGTTGGGAATACATTGGCCCAGAAGAATTTTAATGATAGTATTGCTATCAGTCGTAACCGCATTACCGAAAAAGCAATGATAACACTTTGCGGATGGGCGGCTGCCAATATTGCCTCGGGATTTATAATTGCAGGCCAGACGCAGGGAGAAGCAAAATATTTCTGGCAGATGAACGCCTATTGGAATCTGATCAACGGGGGACTTGCCATCATGGGATATATCAATGTCCGCAAAGCAATGACCCGAAAATATGATCTCGCGGAAAATGAATCAGCACAACTATCAATGGAGAAATTATACGCGATTAACTTCGGATTGGATCTGGCTTATATCGCAACCGGCTTCTATCTGAGGGAAAGAGGAGTAAATGAAACGAATCAGAAATCACGGGACCAGTTTGCCGGTTATGGGAAAAGCATTATTATTCAGGGAGGTTTCCTTCTCATTATGGACGGAATTGTATTAAGTCTCCATCACAAAAATTCAGTTCGTCTTAATAAAAAACTCAAAGGCCTGGAACTGGGCGCAGGATCTAACGGACTTGGATTGAGCTATTCGTTTTAGACCAATAAATGAATGATTATTGGTTGGCCGTTGGCAGTTAGCGCCTGCCTGCCTGCCGGCAGGGTTGGCTATTTTTACTTTTAAATTTTTACTTTTAAATTAATATAAATGAGTCAAATCCCCTATTTCAACATTGATTGGAAGAGTGTCCAAAAAACAAAACGTAAAGGAGAAAAAGGAATCGTCTCCTCCAAAACCATCGATTACCCTGGATTGCGTTTAAGAATTGTGGAATATTCAGACGGATATCTTGCGGATCATTGGTGCAGAAAAGGGCATATCGTTCACTGTCTCGAAGGCGAACTCATTAATGAACATGAAAATGGAGATAAATTTATATTGAAAAAAGGCATGACTTATGTGGTTTCAAATGGAATGAGTTCTCACCGTTCCAGAACCAATAAAAAAGTAAAGCTGCTTATTGTTGATGGCGATTTTCTAATTTGATTTATTTTGCCAGTAAATGATCCAGTTTATCAGGACTGATTCAGAAAACAAATTCTTCCAGGCACTCGTAAGGGAGCTGGATGCTGATTTAAAAATAAGGGACGGTGAAGACCATTCATTTTATTCCCAGTTCAATAAAATTGATAAAATCAGGCATGCGATTGTAGCGTTTGACAATGAAATACCTGTTGGCTGTGGTGCAATTAAGGAGCTTTCAATTGATTCAATGGAAGTTAAACGAATGTATGTACCACCCAGCAAACGGGGGACGGGAATTGCAACTGCAATTTTAAAGGAATTAGAGAACTGGGCATCTGAATTAAAATATACCAAATGCCTGTTAGAAACAGGTAAAAAACAACCGGAGGCAATTGAACTCTATAAGAAAAATGGATATCGGATTATCACTAACTATGGCCAATATGAGCATGTAGAAAATAGCGTTTGCTTTGAGAAAATATTAAATGAATAGATTGTTTGTAACTAACCGGGCAGAGTTCGCGGGAATTACGTCGAAGCGCTTACCCAGTTTGTCGAATATAATTTAAGGTTTGGGAGGCCTAAGATAGATTTGTTATATTACTTAAACAGCCATAAAGCCCCTCCCTGATGGAATACGATAATGACAAGATTGTAAAAGGCACACATAAGTCTGAGTTGGTTTGCTGGCTCATATTCGTACTTATAAACCCACTGGTCAACAGCCTTGGTATCTTTCCACATCAAAAAATAGCCTGGGCCGTATTGGCAGTAATAGCATTGCTTTTATTACCCCTTTACATGTTGTACTCCAGATTAATCGTTATAAAATTTTTATTTAAAAAGAAATATCTGATATACGGTTTACTTACCGTCTTATTCTTTTTTTTGATTCTAACCCTGTTACTCCCGTTAAATGAAATTGCGCAGGCGATTGTACGCGGCCCTGGCGAGTACTATTTTTCATTTTCAACGATCAGTATAATCAGGGAATCTGCCTGGATTCTTATAAATATTTGTCTGTCTATTGCTATATCCTGGTACAGGAGAAAACTGGATGAAGAAGAAGCAATGGAAGTCTTGCAAAAAGAAAATACTTATTATAAACTTCGGTATTTCCGCACACAACTCAATCCTCATTTTCTTTTCAATACACTGAACAGTATTTATTCGCTTAGCCTGAATAAGGCAGATAAAGCACCTGAAGTGGTAGTAAGGCTATCCGATATCATGCGATTCCTTATTTATGAATGCAATGAAGATAAAATTCCGTTAGACAAGGAAATTGAATTCATCAGAAATTATATCGAAATAGAAAGAATCAGGTATGATGCGGATATACAATTCACCGTGGAGGGAAGCACTGAAGATGTAATGATCGAACCGTTTTTATTTATCTCATTTATCGAGAATGGTTTCAAACATGCCATAGATCACTCCTTCGCCAAGCCTTTTATTTATATAACACTGAAAGTAAGTCCGGAAAAGATTGCACTAAATGTTATTAATAATACCAGTATTGAATTGGAAACCCAGGCGAAGAAAATACAGGGCAAAGGACTGGTGAACAGCAAAAACGTTCTGGAGTTGCTCTATCCGGATGCCTATGCCCTTGATATCATTCAAACTGAAAAAAAGGAAAGAAAAGAAAGTAAAATGCGGTTAAAGAATGCCCAGGAAAGACTCCAGAGATTATACCCGGATACTCATACACTTGATATAATTTTGAATAACAATACATTTACTGTTTCACTCATCCTAATAACGGGTTTACTTGATAAGATGTATCATAATAGAAGATGAAAGGCTGGCTCAGGATGTTATCAAAAGCCATCTGCAGAAAGCAGGCCGGTTTAACCTCGTAGGAACATTTCGAACTGCACCTGAAGCAAAGGAAATGATTGACAAAGAAGAAGTCGATCTTATTTTCCTGGACATACAACTCCCCGGTATGACGGGCCTGAATTTTCTGCGTTCATTGTCCAATCCACCATTGGTAGTATTTACAACTTCATATCCGGAGTATGCTTTGGAGAGTTATGAATTCAATGTTATTGACTATCTCCTTAAGCCTATTTCTTATGAAAGGTTTTCCAAAACAATCGATAAGATTATGGATGGAAAAATTTTCAAGTCTGACGCCAAAGAAATAAAACCATTTCATCGCGAACATATTTTTATAAAGTCGAACAGTAAATTTCTAAGGATAAGTTTTGCTGAAATTATTTTTATAGAAGGTATGAAAGACTACCTTAAAATTCATACCATTGAACATACCATTATCACTCACCAGACGATGGGTGAAATGGAGAACATTCTTCCTTCCGGCCAGTTCATCAGAATTCATAAATCATATATTGTCGCTACTGTACATATCAAAGCAGTTTTCGGAAACTCGGTAGATATGGGGAAGGCCCTGCTTCCTATCGGACTAAATTACAAGGATAGGATCATGAGTTTTATATCAGGCAAATCCCCTGATTTTAAATGAGAATAAGTGAGGTCTATTATTCTATTGACTTAGAAAAAGTCTTGCAGAAACCAGTTCAGGTCGCGTTGAATTTGTCGCGCATTGATCCGTAAGCTGTTTATAATAAAATGCTGCTTTCACAATGTCCCCTGATTTTTCCGCTGTCAGCGCCGCACCATTCAGTGCATTAAAACGATTTGGATTCGTTTTGAGAACCTCCTGGTATGCTTCCAAAGCTTTTGCATAATATCCCGTTCCCAATAACATATCACCTAATAATTCCCTTGCGGGAACTACCTGTGCGGGCGTGACCGGATGTTTTTCAGTAGCATCTTCCATGTTGGCTGCCGAATTCATTAGATCCAGGGCAGCTTTATTTTTTCCCTCTTTATAAAGTATCAACGCATCAGATGCTTTGATCTGAATTTCCACCTGATTCGCTTTATACATATCCTTTTCAGCAACCAGGCTTTCGTGTACAATATTTAATTTTTTAAGTTCTGTTCTGGCTGAATCCAAATTCCCGATATGTACAAATCCAATCAGCCTGGTAAAATGAAAGATAGCTTTTTGCCAGGAGAATTTTTCCCAGGGAAAGTCAGACGGGCGGATTTCAAGATGTGCGGCATCATTCCACATTTTATTTTCAAGCAGATAACGGGATGGGATAGCTGCAAATGCATATGCATCTTTAAAACTTACAGGATAAACATCATGGATGCTGTTAAGATAGTCCCATAATTCCTTTGCGTGAACTATATCGCCTTTTTGCAAATAAGCATACATCAGATAATCCATTCCATGAAGTTCCTCATCCCAGTGGCCTTTTATGGCAGCATTCTCTGCATAGCATTTTGCTGAAGAAGTAGAAATTAAATTTGATTTTATGCTTTCATCCCAGAGACCTAACCTGGTAAAAATATGAGATGGCATATGCTGGGCATGTGCTGAGGATGGTGCAATGGAAGCATATTTCCTGGCTGCGGGTAAAGCCAGTTCAGCAAGACCAGGATAATCATAGGTGTGAATAATATAATGAACTATCCCGGGATGGTTCGGTTCATCCGGATAAACAGCATTCAAAATGGCTCCTGCTTTTTTTTGATTGACATATGACTTATCAGCAGGATCTGCAGCTGCATCAAGTGCCAATGCATAAAAGATGGCTGCTTCCTTATCCTGCGGATATTTTTTGTACATAATTTCCATTGCTTTTTCAAACCAGGTGCAACGGGTAAGATGATCTGTTTTATCCGCATCTCTAAAATACATTCCAATCGCTTCAATATAGCCGGATTCTCTTTCTGAAGTTTGGCCAAGGGTTCTGGCAATTGCAATCGCTTTCGCTCCTTTTTCAAGTTCAAGTCCGGTAGATGGGGTCCATAGTGGATGAAAATTACTCATAGCCACACCCCAGTATGCCATGGCACAGCCTGGTTCAGCATCAATGATTTTTGCAAAAGCCTTCTCCGCTTCGTCATATTCAAATGAATGCAAAAGAGCCACCGCCAGGTTGAAATCACTTTTTACTTTCTCTGAACAGGAAATATCAAAAGCGACCAAACCAAATTTTTCATCACCGGGACTGCATAAGACTATATCTCCTCTCTTAAGGTTTAATGCATTTATATCCTCAGCTGATGCACTTTGATTTTTTATTTTGCAGGATTCCTGCAACAATAAAATGCTAAGAATCAGGAAAACCTCTTCAAATAGCTTTTTCATATTGAATCAATTCAGGAGAATGTAATATTTCCGGAAGAATCGAAGGCTCTCTTATACCCGAATTTACTCATTGTGCGAATGATTTGAGTCAATTAAGTGGGAATTATACAACTAATTCTTATGATCCTGTAACAATTATCATCCTGTTGGAATGGACCTTTGCAGCCTATAAGTCTTTTCACTAAAAAATGTGAGGTTATCTCACATACTAATTTATTAAAAAACTCAAAATATGAATATTCGTAAAATTATAGTATTGGCTATTTTTTTTATTGTGGGATCAACGCAATTCATACATGCTCAGACAAAATATAAAATCCAGGAAACAAAGGATATCGATATGAAATTGTCCGGCACTTCAACACTTCACAATTGGATAATGGACACCCAGATTTTCACTGGCGAAGCACAATTTGGATTTAAAACAGGTACCAGTGATCAACTTAACTCTTTGAAATCATTGTCATTTAAATTGAATGTGAAAGATTTGAAAAGCGGCGAAAAAGGACTTGATAAGAATGCATATAAGGCTTTAAAGACTGATCAATACAAAGACATTCTTTATAAGCTTTCTTCCGCTGTTATCATGCCTGAAAAAGATGGTAAGTTCCTGATTAAAACAAAGGGAAACCTAAGTATAGCCGGCGTGACAAAAGATGTGAGCATGGATGTATATGCAGTTATTAATAAAGATGGTTCTATAACCTGCACAGGGTCAGACAAATTATTAATGACAGATTACCAGGTAAAACCTCCAAAATTTATGTTGGGTGCTATGAAAACCGGTGATGCCATCACTTTGAATTATACTATAGTTTATAAAAAGGACCTGATGTGAATTTGATTGAGATTATCTCTAAGTAGAATTATGAAAATAATAATTGTAGCACTTTTATGTATCGTTTCATTAGATGTATCGGCCCAAAAAAATACGATGCAGTTTTTCCGGCCTTACGATGAACGCGGTTTGCATATGTTCGAAACAACCAAAGACGATACTATACCTTTTAAAAAACTACATGTTCAGGTCGGTGGCAGTTTTGAACAAACCTTTCAAACATTGCGGGATGTAAATACAGCCGAGCCATTAATATTACCTGCATATAAAGGGAATGTGAATAGTCTCATACCACTGTCAAATGGCTTCAACCTGGCCATGGCCAATTTGAGTATCGATGCCCAGCTATCGGATGGTATCAGGGTTAACCTGACTGTTTATCTTTCCTCCCGGCATCATGAAGATACCTGGGTAAAAGGTGGTTATATTCAGTTTGATAAACTACTATTCCTGCACAGTGAGCTTATAGACAAGATTATGAAATCTGTCACCATCAAGATCGGGCAGTTCGATGTGGATTATGGTGATCAGCATTTTCGCAGGACTGATGGCGGAAGTACCTTATATAATCCATTTGTAGAAAACTATATCATGGATGAATTTGCAACTGAAATTGGTGCAGAATTTTATTATCACCATGAATCAGGTTTATTTGTCATGGGCGGTATTTCAAACGGGGAACTGGATCCAACTGTGGTAGCACCTACAAAAATGGACTCGACAACAGGACAGATAAATAAATATGATCCTGCTTTCCACGGCAAGATTGGATTTGATAAACAGTTTAACCGGGACTTCCGTTTTAGATTAACCGGATCTTTTTATTCGGATGCCAGCGCCAACAACAATACATTATTTGGAGGAGATCGAACGGGTTCTCATTACTTCTACGTAATGGAAAACCAGAATGTAGCCAATGGAACAACGATTTCTGACGAAGTAGATTACAGTCCGTTCTCCGGAAGATTTAATCCTGGATTCACGGAACAGGTAAATACTTTCATGATAAATCCTTTTATAAAATATAAAGGAATTGAACTGTTTGCTACTTATGAAAATGCACATGGCAGAACTATTATAGAAACTACTAAACGTCAGGCCATTCAATATGCCGCCGATATCATCTACCGGTTCCCTGCTGAGAAAGAAAACTTCTGGATTGGTGTAAGGTACAATACGGTAACATCTGCAGTTCAGGGACTTACTCAGGATATAACTGTTAATCGTGAAGTGGCATCAGCCGGATGGTTTCTCACAAGAAATATTATGTTGAAAGTGGAATATGTATACCAGGTTTATCAGAATTATCCGGTTGACAATATTCTGAATGGAGGTAAATTTTATGGTACTATGTTCGAAGCATCTATTGCATTTTGATTTGACAATTTAATCCGTACCCACTTATTCAAATAAATATCATGACATTAAAATCTAAATTACCCAAGGCTAAGGTAAAGGAGCAAAAAATAAAAGTTCAAACTGCTGATCTTGATAAATCAAAGTCTCATATCGTAGTTGAGATAATAGAATATGTACCACATTCAGTTGTCTCCAAATCAATTATAAAAAAATTAACTGGAAATATCAGCGTGATGTCGTTCGATAACGGTGAAGGATTAACAGAAAAAACCTCTCCATTTGACACATTCGCTCAAATCATAGAAGGCAAAGCAAATATTGTAATTGACAAAGTATCCCATTTGCTTCAAACCGGAATGGGAATTGTTATTCCGGCGCACGCAGCGAATTATATTAAACCCAATGGGAGATTTAAAATGATTTTGACGCTGATTAAAAGCGGATATGAATAATTATTTATAAATCCTCCAGCATCGAACGCCTTTTACTTCTTAGTTGTTTAAAATGGGAGGGAGTCAACCCGGTTACTTTTTTGAATTGACTTGATAAATGAGATACACTGCTATAGTGCATTTTATAAGCTATTTCTGTCAGTGTCAATTCATTATAAACGAGTAGTTCCTTTACACGTTCAATTTTATGAGTGATGAAGAACCTTTCTATAGTAGCACCTGTTACTTCTGAGAACAGGTTTGCCAGATAGGTGTAATCGTGATTTAATTTTTTACTCAGATATTCTGATAAATTAACCGACAAAGGTTCTTCTGAATAGTGAACCAGTTCAACAATAATGTTCTTTATTTTTTGAATAAAAACACTTTTTTTATCATCCAATAATTCCAAACCTGACTTTAGCAGAGCTGCCTTAAATTCATCATGTTTTTCCGGCGTCAATTCTTCCAGGAGTTCTACTTCACCCAATTCAACAACCATATGCTTCAAACCAAGTTTGTCAATTCGTCTTTGACAACCATTTTACAACGAATGCAGACCATATTTTTTATAAATATCCTCACATCTAAATATTATAGGGTTTGGGTCCGCGGGGTGTTAATTGAGCGGAAGAGATCCTAATGTTTTATTTCTTCATACCAGCTTTTTCATTGGGTAATTTGATGTTTATGGAGGCAACATTAAAAAAAATGTGTGAATTATATAACTTATCCTGAGAAAACCATAATATTTCCTTTGCCTGAGAGTGAAAAGCGGGTTTCCCGATATGAATCTGAATGTAGGAATTTTATAACAATTGAGAAAATGTATGTAACGATATAGAGTTTAAAATAGCTCATATTGCAGTAGAATAGGAACAGACTAATAATTTAAATCATGAATCACAATAATGGAAATGTCTTTGGGCCAATTCCTCAAAGAATAAATAATCAGCGAGGCCAATTTGTATCTGGACTGGCTAATAAGGTTAATAGTCCACTGTCAAATATTCAACTGGCAAATGAAATGATGGATGTAATTAATGAAGACGGGGATATGAAATTATTTTCAGATATCATTAAAAGAAACTGCCATCGAATCAATCAATTGATTATCGATTCACGTATGGACGAAATGTCCTTTGAATTTACAGATAAGCTGGCTTAGATCACCTCACCCTGAGAGTAGGTTTACTATCTGATTCATCAAAAAAATCTGCTAAGATCACAGAATTTCGTAAGTTTTGTTACTTTATGTTATAATCGTGAATTTACAAATATTCCTTTCAGGGATATTTTTAATTCGATATTGCATAGCAAACGAAATTTATCCCAAGATGAAGATCCCACTTATAGTATTTACCCTTTCTTATTTATCGCTTGGCATTGGTTGTAATACGACAGGCGAACCGGCAACTGTTGTTGTGACTGATAGTGCAGTCGGGAAAGTGGAATTGTATGACAGCGCCGCCTCAGGCATTATCAATATTAATGCTGCAATTGAAATCATCGGTAGAAACTATAAATGGTGTGAAGGACCTGTCTGGGTACCGATAAAACAAATGCTGCTCTTTTCAGCAGTCCGGGAAAATAAAATATACCGTTGGGATGGGAAGGATACACCCGTTGTTTACCTGACACCATCGGGATATACTGATACGGCCTTTCGCGATGGGGAGAACGGATCCAACGGACTTGCTTTGGATAAAGATGGAAAATTATTACTCTGCCAATCAGGCAATCGCCAGGTTGTCCGTCTGAATGCTCCGCTGGATTCTCCCGCACCAAAATTTACCGTTCTTGCGAAAAATTATAAGGGAAAGAAATTTAACAGCCCCAATGATCTTGTTGCCGACAGAAAGAATAATATTTATTTTACTGATCCCATTTATGGCTTACCTAAGCATGAAAATGATCCAACCAGGGAATTAAAATTTGAAGGTGTTTATAGGATAAGCAGTTCGGGTAAGCTTAATCTGCTTATCGATAGTATTACCCGGCCCAATGGAATTGCCTTATCACTGGATGAAAAAATATTATATGTCGGTAGCAGTGATGAGCATACCAAATGGTATGCATATCAACTGGATAGTAATGGTAATATTCAAAGCGGCGGAATACTTCTTGATGGATATGCACTAAAAGAAAAAGCAAAAATAAAATCTGGTGCTGACGGTTTTAAGATAGATAAATATGGCAATATCTTCAGTTCGGGACCGGATGGTATTAACATCATTTCTCCCACGGGTAAATTATTGGGGTTGATAAGAATTTACAATAAACAAACTTCGAATTGCGCGTTTAACGAGACAAAGGATGTTTTGTTTATTACTGCCAATGACTGGGTAC
>Ga0206982_1222_pt1 | contig 15128 bp, 19 predicted proteins | sample Alteio_BWMinCont_18_FD_153493 | JGI IMG/M metagenome (GOLD analysis project Ga0206982, IMG submission 153493) | Enriched cells from forest soil in Barre Woods Harvard Forest LTER site, Petersham, Massachusetts, United States -... | ecosystem: Environmental > Terrestrial > Soil > Temperate forest >... | reverse complement strand
AGTTGCAGAAAAAGCCAACCAAACCCCGCCCGATAAGGTAACCGAAACCAAGCCAACCGAAGAAAAAACACAGGTTGATAATAGCGCTCAAAAAGTGGTCACCCAAAATGCGGAAGACGCACCCGAGGTAGCAGCCAACTCTAAAAAAACAAGTACTACCGTTGCTACTCCGCAACCCAAACCGGTAAAAAAAGAAGTGGTAAATGCCAACGCACTATATAAAGGCCCATCAAGCAAAGGAACGGGTGCAGGCGATGGCACAACAGGCACACCCGGTAACCAGGGAAGCCCCAACGGATCGACCTTAAGCAACAATTATGGCCCGGGTGGATCAGGTAACGGCCTCAATATGCCCAACTGGAAATTTGTGAGCGCGCCCGATCCTCAAAATATACACCGAGTACCGGGAACGGTCTATGTTTATTTTACTGTAGATCAAAATGGTAATGTGATTCCCGCATCAATATCAACTAGGGGATCAATAGCAGATGAGAGCCTTATTTCCAGTTGTAAAGAAGCCATAAAAAACACCAAATTTGTATCCTCAACTCCGGCAACAGGTAACCAAAAAGGCGAATACGTTTTCAGATTTAAGGTAGATTAGTATAGTCAGAAATCCCGCAAACCGGCAATTTTTATAGTAACCAAATTCGAAATCGAAAATCCGAATTCCGAAATTCTTCAAATGAACTATCAGGAAACCGTTCAATATCTATTCAGTCAGCTGCCGCTATTTACCCGCGATGGCGCATCAGCCTATAAAGCCGATCTTACCAATACCATAGCTTTATGCGAACGATTAGGCAATCCGCAACATAAATTTAAAAGCGTACATATTGGAGGCACCAACGGCAAAGGCTCCACTTCACATATGCTGGCGGCCATATTGCAAACGGCAGGCTACAAAACAGGATTATATACTTCGCCCCATTTAAAGGATTTCAGGGAACGTATCCGCATTAATGGTACCATGATAAGTGAGCAAGTTGTTGTTGATTTTGTAGCTGCTTATCAGCCTGATTTTGATAATATACAGCCATCCTTTTTTGAAATGACGGTTGCCCTGGCATTTGATATTTTCGCAAAGGAAAAAGTTGATATCGCCATTGTTGAGGTCGGCTTAGGCGGCCGACTGGATTCGACCAACGTTATCACACCGCTTTTATCTGTAATTACCAATATTGGCTGGGATCATATGAATTTGCTGGGTAACACATTGCAATTAATCGCAACCGAAAAAGCCGGGATCATTAAACCAGGCATACCCGTTATTGTAGGACAAAATCAGCCCGAGGTTGCAGACATTTTTATAGAGAAAGCAAAAAGAGAAAATAGTCGGATTTCTTTTGCATCAGATATGAAGTCTGAAGTCCGGAGTCCGGAGTCTGGAAATCGTATACCGAATGAGCTGTTAACTATTACAGTTACTCAATCCACAACTGAAGGACTTAAGACTATAGACTTAGGACTTGACCTAACCGGAACTTATCAGCTTAAAAATATAAAAACAGTTTTGGCCGCTGTTGATGAATTGCGGTTACAAGGTTTCCAAATAACAGAAGATCATTTAAAAACCGCATTGAGCCAGGTAAAAACGCTTACCGGCCTGCACGGACGATGGGAAGTTTTAAGCAAACATCCCTTAACCATTTGTGATACGGGCCACAATCCGGATGGTATTAAAGAAGTGCTGCAAAATATAGCATCGGTAAAATATGATCATCTTCACTTTGTTTTAGGGGTGGTTAACGATAAAGACATCAGTAAAATATTGGCTATGCTTCCGCAAGATGCATCCTATTATTTCTGCAAGCCTGATATACCACGCGGTTTAGATAGCGAAAGCTTAAAACAACAGGCCGCAAACATTAACCTGCATGGGCAAAGCTATCCTTCGGTAAAAGATGCTGTAACAGCGGCACAGGGAACGGCTGGCGAAAATGATTTGGTATTTGTTGGCGGAAGCACTTTCGTGGTAGCCGAAGCTGTTTAATCGTTCAGAGAAACAGTATCTGTACTTTTATTATTGCAAACGGGGCTATTGTTCTTCCGTAATAAAATAATGCCTACTATTTCTCCCCCAAGTCCTAAGCCCATCATCGCTCCGCGAAAAAAATCGGGAATATGAACAAAATCGTTGATGATACCCGGCAATGCCGTAGATAAAAGACCTATAGCTAAAAGTTGCCGGGCTGTTTTTGATGGGTTCATTAATTTCATAACGGTTTATTTTAAAGTTGATCAGATATTTTATGCAATTGATTTATCGTTTTTTCCAGCTTTTCTCTGTGTTTTTTAAACGCGCGCGGCCTTATTATCAACCAAACTACCATCATTAATGCCCCTGTAATAGCATACAAAATAAGGCCAGCTTTTAAATCGATACAAGCGGTCTCAAAAAGATAGAGTACTAATCCTGCCGAAGAAAAAATGAGTCCTGCAACCTGTGTATTTTGATGGTAATAAATTTGATTGGCGCGTGTCTGTTCCAAAAATGCCAGAAACTCTCTATTGCTATAATCTTTGTAGCGGTAAAACCTACCGATAGAACTCACATTGGTATAAACCAGCATCCCCCCGCTAATTATCATGCAAACCTCCCCTATTCTTGTAGTAATCATTTCCGACTGATATAAAAACATAACACCCACCATTATGACTGTCAGCAACACGGCAGCCACAATTAACAAAATCTTTTTCCTCAGCTTTTCATTACGGAATCTTTTTGCCATCCGGACAATTTCAGCTGAGTTGGGTAAACCGGTTGTATCAGCACTCAGCCATATTTGTTTTAGGTTATTCAAATTGTCCATGCTGTTTAAATTTTTGTGCCAGTTTTTCTTTTATCCTATGAATTTTCACTCGTGTATTCACGCTGCTTAAACCTACAATTGATGCAATTTCATCGCGCGATAGATCTTCCAGTACCAATGAAATAATAATCCTTTCGGTTTCCTCCAATTCGGCAATACAGTTGTATAAAAAGGCCAGCTTTTCATCATTATTTTCTTCCAGCTTATCGGCCAGGTTTAGCGGAAGCTCTTCAGTACTAACCCGTTTCGACTTCTCAATCGCCCTCAGGCAATTATTAGTAGCAATCCTGAAGATCCAGGTGCTTATTTTAGATTGATTTTTAAATGAATCGAGGTTTTTCCAAACAGAGATAAACGTTTCCTGAGTAAGATCCTTTGCTGCCTCGTGATCATTAATATAGCCCATGCATACCCTGAATATCTGGGGAGAATATTTTAAATAAATTTCTTCAAACTCCATTAAAAGGGTATTTATGATTTAGCTGTTTCCTGTTTTATGCTGCGTTAGATACGGGGGTGTTTAAAATGTTACACTATTCCAAACGATGTGTTTAAAGAGTAAATGTTGTGTGTAAAAATCATACTTCAATATTGAAATACATCCCCGCGGTAATTAAAAAGAGTTATTTTTACTCGTCTTAAAATCATTTCTACTACCATTAAAATGACATACCTTCCCTCTTCAGAAAGATACAAAAATATGCAATACCGCCGCTGCGGTAAAAGCGGCATTAAGTTACCGGCAGTTTCTTTGGGCCTGTGGCACAACTTTGGCGGTGTTGATGTTGCTGAAAACTACCGGAGTATACTGCACACTGCATTTGATAGCGGTATTACCCATTTCGACCTCGCCAACAACTACGGTCCGCCTCCGGGTTCAGCCGAAGAAAATTTTGGACGGATCATGGAGCAGGATTTTATTGGCTATCGCGATGAGCTAATTATCAGCACCAAGGCAGGTTACACCATGTGGGATGGCCCTTATGGCGATTGGGGTTCAAAAAAATATCTGGTATCAAGCCTCGACCAAAGCCTGAAAAGAATGAAGCTGGATTATGTTGATATATTTTATCATCATCGTCCCGATCTTGATACGCCATTGGAAGAAACCATGAACGCGCTGGATCTGATTGTTCGGCAGGGAAAAGCATTGTACGCCGGTATTTCTAACTATCCGGCTGAAAAAGCTAAAGAAGCGATTGCCATTTTAAAAAGATTGGGTACACCTTGTTTAATTCACCAGCCTAAATACTCCATGTTTGAGCGTTGGGTTGAAGGTGGGTTGTTGGATGTATTAGAAGAAAATGGTGTAGGCTGTATTCCCTTTTCGCCATTAGCTCAAGGCTTACTAACCGACAAATATCTGCACGGTATACCGGAGGATTCACGGGCAGCAAAATCAACCGGGTTTCTTAAAAAAGATCAGGTGACGGCAGAAAGAATAAGCCAGATAAATAGTTTAAATAATATTGCCCTTAAACGCGGCCAAACTTTGGCTCAAATGGCATTGGCCTGGTTGTTAAAAGATCACCGGGTTACATCTGTACTAATAGGCGCCAGCAGACCAGCGCAATTGACCGATTCACTGAAATGTTTGGACAATATTGAATTCTCTAAAGAAGAATTAGCACAAATCGAATCGATATTATAAAATTTATAATGAGCAATATTAATTGGGGTATTATCGGTTGTGGCGATGTAACCGAAAAAAAAAGCGGACCAGCGTTTAGCAAAATAGCGGGCAGCAGCCTGGTTGCCGTGATGCGTCGCGATGCAGAAAAGGCTGCTGATTATGCACACCGGCACCATGTTGCCAACTGGTATAGCAGCGCCGCAGAATTGATGGATAATAAAAACGTTAATGCTATCTATATCGCTACTCCTCCTGCATCGCACATGGATTATGCTATCGAAGCACTTGATAAAGGTTTTAATGTTTATGTAGAAAAGCCTGTATCCCGAAACGCGGCCGAAGCCAGGCAGATTGCCGAAAAGGTGAGGCAAAACCCAAATCAAAAGCTTACCGTAGCGCACTACCGACGCGCTGTGCCTATGTTTTTAAAAGTAAAACAATTGCTGGAAAATAAGCTGATAGGCGATGTGCGTACCGTACAAATCAGGATGTGGCAAAGCCGCAAGCCCGCGCTTGTTGCCAACGTTGCTGATAATTGGCGCGTACAGCCAGAGCTTTCGGGCGGCGGCTACTTTCATGATCTGGCTCCACATCAGCTGGATCTGATGCTCTATTTTTTTGGTGAACCGCAATACTATCAGGGCTTTTCTATAAATCAATCAAACGCCACCCCTGCTGACGATCACGTGTGCGGCCAGATATTATTCAAAAATCAAATAGTGGTAAATGGGTCATGGTGTTTTAACGTAGCAGACAATCAAACTACCGATACCTGCGAAATAATAGGCACCTTGGGTAGTATCACATTTCCGTTTTTTGGTAATTACGTCAGCTGGAAAACAGATGATGATGAACAAATATTAACCTTTACCCATCCTGCGCATATTCAGCAACCCATGATTGAGAAAATTGTAGCTTATTTTAATGATGAAGGGCCAAATCCCTGCTCCATTGATGAGGCCGTAACGCTGATGGATATTATGGATGCTTTTACTGTGAAAAAATAATATTACAGAGACACGAAAGGATCGCGTCTCTGTAAATTCAAGTTGCCTTTACTTTTTATCGGGTACTTTTGCGCCTTCTTTACGGGCTTCAGACAAACCTATTGCTATAGCTTGTTTTCTGCTGGTAACTTTTTTACCGCTGCCGCTTCGTAATTCGCCTTCCTGCATCTCGCGCATAGTTTCATGCACTTTTTCCTGCGCTTTTTCTGAATACTTTGCCATAATATTATTTTTCTTTAAGTAGATAATATTAACGCATACAAAACATCTGCCAAATTAAATCAATTGGATGTTGTCGGTTATCTTTTTAGGATCCCAATTCCATCATTCAATTTCAATTGTATGGTGCTTTCAAAAGAAATATCATGAAACAATAATTATTAGTATCTTCAAAGCAATAAACAAAACGACCATTCGAAGGCCGGTTCCATAATACTACTTTTATGACAGTAAAACCAAATACACATCCATTTTACGAAAAATTATCGCTGGTGCTCATCGGTCTTATAGCCCTTGGTTACCTTGTAATTTTAGGTAAAGACATGCTTGATCCCCTAATTTTTGGTTTCTTATTTGCTATTCTGTTATTGCCTGTTGCCAGTTTTCTTGAAAAAAAAATACGCCTGCCTCGCAGCATTGCCTCGCTGTTATCTATTATTTTGCTGTTATCATTTATCGGGGGAGTTCTTTACCTTGTGGGTTCGCAAATATCAAGCCTGGGCAGCGATTGGCCAATGCTGAAAACCCAGGTTAGTCAATCACTGGATGATCTTTCGCAATACATTCAGCATGTGTTTCATATCAATACTACCAAACAGCTTACCTACGTTCATGAAACTACCACGAAAATTATGGCTTCGGGTGGCGATGTTTTAGGCCAAACCTTTGGCGCTATATCGTCATTAATGCTGTTTTATGTATTCATTTTAATATTTACTTTTTTTATACTGCTTTACCGCAGCTTACTTTTCCGTTTTATTGTATGGGTTTTTAGTGATGAGTATTCTGCCATTGTGCACGATGTAGTTGAAAACATACAAAACATTTTACGGCAATACATATTGGGCCTGCTATTGGAAATGTTTGTTGTTGCCTGTTTAGCCTGCACCGCATTTTGGTTGATAGGAGCAAAATATGCGGTACTATTGGGCATTATAGTAGCTTTATTTAATCTGATACCTTACATTGGCATTTTTACTGCTTTATTATTAAGTACGCTGATAACTTTTGCTACGGGAAGCATCGGCGATGCCATTAAGGTAGCCGCAAGTGTACTGCTCATACATGCTGTAGACTCCAATGTTTTATTGCCTACCATTGTTGGTTCAAAAGTAAAACTGAATGCACTGGTAACTTTTTTGGGTATTATTTTAGGCGAGATGATCTGGGGGCTTTCGGGTATGTTTCTATCTATCCCGATACTGGCTATCCTGAAGATTATTTTTGACCGGGTTGATACACTTAAACCTTGGGGATTTTTATTTGGAAGCGGCCAGCCTCAAAAAAAATCAACTATGAAAAAGATGAAACCTGCAACTGCTGATAAGAGCTGATATTTATACCATATGAGAGATACGGATAAAAATAGCAATCCCATAGGCTATTAATATTACCGTATTTAATACCAGCAGCCAGTTTAAATCGGGCTCTTCATATTTCTTTATAGCACAGGTAATTAACAGACCGATAAAGCCCAGTATTAAAATAATGGGGAATATCATTTCCCATTTATGATTAAAAATAAAATAGATGTGCTGATATTTGGTTTGATCGCCTTGTAAAAAAGGAATCATGGCAACAAAAACCAGTATAAAGAAAATACGGACAAAAATTTTGGTTACAAACTTGCTTACTTTCATCAGACGCCAAAATAAAGGAAAATTTATCTATTGATCGGTCAAAATATCAATACAATTCTTGCTTAATGTTTTTAGCCTGTCAGTTAAGGCGATCAGGTCGGCCGAGTCATTAATGTTTTGATAAAGGTTCTTTATAATCTCCAATGTATCGCTGCTTGGGTCGCAAGCCTGGGCCTTTTCAAGATGTGGCAGGGCCATTTTTACATCGGCTGCGTAAGCTGATTTTAGCTGAGCCTCCATAGCGCTATTACCCGCCGATGAACTCAATTGCTTTTCTATCTGCTTAGCCTTATTGAGATATAGATAACCCAATGCCCGGTGTGCAACATAATAATCGGGTACCACGGCCGCCACTTTTTCGTAGTAAGTTATAGCTTTATCGTACTGATCATCGTCTTCATACATTTTTCCAATACCAAAGAAAAAATTTACCCTGGCCTTTTCCGGTAGCTTATCGGCATTTGGCAAAATACGCTCGCCCAGTTCCACAGTCTTGTCCTGATCGCCGTCAAATCTTGCCAGGTTAAAATCAAGATACTGATTATACACCACATCAGCCGACTGAGCATAAATAGTCCTGCTTATCACAAAAAACAACAATAGCAAAAAGCCCTTTTTTAGCATAATCCAAATATAAAATTATCTGCGGCTTTAAACGGTCAAATCGCCTTGTGTATTATAAAATATCAGGTAGCGTCATGAAAAATTATACCCAGTGTGTGTCTTTTGCCTTCAGTTAATTCGCTTACACCATGCTTCATATTTACCCGGTAATAGCCTTTACTGCCTTTTACAGGGCGGTAATTAGTAGTAAAAAGCAACAAGTCTCCTTTTTTAGGATTTAACACCATAGCCTTTGATTGTGCCCTTGGCCTTTGTTCAATTAATACAAATTCACCGCCTTTATAATCTATGCCGGGTTCATCCAAAAACAGTACCAGCTGCATGGGGAAATAAACATCGCCATAAAGATCCTGGTGAAGCGTATTGTAACCGCCTTTCCCATATTTCAAAATCAATGGCGTGGGTCTATTCTGACCCTGACTGTGGCAAAGCTCCAGTAATTGGGTTAAATTATCAGGAAATGTTTTATCGATATTTAGCACCCGCATCCAGTTGTTGGCTATGGCTGCCAGTCCCGGGTACACATTTTGCCGTAATTCCTGTATTAATACTGGGAGCGGATATTGGTAATATTTATATTCGCCCAAACCAAAACGGTAGCGTTCCATATTGATAATTTTGCGATATAAGCCGACATCGTTATACTGTGAAATCAGTTCATCACATTCGCTTCCGGTTAAAATATTGCTGATATGTGCATATCCCCCGTCATTCATATCACTGGCAATAACTTCCCAATTAAGTGAATCAATTCTCTCTTTAATTCCCATTGTGCCCATACCTCTAATCAAGCAAATTAACTTTAGCGGCTTCCCATCCAATAATTGCCGACTTACGGGTACTGCCCCAATGATATTGGCCAATTTCGCCTGTTGATTTTATTACCCGGTGACAAGGTATTAAAAAGGCAACCGGATTATCAGCAACAGCGCTGCCCACTGCCCTGCTGGCTTTAGGATTGTGAATTGCTGATGCAACCGAAGCATAAGTTGTTAGCCCACCAACCGGAATATTCAGCAATGCCTCCCATACTTTGAGTTGAAAGCTTGTTCCCTTCAGATGCAGTTTAATAGCCGATAGCTCGGTCCAATCCTTTTTAAAAATAAACAAGGCATTTTGTTGTTGCACATCAACCATTTGGGTAAACTTCGCATTCGGGAACTGTAATTTCAGTTGTTTAAATGCCTGCTCACTATCATCTGCAAAAGCCATGTAGCAAATGCCTTTGGTTGTTGAGGCCACTATGATATTACCAAAAGGGCTTTCGGCAAAACTGTAGTTGATGGATAGGGACTGCCCTCCGTTTTTGTATTCGGCAGGCGTCATCCCTTCAATATTCATAAACAAATCATGCAAACGGCCGGTTCCTGATAACCCTGTTTCAAAGGCGGTATCAAACAGCGTGGCTTTTTTATCTTTTAAAATACCTTTGGCATAATCAAGACTTAAATACTGCAAAAACTTTTTAGGACTGATGCCAGCCCATTCGGTAAATATGCGCTGAAAATGAAAAGGACTTAAATGTACCTTTTCGGCTACTTCATCAAGGTTGGGTTGCTCCTTAAAGTTAAGCTTGATATAGTTGATAGCGTCTGCTATTCGTTGATAATTTAGTGCTTCCTGTGTGTCCATAACGTTAATTATTACTCAACAAATGTACCGCTGTAATGTGGGCTACAAAACCCGGAACTTGCTAAGATTTATGTAAGCCGTGCCGAAATTTTACTTTAAGCTACTCCTTAATTGCCCATAAGTTATTACTTTTACCCCTTAAAACTACATCGATGAAAAAAATATTTACTACACTACTTATTGCACTGGGTGCTTGCACAATAGCATCCGCACAAACAAAAAGCAATGTTGAATTTGGCGTTAACGTAGGTTACAATGAAGCTTATGTTATTGATTCCTATTCAGGCGCAAACAGCTCGTGGGTAAACGGGTTTAACGCAGGAGTTTCGGCAGACTATTATTTCACAAGAAACTGGAGCCTTAAATTAAAAGTAAGTTATGACCAAAAAGGCTGGGGCGATGGCTATATAACCGATAACTCAGGAAATACTATTTATGGCATCAATTACAGGTTAAATTATATCACCGTGCCCGTAATGGCTGGCTGGCATTTTGGAAGAACCAACAATGTATATTTGAATTTTGGCCCTTACATCGGGTTTCTTTTAAATTCATCAGACAATTTGATTGGGGACAATCTGACGTCGGCTTTTAATAAGGTTGATGGCGGTCTGGATGTTGGTATCGGCTTTAAATTTCCGGTTTCACGTAATGCTAAATTCTTTGTTGAGTTTGATGGGCAAGCCGGCCTTGCTAATGTTGAACCAGGGTATTATGGTTCATCGTTAGAAAATGCCCGTTCAAGCATCAATGTTGGTTTAAACTTCTAGTTTAATCAATTCAGCTTACAATTCTTAAAAAATGCCCATATTACTTCACTGGCGTTGATATTATGCGACACAGTACCTACTATAAATTTTGGCAGGTACTGTGTTCCTCCGGGCTAGCTATTTTGATTACTGGATAGTTGTCAATCATAAACTCCCCGTTTAACATATCTATACTCTATTAAACATCTTGGTACATCCAGTGGAATTAATAATATATTAAGTGATATTTTAATTAAATTTGTTTTAGTAAAAAAAGCATCATGGTATTAGTATTAAAAAAGGGGGCTACCAAAAAGGATATAGAAGCGATTGAGAAAGCTCTTTATAAGGAGAAAGCTACAGGCGGATTCAATGCAAAAAAATACAATGGTATTATGACTCTGAAAGAAGATCCCCTAACTATCCAAAAGAACCTTAGAAATGAGTGGGAAAGCGATCCTAATTGATACTAACATAATTTTATATCTCCTAACCGGGAGTGATACGTTAGAAGAGTTTTTACAAGGCAAGGATATTTACATCTCGTTTATTACAGAACTTGAGCTAATAGGCTTTAAGAACATTACAATAAAAGAAGAAAAGCAAATCGCAGAACTTTTGAGTGATTGCACAATAATTCCGATGATTAAGCCCATAAAAGAAAAGTACGTTGAGCTAAGAAAAAAATATCCTTTGAAATTAGCCGATGCAGTTATTGCTGCTACATCAATAGTATTTAATATGCCGATCATTTCGTCTGACAAGCAATTTAAAACAATAGATGAACTAAGATTAACCACGTATCAGCATAGTATAAAACTTACTGACTCTAAAGGTGAGAATTAGAGCATATCTAAACTTATTCCCTCAGCTTACAATTCTTAAAAAATGCCCATATCGCTTCACAGGCGTTGATATTATGCGACACAGTACCTACTATAAATTTTGGCAGGTACTGTGTTCCTCCGGGCCAGGTATGGCCGCCGTTAATTACCGAATAGCCAACAATCTTGATGCCTGTAGCCGGATTGCTGTACCGTTCCTTTTTAATACTGGTGCCATCATTCACGCTATCCGGTAAGTTAGTTAAGTCGAGGTTGTCCTGGCAATGAGCCGTTTCTGCCCACAGCTTAAGCATATCTGTGTGGCTGTAGATTTCGCCGCCTGCACCTTTCATTGTACCGCCGTTATAAGGCACTAAAGGATCTTTTGTTCCTTGTATATACATTGCGGGCATAGGTTTAACCGGGTGATATTCCATTCCTTTATCCATTGAGGCACCTACTACAGCAATTGCTGCTATCCGGTTACTCAGTTCGCACGCAAGCCTTGATGTCATAAACCCTCCGTTTGACATGCCAGTTACGTAAATACGCTGTTCATTGGCATGATAGATATTTAAAATATAGGTAATAAGCTGATCAATAAACTTTATGTCGTTAATTCCTTTTTTATGTGCAGGTGTTTCGCGCCCGTCGTTCCAGCTTCTGTCAATACCATCTGGGCAAACTATTATAAACTTTTCCTTATCGGCAATTGGCCTAAAATCTGCAAACTTCATCATGCCATTGCCGGTGCCTAACCTGCCGTGCAGCGAAATTAAAACCGGTAATTTATCCGGCGAACTCACAGCAGGCGTATATACAATAAATTCGCGGGTTATTCCATCAACCGTAATATGCTCTCTTTTTTGCTGAGATTGGGCCGATACTTTTATGGTAAGCATCAATAAAATAATTAAAGCGCCGTATTTCATAAAATCAAAAATTATAATGCAATTGACGGTTAGCAGGTTGCAAGGTTTAACTTATCCGTTTAAAACCTTTCTCATTTTCACGATGCCTAAAAGTTCACCATCCGGTAAATGGGCATCTATTCTTTCCAGTTCATTATATCCCATTGCTTTATAAAGTGGCACGCCCGGTAAGGTAGCGCCCAGCTCAAAACTGGTAAATCCATTTTGCTGGGCTGTAGTCTCGCAAACATTAATAATATGTGTACCAACACCTTGCCTGGCATAATCAGGGTGCACAAAGAATGCCCTTATGCGGGCCGCATCCTTTGCCGGGTCAAGCAAGGGATCTTCCACCTCCTTGTGCTGATCACCGCCATACAGCGTATTGCGCTTGCTCCATCCGCCGCAGCCGGCAAGCATGCCGTCTTTTTCGGCAATGTAATAGGTACCATCAATCACTAATTGCGTATCTACCCCAAAAATGTATTTAATGGCACTTTCTATCTGACCCGGTGTATAATAATCGGTACTTAACCCGCGAACAGAACGGGCTATCATTATATTCAGTTGGGGAATATCTGCGGCCGTGGCAAGCCTCGTGGTTATTGACATAATACAAATAAAGCAAATCCATCCTTTATAACCTGAACCAATTACCTGTTATAATTTAATTGCCACGAAACCCCGAACTGATCCGTAAGCCAACCGTATTTTTTACTGAAAGGATATTCATCTAAAGGCATCAATATATCTCCATTGGCCGATAGCGCATTAAACAACGTCTCAATCTCCTCGTTCGATTCGCAATTAATATAAAGCGACATAGCCGGGGTAAACGTAAAACCATGCTGTACCGAGCTATCAATACACATAAACAACTGGCCATTAAGGGTAAACAAGGCATGCATCACCGTGTCTTTAATACCCGCTTCATTAGGGCCATAATGCTTAATACTAACAATTTGGGCATCGTTAAACAAGGAAATATAAAAGTCCATTGCTTCCTCGGCCCTGCCGTTGAACATTAAAAAGTTAGTGATTTTTTGCATAAGGTGTACAATTGGTTCGCTATATTACAAAAGATGACACTAGTTTTCAAGTTATTGTTTAAATTTTAATTAAGGAGTTAATTTAAAAATCTCAAATCTCTTATCTCACATCTCATATCTAAATCCTATCTTTGCCCATGCAAGAAAAAATCCTCATTCTTGATTTTGGTTCGCAGTTTACGCAGTTAATTGCGCGCCGTGTCAGGGAGCTCAATATTTACTGCGAGATCCACCCCTTCAATCACTTTCCGGAAGTTGACAGCACGGTAAAAGGAATTATCCTTTCGGGCAGTCCTTATTCTGTAAGGCAGGACGATGCCCCTCATTTCGATTTCAAAAAGTATCATGGCACCCTGCCTATTTTGGGTGTTTGTTATGGCGCACAGTATATGGCGCATTTTCACGGTGGTGAGGTATTGCCATCAAGCACCCGCGAATATGGCCGTGCTAACCTGCAATATATTGAAGAACATAACCCGCTTTTTAAGCTGATAACGCCCGGTTCACAGGTATGGATGTCGCATGCGGATACCATTGCCAGCATAGGCAGTAACTTTGAAGTAATTGCCAGTACCGATACGGTTAAAGTTGCGGCTTACCATGTTAAGGACAGTCATACTTATGGTATCCAGTTTCACCCGGAGGTTACTCATAGCTCGGATGGTAAACAGTTGCTTTTTAATTTTTTGGTTGATATTTGCGGTTGCAAACAGGATTGGACACCCGATTCATTTATTGAAACCACCATTGCTGCCCTGAAAGAAAAACTGGGCGATGATAAAGTAGTGCTTGGTCTTTCGGGCGGTGTCGATTCATCGGTAGCGGCGGTATTGCTGCACCATGCCATCGGCAAAAACCTGCATTGTATATTTGTTGATAACGGTTTACTGCGTAAAGACGAATACCAATCCGTACTGGACTCGTACCAGCACATGGGCCTGAATATAAAGGGCATTGATGCCAAACAACGTTTTTACGATGCACTTGCCGGCCTAACCGATCCCGAGAAAAAACGTAAAGCTATTGGCCGCGTGTTTATTGAAGTATTTGACGATGCCGCTCACGAAGTACAGGATGTTAAATGGCTTGGTCAAGGCACCATCTATCCCGATGTTATTGAATCAGTATCGGTAAAGGGCCCATCGGCTACTATAAAATCGCACCACAACGTAGGTGGTTTGCCTGATTTTATGAAGCTTAAAGTTGTTGAACCGCTTAATACTTTGTTTAAAGATGAGGTTAGGCGCGTAGGTAAGGCATTGGGCATTGATCCTAATATATTGGGCCGTCATCCATTCCCGGGGCCGGGTTTGGCAATCAGAATTTTAGGTGAGGTAACTCCGGAAAAAGTTCATATATTACAAGAGGCTGATGCAATTTACATCAACAATTTGCGGTCGGCCAATGTTTATGATAAAGTGTGGCAGGCGGGATCCATATTTTTACCGGTACAGTCGGTAGGTGTTATGGGTGATGAAAGAACCTATGAAAACGTAATTTGCCTGCGTGCCGTAGAATCATTAGATGGGATGACCGCCGACTGGTGTCATCTGCCTTATGACCTGCTGGCAAAAATCAGTAACGAAATCATTAACAACGTAAAAGGAATTAACCGGGTAGTATATGATATCAGCTCAAAACCGCCTGCAACCATTGAGTGGGAATAGACGGTTCCTTTTCATAATATTGGCATTAACAGTGGCTGCATGTTCACCAAAACTGCAGCCGGTTTCAACGCAACCTGTTAAATCGGCGCCAAAATCCGCAGCCAATAACCAGGCTACGCAGCCTGTAGTAAAACCGGTTGCGCCAAAGGTGCCAACCATAGCTTTGGTATTGCCGTTTGGGTTAGATCATTTGGCACCCGGTGCAAGCTATACCCCTGTATCCTTGCGGGAAGCAGATATAGCCCTTGGTTACTACAAAGGCTTTAAAATGGCGCTTGATTCTTTAACAGCATCGGGCTATAACTTTAAATTGCGGGTATATGACTCGCGCGATCAAAAAGCGCAGGCGTATGCCCTGGC
>Ga0206982_1133_pt2 | contig 15155 bp, 11 predicted proteins | sample Alteio_BWMinCont_18_FD_153493 | JGI IMG/M metagenome (GOLD analysis project Ga0206982, IMG submission 153493) | Enriched cells from forest soil in Barre Woods Harvard Forest LTER site, Petersham, Massachusetts, United States -... | ecosystem: Environmental > Terrestrial > Soil > Temperate forest >... | reverse complement strand
CGGTAGATAAAAATGCGGAAAATTGTATCGTAGTAGCTTCCGGCGCCAATGCGACACTAAGCCCGACTGACCTCCTGCAGGCACTTGATATGATCGCTCAATCATCCATCATATTGATGCAGCTGGAAATTCCTTTGGAAACCGTTTCCTATGTAGCGGCCGTGGCATATGAAAAAAACATTCCGGTTATTTTGAATCCGGCTCCTGCCTGCACACTGCCTGATGAATTACTTGGCCATATCAGTATCCTGACACCAAATAAAACGGAAGCTGAAATGCTGAGCGGAATCAGGGTCCACGATATTGAATCAGCAAAAGAAGCAGCACATAAAATAAATGCCAGGGGTGTAAAAACAATAATCATCACGCTGGGGAATAAGGGAGTTCTTGTATTAAATAAAAATCTATTTACACATATTCCTGCCATTCCGGTTACAGCGGTAGATACAACGGCTGCGGGAGATACATTTAATGGAGCACTGGTTGTAGCCTTATCGCAAGGAGAAGATATTTTACTTGCTACTGCTTTTGCCTGCAAAGCTGCTGCCATCTCTGTAACCCGGATTGGTGCGCAAGCATCCATTCCTTACAGACGGGAAGTTTTGCTTTTATAATGAATGATAAATCGACCCAATAAATAATTAAAACAATCGCATGTTCATTATTGAAAGTTATCCGCTGGCGGTATTTTTCTGTTTTATTACGATGTTATGCTGGGGTTCCTGGGCAAATACTCAAAAGCTGGCATCGTCTTCCTGGCGGTTTGAATTATTTTATTGGGATTATGTAATTGGTATCGTCTTTCTCGGACTCGTTTTTGCTTTTACATTGGGAAATCATGGAACAGAAGGCAGAAGTTTTATAGATGATTTAAAACAAGCCGGTGAAACAAATATTTTATCTGCCTTTAGCGGAGGAATTATATTTAATGCTGCCAATATATTGCTTTGTGCTGCCATCGCAATTGCTGGAATGTCTGTGGCCTTTCCAGTTGGTATTGGTCTTGCACTAGTAATAGGAGTTATTGTGAATTATATAGATCATCCACTTGGTAATAAAGTTTTACTCTTTGGAGGTGTTTGCCTGGTTGTCATTGCTATTCTTCTTAATGCATTTGCCTATCGTAAAATGCAGTCTGAAAATAAAAACCCTTCATCCAAAGGACTTATTCTTTCCGTAATAAGTGGGGTGTTGATGGGCTTGTTTTATAAATATGTTGCGGCATCCATGTTTCCGGATTTTACAATTCCGGAAGTGGGTAAATTAAGTCCGTATACTGCAATAGTATTTTTTTCAGGTGGAATCCTGGCCAGTAATTTTTTATTCAATACGGTTTTGATGCGAAGACCCTTTGCAGGATCTCCCGTTAGTTATAAAGATTATTTCAGCGGAGGATTTAAAAATCATATAACGGGTATCCTCGGTGGTATTATCTGGTGCATCGGAATGTCATTCAGTATCATTGCTTCAGGCAAAGCGGGACCTGCCATTTCTTATGGTTTAGGTCAGGGAGCCACCGTTGTAGCAGCAATCTGGGGAATTTATGTATGGAAAGAATTCAAAGGAGCGAAGGGAGTGAAAATCATATTAAGCACTATGCTGGCTTGTTATATTATAGGCCTCATCCTGATTATAATTTCACATTGAGATCATGTCCTTGTAAAGGTATCCACACCTGGGTTTTTGAACCCGTCTGGCCCGCGTCTGCAAAGGGAACAAGCACCAGGTTGGATCCATTACCTTCAGCGAAACTATAAGCCTGGCTCCCAATCCAACTGTCAGGCAAAACAGATGAGTTATCACTCAGAATTATTTTTGGCAATTGTAATTGTTTTGGAATAATGGATAAGGGATTTGTGCGATTCAGGGAACTGTCTGCCGAAAGAATTTGTGGCCCTCTCTGAAAAGCAATAAAATCTTTATAATTATGTCCGCCGTGAATAATTTTTACAGATATATCAAAGTCAATTACAATCGTTTCTCCAGGCTTCCATAATCTGCTGATAGTTAAGTAGCCCAATGAAGCTGTACTATATTTTTTCCCATTCACTATGGCCGTGAATGATTTAGCCCAGCCGGGAACCCGGAAGGAAAGCGGAAAGAACGATGTCTCTGAAGGAATAACAGTATAGACTATATGCCCTTTGACAGGAAAGTCACTTACAGCTTTTATGGACAGGGCAATCCGCTGACTGTTATTTATCTTGATGGAGTCACTCACTTCGGTTGATTCCATAAGGAAAAAGGAAGGAATACCGGATCGTTGGCCATAGTTAAACTGGGGGATCATGGAAATTCCTCTTGGTACGCTGGAAAGACAACAGGTTATTTCGCAGGAATAAGGTTTTTTATCCATTAAGGAAGTATAATAACTTACGCAGCCTGTTCGCGGATTTTCTGCTGCCAACAGATGATTATATACAGATTTTTCAATCTGATCCATATATTTAACATCTGCGGTAAGTATGAACAGTTGATAATTTAATTGTATCCAGGTGGTTGTAACACAACCTTCTCCAATATGATCATGATTTGTGCCGGGCAGTTCATCCTTTCCCAGAAAAATCTCAAAAGAGCTGGCAGTTCCCGTTATATAGAGCCTGTTGCTGACAATATCATTCCAGGCAATCAGTACCGGCTGAAGTAAATCCTTTTCTCCTGTAAGTTTATACAGCTTAATAATTCCTACCAGGTTGGACAACATTTCATAAGCTTTGGCATCTGCTACTTTATTGACCTCTCCCAACAGCAACAGATCCTGAATAATTTTAGGTCCGTTTTTTTGATTGTATGCACGTAAAATATACCTGGTAAATTCAAGATATTCTGATTCACCTGTATAGCGATATAATTCAATCATGGGATCCAGTATGCTGGTTGCAGCCATTCCAACGTGTTCGCCCGCGGCGATTATATCCAGCTGACCAGAATTATTTCCGAATGTTTTAATCATCAGGTTTCCAATCTTTCTTGCTGCATCCAGCGCAGGCTGGTAACCAAATGTTTTGTAGTAAGCTATAAGACCGATAAGGTCATATTTATGTACCCAGACATCCCAGCTTGTCCAATATTTATCAGGAGTATAGGTTCCGAGATAACCATCAGCGAGTTGAGAACCAAGCAATGCCTGCAGTATATAATCCATTTGTTTTTTCAGATCCGGATTATGAGAATATCGCCAGGTATTGCAAGCAGTTTCAAGGTATTTCCCAACATGTTCCCCAATCCAGTCCTGCTTTCCGGGCCTTGATCGAAATCCGGATAACATTGTTTCCTGGTCTATTTCCAATAATCGTTTTTCGAGGTTTATTTCCATCCGAAGTCCCAGAATTCCTCCGATTTTCTGATTTTCATAAGGCGAAGGAATATAGACATCTTGTATAACATTGGGCACAAGAGGTTTTATTACCGGAGAACCATTTTCCGCCACCAGGTAGTGAAAGGATAACAATAGTAAGATAAGTGATAGAGTAAGTGCGCGTCTTTTTCGCATGACGGAGATATTCAATTTGGATATCTAAAAGTATAGATTTTTCTTAACTGAAATTTTTTAATCAAAAAATTAAGCGCCTTCGATAAACTTATGATTCAATAATAAATTGAATAATCAGGAAAAGAATCCTTGAAAGAAAGTAATATTTTTCCCTAACTTAACCGTCTTTAAAGATAAAATTCATCGAATCATTCCTAACGACTGAACCATATGATGAAATTTTTTTTACATGTTTCTCTGATATCTATGCTAACCTCTTTATCCTGTAACAATCCGCACGAAAATATTATTAATTATACCGAAGGTTCATTTGGTTATGATCTCCTATTTCTTCAGAAGCATGATTCCGTGATCATTTTAAAATTAGCAGATGGGAATGCACTGATTATCGTTTCTTCGAAATATCAGGCAAAGGTTTTTACTTCCACAGCAGAGGGAAACAGTGGTCAGAGTTTTGGGTGGATTAATTATAAAGCATTTACTTCCGGCACCGATCCGCATATAAATGCATATGGCGGAGAGAACCGCCTCTGGCTTGGCCCGGAGGGAGGAAAGTTCTCTCTGTTCTTTAAGCCTTCAACCCCGATGGTTTTTGAAAACTGGAAAACTCCAGCGGCTTTTGATACAGAAGCATGGTCAGTGGTCAGCAAAGACTCGGTTTCAGTGAGCATGAGCAAAGACATGCAACTTTTAAATTACCGGGGTACAGAACTTGTAATATCCATAAAACGAAATATAAAAATTCTCGAAAGGCAGGAAATTGCAAGCAAATTAGATCTTACCATAAATGATTCAGTAAAAGTTGTTGGTTACGAAACTGAAAATATGCTGATCAATAAAGGCAGCCAGGAATGGACAGCCGAAACAGGTATGCCATGTATCTGGATCCTCGATATGTTTAATCCTTCCGATCAGACAACCATTATCGTCCCATATTCAGGAGACTCTCTTCCAAAACCTGCCACAACAGATTATTTCGGAGAGATCCCTTCAAACAGAATAAAATATGCTGACAGTATTCTTTTTTTCAAAGCAGATGGCAAAAACAGAGGGAAACTGGGTATTCATCCCTCGCGTGCGAAAGCTATGGCCGGAAGTTATAATGCAGAAAAAAAAGTACTGACCATCATTTTATTTGATATAGACAACAATGGAAAATATTTGAACCAGGAATGGAATACTGCGAAACCTCCCTTCAGTGGTGATGCGGTCAATGCCTACAATGATGGCCCGCTCGCATCCGGAGCCCAGCTGGGTCCTTTCTATGAACTGGAAAGTGTATCAGCAGCTGCGTTTCTCAAACCTGAAGGTTCACTCATCCATCATCACAGCGTTTTCCATTTTAGCGGTAGTGAGAATGGATTAAATGCGATTGCTGAAAAAAAATTAGGCGTTTCACTGGAAAAGATTAAAAACGCATTACCATGAAATATCCTTCTATCGGCATCAGGCCTATTATAGACGGAAGACTAGGCGGTGTAAGAGAATCACTGGAAGAAACCACGATGGAGATGGCGAGAAATGTTGCGGCACTTTATATTAAAGAGCTCCGTTACCCTGATGGCAGTCCGGTTAATTGTGTGATTGCGGACAATTGCATTGGGGGAGTTGTAGAAGCTGCAGAATGTGCAATTAAATTTGATTCTTCAAACGTAGGAGTTTCTCTTTCTGTAACACCCTGCTGGTGTTATGGTAGTGAAACGATGGATATGAACCCTGTTCTTCCAAAAGCAATCTGGGGTTTCAATGGAACTGAAAGGCCCGGAGCTGTTTACCTGGCTGCAACACTGGCTGCACATAATCAGATGGGCCTGCCGACATTTGGTATTTATGGTAAAGATGTGCAGGATCTTGGCGACCCTGAAATTCCGGAAGATGTGCGGGAACGTTTATTGAGTTTCGCAAAAGCTGGTCTCGCCGCTGCCATCATGCGGGGCAAATCCTACCTGTCAATTGGCTCTGTTTCCATGGGGATCGCTGGATCCATGGTGAACCCTGATTTTTTTCAAACATATTTGGGAATGCGGACTGAGTTTATTGATTCTTCTGAAATCCTAAGAAGAATTGAAAGGAAAATCTATGATGAAGAAGAATTTGAAAAAGCAATTTCCTGGACAAAAAAATATTGCAGGGAAGGAGAAGATTTTAATAAGAAAGAAAAACAATTTTCAAGGGAACAAAAAGATAATGACTGGGAATTTTGTGTCCGAATGACGATCGTCATCCGAGACCTGATGAAAGGAAATCCCAAACTGAAAAAGCTCGGTTTCGGGGAAGAAGCTTTCGGACATAATGCCATTGTATCCGGTTTCCAGGGTCAAAGACAATGGACAGATTTTTTACCCAATGGGGATTTTGCAGAAGCCATTCTTAATTCATCTTTTGACTGGAATGGTCTCCGTGCACCGTTTATGATAGCAACAGAAAACGATTCGCTCAATGGAGTAAGTATGCTTTTGGGGTACCTGCTGACAAATACTGCGCAAATCTTCGCTGATGTCCGGACTTATTGGAGTCCTGAATCTGTTGAAAGGGTTTCACAATGGAAACCGGAAGGAATAGCGGCAAATGGTTTTATACATCTGATTAATTCCGGATCGGCTACGCTTGATGGTAGTGGAAGACAAAATAAAAATGGGAGGCCGGCATTAAAGCCATTCTGGGAAATAAATAATAAGGAAGCGGAGGAATGTCTGGAAGCCACGACCTGGCATCCTGCAAATAACGGGTATTTCAGAGGTGGCGGATATTCATCCAAATTTGTTACTAAAGGCGGCATGCCAGTAACCATGTGCAGACTAAATCTTGTAAAAGGAATTGGACCGGTTTTACAAATTGCCGAAGGAGAAACAATTGACCTTCCACCGCATGTTCATAAAATACTTGATGAAAGAACCGACCGGACCTGGCCAACAACATGGTTTGTTCCACGTCTTACTGGCGTGGGAGCTTTTCGTGATGTTTATTCCGTAATGGCAAACTGGGGCGCCAATCATGGGGCCATTAGTTATGGACATAATGGTCATGATCTTATTTCGCTTGCTTCGATATTACGCATACCGGTCAACATGCACAATGTATCAGAGGAGAAAATATTCCGGCCTTCAGCATGGGGAGCGTTTTCCTCTGATCATCATGCCTGCGAAACGTACGGGCCACTATATAAATGATATGAATAAACAAATTAAACTGCTGCAAGCCGAAGATGGCAGTTCTTATCTCCGACCCTTTGCATTAGTTACCAGTCTTTTTTTACTATGGGGTTTTGCCCATGGATTACTCGATGTGCTCGACAAACATTTCCAGAATACTTTGCACATCAGCAAAGCCGAATCTGGCTTTGTTCAATTTTCTTTATATATCGGTTATCTGGCAATGGCATATCCGGCAGGAGTTTTTATGAAACGTTATGGTTATAAAAACGGGATCATTCTGGGATTGAGTTTATTTGCAACAGGGGCTTTTTTGTTTTATCCTGTAGCGAAACTGGTTGCATTTATTCCTTTCTTAATAGCACTTTTTATTATAGCATGCGGTTTGTCATGTTTGGAAACTGCTGCCAATCCGTATACTACGGTATTGGGTCCGAAAGAAGGTGCAGCCCGCCGTATTAATATTGCCCAGTCTTTCAATGGCATGGGTTGGATCCTGGGACCTTTACTCGGTGGCTGGTTTATTTTCGGAGCAGAAAAAAAAGGAAATGCAGGAACTTTTGATTCCCTGATACCTCCCTATATGTATGTTGGCAGTATTGTAGTTGTGGTGGCACTGATTTTTGCTTTTACAAAACTACCGGCGATCAAAGAAGATAATGAAGAAGGAATAGCTGAGAATGCTACACTTGGAGAACTCTTTAAGCATCGGGGATTTGTCTTGGCTGTGATCGCACAATTTTTATATGTAGCAGCACAGACAGGCTACAATTCTTTTTTTATTAATTATGTTACGGAGACGCTTAGCGGAGTGCAGACTGCAGTAAGTGGTATGATGCAGCATCTTGGTGGATTTGGTGAAATATTCAAACCAAAAAATCCAGAACAGGCGGCTTCACTTATTCTGGCATTAGGTGGCATGGGATGTTTCTGGATCGGCAGGCTGACAGGTTCCTGGCTGATGAAATTTATTGCACCTGCGAGACTACTTGGCGTGTATGCGATTATAAATACGATATTAAGTTTTATCGTGGTGATTCGCCTTGGATGGCCGAGTGTGATCGCCCTTTTTTCAACATACTTTTTTATGTCGCTGATGTTCCCCACCATTTTTGCTCTCGGTATAAGGGGATTGGGTCCATTGACAAAAAAAGCTTCTTCTTTCCTGGTTATGGCAGTCGCCGGTGGCGCTTTTTGCCCGCCACTGATGGGTGCTGTAGCTGATCACGTGGGAATGTCTATCGCATTTTTAATACCTATGAGTTGTTTTGCATTTATTGCATTTTACGCTATCTGGGTAAATCATAAAGCTACCGCTCTATCCAGATGAACATATCCTCCATCCACATGCATCAATTGACCGTTGATGCCGGAAGATTTTGGAGATAGTAAAAACAAAACGGTGTCAGCAATTTCTTCACAGGTCGTCATCCTGTTTTCCAATGGAATTTTGGAAGCGATTTCTTTTAATTTTTCTTCCGGATTAGCCTGCTGGCTGATCCACCATTTATACTGTGGTGTCCAGCACTCTGCGACAACCACTGCATTTACTCTGATACCGGTAGATGGAAACTTTGCTGCCCAATTCTCCGTAAGGGCAAGCCGCGCGCCATTTGCTGCGGCATAGCCTGAAGTACCACCCTGGCCAGTCTCTCCAGTTTTTGAACAAATATTTACAATGACACCTTTTGATTTTTTCAGATGAGGCAGACAGAACTCAGACATCGTATGATAGTGTCCGACATTTTTATCGAAAGATTCCATGAATTTTTTAATATCCCCATTTTCAAGGCTTACTCCGTCATTAAGTCCGGCGTTATTTACAAGTCCGTCTATCCTTTCAAATTTTTCGAAAACCTGATTAACCGCATCGAGGCAGGCATCCCTGTTTGTCAATTCAGCCTGCAAACAAAATGCCTTTCCTCCGGCTTCTTCCATTTCATTTGAAATGTCCGGGAATGCCTGTCCGTTATGATCAATGATACAAACAATGGCTTTTTCGGATGCCAGAGACAGTGCAATACTTCTTCCTATCCCGCTGGCCCCGCCGGTAACGATAATAACTTTTTCCGTTAATTCAATCGTCATCTTTTTTTTCTGTTTGTTTCACAAATGCAGCACGCCGGGGTGCAGGAACTATAGCATTTTCTCCCTTAATAGCTTTCCATATGACTTCGGTAAAAAGGCGGTCAGGTACCCGGTCTTCCCTGGAAAAATCAAATGTTTCACTTTTTCGCTGCCATGCATTTTCTACTGTGTTTATCGCATTGATATTTGTCTGAAGCGGTTTGGCATTAAAAACTGAAACATCGGGCTGATTCGAAAAACATCGCCACATGGGTTCCGCAGCTGCATCATACTGACTCATAGGTGGAAATCCTAAAATGAGTTCGATGGTATGTAGAACAGATGTGGTTGAATACATGGTATGGTCAACAGCATGTCGCTTTATATATCCGCCTGCTATATAGGCTGTACTTCTATGGGCATCTACATGATCCGGTCCGTCCTGTGCATCATCTTCCAAAATAAAAACAACTGACTCCTTCCACACCGGGCTCTTGCTCAGGTAATCCACGAACATGCCTATTGCGAGATCATTGTCCGCACAGTGTGCAAAAGGTGTTGGTCTGCCTTTACTAAGGCCTTCCGTATGATCATTAATGATGCGCAAGGTATTTAACTGAGGAAGGGAATGATGAGTCACTAACGAATCAAAATCCCTTTTCCATTGTCCAACACGGGTTGTGTCTCTTACATGCTGGTCCCAGCTGGTATAATATGTGCAATAGTGATTTTTCAGTACCGGAATATTGGGCTTGTAGTCGTCCGCGAACTCACCATAGGTTCTGAAACTAACTCCGGCTTTTAAACAATGATCCCAGATAAAACCGCCTTTGTTGTTGGCGATGGCACGGTTCCCCTCTCCATCATAGGTTCCTCCCCGGTTCCCATAACCTGTGGGCCAGGTTTTTTCAAGATAATCTGTAGCGTAAGCTCCCATGCTCCAGTTATGGCCATCTGCACTGACTTCGGCGTCTACATAAAAATTATCGAGCAATACAAATTCCCTTGCGAGTGCGTGCAGATTGGGTGTAATTTTTTCGCCAAATAAAACTAAACTGGTATCACCATTCCCTTCCTTCACATCACCCAGTACCTGATCATATGTTCTGTTTTCCTTAATAATATAAAAAACATATTTTATAGGCGAAGCATCTCCGATCCGCATCGGAACTGGGTTTCCTTTTTCACCATCTGCAGTCAGTTCCCTGTCTTTATGGTATGGTGTATTTTCATATACTACCCTGGAATATTTTGCCAGTTGCTGAAAAGAAGGAGCTGTAAAAATGCTAAGGGTTCCTTTAAACAGACCTCCGATATATTCAAATTTGATGGCTGCATGTTGAAATGAATTATTCTCATGACTGGTATCAAATGGCCTATATCCCGGATTAGGATAGGAGCTGAACCCTTTTCCATTCATTACAAAAATTTTATTACCGATGGTTTTTACGCCCGTCGGATACCAGCCGACAGGTATAAAACCAATGGATTTGCTGGAACCCGGATGACTCACATCAAAAACAGCCAGGCAATTATTGTCGGCATTGGCAATATAGAGTGTGTGTTCATCTTCACTCAATGCAACGCCGTTGGTAGTAGATCCGTTGGGGGATCCGGGATAAAGGGCTGCGTCCAGTGTTTCCAGTAATTTATGTTTTTGCATATCGATTACTGAAACGGAATTGTCATTTGCATTGGCGACAAAAAGTGTATGCCCGTTCCGCGAAAGAAAAAGATCATTGGGGTGATCGCCGACCAAAATACTATCAGTCATTTTTTTCTTCTGAATATCAAATATTAAAATTTTTCCACCGCCCCATAAGGAAATATAGAGCTCAGTTTTACTCTTTGAAAGAATACAGGTATAGGCTTCGGCACCTAGGGGAAATGATTCTGATTTTTTGGTTTTCAGATCAACGAGATACAGGCTGTTGTTTTCTTTGGTAACAACAAAGAGCGTATTTGTTTTGTCGTCAACCTGGATGCCTGCGGGGGATATTTTCACTGGCCATTTTTCACCTAGCTTTATCTTTTCGGTTTCTATTAATTGCTGGTCCCCGGAAATTCTGTATTTAACAATCAGGTTATCATTTCCTCCTGAAGCATAAAGCCAGTTTTCATCCTGGCTAAAAGCCAGGCCGAGCCAGCTTTCCGGAATTATTATTTCAGAAAGGATTTTCTCTTTTTGAGGATCTATTAACTGAATCGTCTGAACGCTCTGCCCGTTATTGGTTACAGCCAGATATTTTTTTGAGGAGGATACTATCATGTTCAAAGGTAAATCGCCCAATGGAATGGACCTGCCAAGGGGTGTTAGGCTCCAGCCGTTAGGTAAATAAATCCTTGATGAAATGGAATCTTCCTGTGCGAAAGAGAAATTAATCCAAATTAATGACAAACAAACAATGATCAGGCATTTCATCTATCGTCATTTAATATAAGCGCAAACTGATGAACATGCCCGGGACTAAATTCCCGACATGCCAGACCGGAATCGACTCAAAACGAATAATTGTATAAATGAAACAATGGTCTGATCAAAATTACGATTATTGTGCCTTCGCTTAACCGGAAAACAATAAGTTTGTATTAATTAAACACGATTGCAATGAAATGTTGCCTCATGGCTCTTTTGTTCTGCAGTTTTACTGCAGTTGCCCAGGTTAATATTATTCCGCAACCCGCTTCTGTTAAATTGCCCCGGATTATGGCCGACTTTACGATTAGTTCAACTACTAAAATTGTGCTGGAAGGAAACGGCCTCGACAACTCGGTACAATTCTTCAATGACTATTTGAATGAATTCTATGGATTTACTTTGGAAATTACATCAAAAGTAAAGGGCAGTAATAACCTGGTTCTGAATTTTGAAAGATTGGATGATTCTATTCCGGGCGCATATAATTTATCTGTTGATCAGAAAGGGATTTATATTGGAGGAGATAATGAAACAGGCGTTTTTTATGGCATTCAAACGCTTATTCAATTGCTTCCCTTGCCGGACGGCACTAAAAAACTTTCCATTCCCTATGTTGAAATCAATGATAAACCCCGGTTTGCATATCGTGGCATGATGCTGGACGTTGGCCGTCATTTTATGCCCGTCTCTTTCGTGAAGAAATTCATTGATTATCTCGCCATGCATAAAATGAATGAATTCCACTGGCATTTGACCGAAGATCAGGGCTGGCGTATTGAAATCAAAAAATATCCCCGCCTTACGGAAGTGGGTGCCTGGCGTTATGGAACGGTAATTGGTAAAAGACCATGGAAAGGGAACGATAATATATATTATGGCGGGTTTTACACACTGGAACAAATTAAAGAAATAGTAGCGTATGCATCCAAAAGATATATCACCATCATACCCGAAATTGAAATGCCTGGTCATGGAAGTGCAGCCATTACTTCATATCCCTGGCTAAGTTGTTTTCCTGACGAAAAAACAAATATTCCCGACAGTCTGTTCTCTGAAGAAGGAAGGAAAGCAAAAGGCAAACTGGTATATGAAAAATGGGGCGTGGCAGAAGATGTATTCTGTGCTGGAAAAGATAGTGTGTTCCAATTCCTTCAGGATGTAATTGACGAAGTAGTTCTCTTATTTCCATCAAAATATATACATGTGGGTGGTGATGAATGCCCGAAAACAAATTGGAAGAGATGCCCGCTTTGCCAAAAACGAATCCACGATCTTGGACTTAAGGATGAACATGAATTACAGAGTTATTTCATTCAACGGATGGAAAAATATATTAATAGCAAAGGCAAAACGCTTATTGGATGGGATGAAATCCTTGAAGGTGGACTCGCCCCGAATGCTTTGGTAATGAGCTGGCGTGGGGAAAAAGGCGGTATAGAAGCAGCAAAACAAAAACATACGGTGATCATGACACCGACCACTTATGTGTATTTCGATTATTCTCAATCTAAACATGATGATTCCCTGGTCATCGGCGGATACCTTCCTTTAGAGAAAGTTTATAAATATGAACCCATACCCGCTGAATTATCGGCTGATGATGGCCGTTATATTTTGGGAGCACAGGCAAATACCTGGACTGAATATATGACCAATTCATCCAAAGTGGAATATATGATCTTTCCAAGGATGGATGCACTCAGCGAAGTGGTGTGGAGCCCGAAGTCAGTCAGAAACTGGGAAGAATTCAAGAAGAAATTACGCTTCCAGTTTAAGCGATACGATCTTTGGCAAACGCATTATTTCGCAAACACATTGGAGTATGATTTGCATTGAGTTGAAATAAAAATTAAAAAGAAAAAAGTAAAAAGGAAAAAGTAAATTGGATTGTCGTTTAAAACTATCGACCTTTTTTAATTTTTACTTTTTAATTTTTCCTTTCCTTACGATTCCAGTTTAGTTCTTTCTTTTAAAACAGTAAAGGAGTATTTTTTTCCGGTGGTAGCTGCGGCAAGAGTGACCTCAGTGGTAGTGTCAAGTAAACTCTTATTGCTATTAGAATTAAAAACGACAGAAGAGATTACTTCACCGGATCCATTTGATTTATTTTCACTGACAGGACTGAAAGAATTTTTTTTCAATTCACGTGATAATATGGCATAGTCTCTTTCATTGGCTTCCTGAAGCCTGATGGAGGTAATGAATTTTGGCATATAAATAAGTTTTAATATTTAGAACAACCCTACAAATATACTCAGTGCTTATTACCATTAAATTATTTAACTGCAAATTTCCTGTGAATTTGCCTGTTTTTTGCAAGCTCAAATTTCCCGATCTAAGTATAAACATATATCCGCCGACGATTTTAAAGATTGGATTTTAATTCACTTTAATAGATATTCTTTTAAATGAAACAAACAGTTTAACTTGATAACGGGTTCATACACTCAATACTATAGAATAATTTAATTTACTATTGGAATTTTTCTATAATACAAGTGAACAACTGGAAAATGTAAAGGTTTTCTGAAAATAATCTCATATAACATGTAAACATAATATTTGAAATAAATTCAGTTAATGAACATGAAAAAAATTTTAAGCCTGTCAGTCACAGTATTGTTGTTGATGTGCTTGTGTAATGCCCAGGTTTCAGTCATAAATCTTCGTTGTGAAGACCGGGTGAATCCTATTGGTTTAGACATACTCAATCCAAGATTTAGCTGGCAACTGCTATCGGATCAGAGAGATCTGGAACAAACCGCATATGAAATGAGGGTAGGAAAAAAATCAGGTAAGGATATATTATGGAATAGTGGCAAAAAGGCGGACTCACAATCTCTTTTTGTACCATATACAGGAAATACGTTAGAGTCTGGAACTGAATATTACTGGCAGGTAAGAGTTTGGGATAACAAAGGAAGGGTATCCGGCTGGAGCGAAAAAGCATATTGGCAGATGGGGTTGTTGCAACCTTCGGACTGGAAGGCGAAATGGATTGAATCCACGAGTGATGCGGATACAGTTAACGGCCCGGCCCTCCTGTTCAGAAAACAATTTTCTTCAGAGAAGAAAATTGTTTCTGCGACGGTTTTTATCACCACGCATGGAATGTATAATGCTTTTATCAATGGACAGAAATTAGGAGATGCTTTTCTAACGCCCGGATGGACGAGTTATAATAAACGCCTTCAATATCAGGTATATGATGTTACGAAGTTTGTTAAAATGGGTAAAAATGTATTAGGTGTAAATATAGGGAGTGGCTGGTACAGGACGAATCTGGCATGGAATAATAATAAGAATATTTACGGGAAAAAAATCGGCCTACTAGAGCAACTGGAAATAGTTTATGCTGATGGAAGTAGGGAAACAATTATTTCTGACGGCAGCTGGAAAACATCGGACCAGGGGCCCATACGTAGTTCGGAAATATATAATGGCGAGACATATGATGCCCGGAAAGAAATGGAAGGCTGGGATGGAACTGGTTTTAGTGACCAGGCTTGGCAGCAGGTTATAGAAAAGGATTATCCTAAGAATATTTTGATAGCTACTTATAATGAGCCTGTCAGGATGCATGAGACTTTTCAACCGGTTCGTGTTTTCAAAACACCTAAAGGAGAAGAGGTTATAGATTTCGGACAAAACCTGGTTGGATGGGAAGAAATTATCGTTAAAGGAAAACAGGGTGACACCATTATCGTGGACCATGCGGAAGTCCTGGATAAGGAAGGTAATTTTTATACGGATAATTTAAGAGCAGCTAAATCACAAAATATTTATATACTAAAGGATAGCGAAGAAATGTTTATGCCGCATTTCACTTTTCATGGTTTCAGGTATTTACGAATAAAGGGTTTTACAGGGGAAATAGTTCCAATGAATTCTAGCCAAATTCGTGGACTTGACGTCCTTTCTTCCGAAAGAACCAAAGCCCTTCCGTCATTATCATCTGTCGGCCTGTAAAAAAGCCAGTCACCAAAATGAAAACCAGTATTCCATAAATAATCTTTACTATGAC
>Ga0206982_1217_pt1 | contig 15528 bp, 9 predicted proteins | sample Alteio_BWMinCont_18_FD_153493 | JGI IMG/M metagenome (GOLD analysis project Ga0206982, IMG submission 153493) | Enriched cells from forest soil in Barre Woods Harvard Forest LTER site, Petersham, Massachusetts, United States -... | ecosystem: Environmental > Terrestrial > Soil > Temperate forest >... | reverse complement strand
CGGCCATCGCTTGGCCCGTGGCGAGCGTTAGGGTTGCGACGGCGCGTTCGGTGTTGCTCCCGCCTCAACCAATTTGTAGCGATTATGCTCCCGCTCTTGTTTTGTCCCCTCCGCACGAAGCTCCGCCAGATGCTTGAGCAAATCGGGAATCTCGCCTTTCTGCTCCGTTTTCCGCAGCGCCTGGATCAAGCGATATAAGGCCGTCTGATCTTTTGGATCGATTTTCAGAGCCTCCCGGCATTGGTCAATGGCCGTCTCTGTTTGCCCCGCTTGAAGGTAAAGCTTGGCTAGGACATCCCGAGCGGCCACCAGCGTGGGCTGCAAAGCAACAGCTCTCTTTGCCGAACGCATTGCCGTTTGAAAGTTCGAGCTTCCTGGTTCCTGTCCCATTTGGGTGAGAATGTCGGCCAGAAGGTAGAGTAGCTTGGGGTCGTTCGGCTTACTGGCCAGCTTGGATCGAACGGTTCTGAGGGCGCGATCCAAATCGTTGGCCTGCTCCTGTTCCAATCCTTGCGCTACGGAACCAATAGCTTGGTTCGGTGCGAGTTCATCTGCCTGATCGAAGTCGCTCTCTGCCTCATTATACTGTGCAAGCTGTACATAAAGGACACCGCGAGCAACGTATAAGGGCGCGGCCTTGGGTTCTGCCTTCAATCCGACATTTACCATCTCAATGCCAACTTGGTAGGACTGGTGGTCCATGGAGAGGACTGCGAAATCGATGTAGAGGTCCACATTATGCGGGTCTCGGACAATGGCCTTTCGCAGCGTAGTTACTGCTAAGGGAGTGTTTCCGTCCGCTTCATAAGCAGAAGAGGCCATCTCGAGCGTTTTGATGTCGGGATTCTCGTCAAGAAGCAGAGGGGCAAGTGTTTCGAGCGCCTCCTTTGGCCGCTCGATCATGAGTTGCGTGGCCGCCAGTTGATAGCGCGATGAGCTATCTGCAGGATTGAGTGCCACCGCGTTTTCGTACAGGGAGATGGCCTCCTCAGGCCGCTTGAGTTGCAGCAGGCACGCGGCGTATTCCTCGCGAGTCGCCGGTTGAGAATTTACAAGTGAACCGCTTAGTCTGAAATGCTCAATCGCTTGCGGGCAGTCGCCCTTCTTATAGGCGAGGAAGGCAAGCATGGCGTGGCTAGTCGGATCGTTTGGCCGGAGACGCAGCAAGTGTTTCAAAAGAGGCACAGCGCCTTGGCTTCCGGCATCGAATTCGATTTGTGCTGCTCCCTCGATAGCCGGTAGAAACTCCGGAGAGATGTTCAATGCCTTCTGGTAGGCAAGAAGAGCCTCTTTCTTATTACCTTTGCCGGAGAGTGCCAGCGCCTCGAGGGTCCAAAGCTTGGGGTTCTCGGGAGAATGCTGAATTGCGGGTTGCAGGAGGGTCAACGCCCGGTCGAATTCGTCGGCAGCCAAAGCGGAAGTAATGGCCGCGAGCCGAGTTTGATCGGTCTGACCAATCGCCGAGGAGGAAAATGTAAGAAAGGTCCCCAGGAGCCACACGATCCTAGAAACGCGCATGCCTTTCATTATCGCGCTATCATTCCAGCTTGAAAATAGAGAAAACGATTTCTCGGTTTTAAGGACGGAGGTTACCATGCCCGCGCCGACGATGAAAATGCCTGGCAGCAAGCTGCCTGCCTCCATAATTATTGCATTCGTCATCGCCATGTTGATTCCGAAGGGCGCCCGCAATGATACTCAGCCTCGTCTTCGCTACCCCACCGAAGACATGGGCGCCGATTCTCTGCCGGCGCGGAAGAAAGCCCAAGTGGAAGCCGCGAAAAAGTTTAAAGTCTTCCATGACTTTCAATTCACTGACGGCCTTAAGGAAAGTGGAATTACTTTCGTACATCGCGCCGTGGACGATGTGACGAAGCACATGCGCATGGGGCATTACGACCACGGAAGTGCAGTTGCTGTTGCTGACGTGGATGGTGATGGGCGGTACGACATTCTTTTCCTAAACCAGGTTGGTGGTAACGAACTCTGGAAAAACCTTGGCGGAGGCAAGTTCAAGAATATCACGGAGGAAGCGGGAATTGCTTTGCCGGGCCGCGTCAGCGTGGCTGCGGCTTTTGGCGACATCGACAACGACGGGGATCAGGATCTCTTCGTTACTACCGTCAGAGGAGGAAACGCGCTCTTCGAAAATGACGGTCACGGGCGATTCCGGGATATCACGGTGGAATCGGGGCTCGGGCTCGTCGCCCATTCTTCCGGGGCATTTTTCTTCGATTACGACAACGACGGATTGCTTGACCTGTTAGTATGCAACGTCGGCAAATACACAAGCGATGAAAAGGGGCCGAATGGCGAGTACGCGGGAATCCCAAACGCCTTCTCGGGCCATCTCTATCCGGACCGCTACGAACACCCCGTCCTTTACAAGAATATGGGGCACAACCACTTTAAGGATGTAACGGCAGAAGTAGGTCTCGAACCGCACGGATGGTGTGGAGAGGCGAGTTTTGCTGACTTGAACGGCGAAGGCTGGCCGGGCATTTTCTTTCTGAACATGCAAGGACGCAGCCATTACTACGAAAACTTGGGAGGTAAAAAATTTATAGAAAAAACCGACGAGTACTTCCCCAAGACCCCTTGGGGCGCGATGGGAATCAAGTTCTTTGATTTTGACAACGATGGCCGCACGGATCTGTTTATCGCCGACATGCATTCCGACATGAGTGCCGAGCCCGGCCCAGAAAATGAAAAACTCAAATCTAAGGTTACCTGGGACGAGTCCTATCTTCAGGGAAAGCAGAACGACTTCATTTTCGGTAACGCCCTCTACCACAATCTTGGGAAAGGCAAATTCGAGGAAATCTCCGATCGCCTCGGTCTGGAAACCTATTGGCCTTGGGGACCCAGCGTCGGCGATGTCAACGCCGATGGTTGGGAGGACGTGTTCCTGGCATCGGGCATGAGTTACCCTTATCGCTACGGCATAAACTCACTCCTCTTGAATGACCACGGCCAAAAATTCTTGGACTCCGAATTCGTTCTCGGCATTGAACCCCGCAAGAAGCTGTACACACCGTGGTTCGAGATTGACTGTTCAGATCCTCAAGAAGTCCGGGCGCAAGCAAAACTGGACAGTAAGGTTTGCGTTGGTCAAAGCGGGAGGTCCATCGTCATGGCCCCTCGCTCCAGCCGCTCTGCCGTCATCTTTGACCTCGACAATGACGGCGATTTGGATATCGTGACCAACGACTTCAACTCCGAGCCGCAAGTGCTGGTCAGCAACCTGACGGAACGCGGAAAGATTCGTTGGCTCAAGGTCATTCTCAACGGAACCGTTTCGAACCGAAATGGGATTGGCGCCACGGTTCGCGTCTATGCGGGCGGACAAACTTATTTCCGATACAACGACGGAAAATCTGGCTATCTGGCGCAAAGTGTTCTGCCGCTCTATTTTGGTTTGGGAAACGCAGCGAATATTGACCGAGTTGAAGTCGACTGGCCGTCCGGCCGCAAGCAAGTTTTGGCGCCCGGCGTGCCAGAAAACCAGACGATGACGATCACGGAACCAAAATAAGCGAGCGGGTTTGCTTTTTATTCCAGCCGGCAGCTTCATCGGGAACGCCGCGACTTGCCTTGCGGTGCCTGCCGGTGGCCGGATACCCCAGAGCAGCCCTTAAATCCATGATCTCTTTTTTTTCTGATCTCTTTTTTTTCTTGACAACATCTTAAAAACGGATGTAGCCTCCGTTCGATCGGGCAAGTAAACGTTTGCTCAAGAAGAGCCAAGTACGCGTTTTCTCGGGGTGCCTCTTATCTTCTTCGCCTGGAATCGGGCATTTGGTGCGCTGCCCAAAATCGAGGAGGGGCTGTGACTAGAAGTTGCGCTCGTCTCATGTTTGCGCTGCTTGCCATTTCTGTTTGTGCCCGCTACTGCTCTGCTCAATACAGCAGCAGCATTCAAGGTGTGATCACTGACTCGAGCGGAGCCGCCATTGCGGATGCTTCCGTAGAACTGCGCAACCTGGATACTGGAATCAGTCTCACCACTACCACCAGCAGTTCTGGGAATTATAGTTTTGCGAATATGGCTCCGGGTCGATATGTGGTCCATGTGACGGCTAAGGGGCTGCAGACGAAAGAAGTGGCGGTCACGTTGGATACCGCCGAAATACGGGGCACGAATATTACCCTGGGCGTTGCCGCGGTCAACGAATCTATAACCGTGGCCACCGAGCAAACTCTACCGATCGATACTGACGACAGCCGTCTGCAGACGACCTTGGATGGGCAAGCTGTGAGGGAACTCCCGCAAATGAATCGCAATCTTTGGGATGTGCTCAGTGTCACTCCGGGCGTTGTTGGCACGGGCACTCGCGGCGCCGGGGCGTCTCCGGGCGGCGGCTCAGATAACTTCGGCACGCAAACTCCCCAAATCAGCGCCAATGGCCGAAGTTACACCGGAAACGTAGTCTATATTGACGGCATGAACGTAACCAGTCCCATCCAGAATGGCAATCTCATCCTTTCGCCGGTTCCCGACGCAGTGGCGGAGGTGACCCTTCAGGCCAACTCCTGGGATGCGGAAAACAACCTGGGCAGTTCCGTCGTGGTACAAGTCACCACCAAGTCGGGCACCAACCGCTATCACGGCACCGGCAGCTTGCTGTACACCAACCAAGATCTGCAGGCCAATCCGGACTTCTTCTCCCCGGTCCGCTTCCAGCGCAAAGATCTCTCTGCCGCGCTCGGTGGTCCAATCATCAAGAACAAACTGTTCTTCTTCGCAGACGTGGAAACCCTGTGGTCCAAGACTCCTACCTCTTCTAGTTTGGCAGGTTCCGGAACCACTTCCACATACTGGGAAACCCCCGAGTTCGATTCTTGGGCGACGCAGAATTTCCCCAATACTACCGGTACTCAGGTTCTCGCCCTTTACCCGGCTTCCAAGTTTGCGGTACCCAACGGAACTACGAAAACAGCGGCCCAGTTACTTGGTGGCTGCCCGACCGGCCAGAGCACTATTGCCATCACTGCAACCGTCTCGGTCCCTTGCAGCCTCCCCGTCTTAAATTTCGGGAGTTTTTCCGCAGCCCCCATTTACAATGCCACGCAATATAACTTCCGCGGCGATTGGTATGCCACTCGCAAAGATCGCGTCTATCTGAGCTATTACAACGATTCGTTTAATCTCGGCCAGCCTGCTTTTCGCGCCGGCTTGAGTGCCGAGGACATTATGCGGAATCGCTATGGCCAGATCGACTATACACATACCTTTGCTCCAACCGTGCTTCTTGAAGGTAGCTTCGCCTTTGCCAGCGTCGGTGGTGCCAACGGTCAGGACGCCGATCTTAAAGTCCCCGTGGTCTCCATCCTCGACGGCACGCAAGGTTTCAACGTTGGCGGCGGCTGGGGCCCGGGCGAATTCCGCGGCCCCAACTACAATTGGCGCGCTGTCTTAACGTGGGTCCACGGCGCTCACACCTTCAAGTTCGGATACGACGGTGACCATGCCATTGAACACGGCGACTTCACTCCCGACAACGTCCGGCCCGGCCTGACCTTTAACACCTTGTTTGACTTAGTACAAGACAACGTAAACCAGTACACCTTTAACGCCTACGACCCCCTTACCGGTGGCGCCGGAAAGGTGATTTTCGGCGGACAAGAGAACCCTTTTGGTTTCTTCGCTCAGGACAACTGGAAGGTAAAACCGAACCTTTCTCTTACTCTCGGATTGCGCTGGGATGACTTCACCAATCACACCGCCTGGGGCAACAGCGGTTTCCAGTTCGACAGCCTTCTCTTGGGCAGTGGTAGCACTCTTCCTGCCCAGATCGCGGCGGCCAGAGTCACAACCGTCAGTGGTGTATTTTCAGGAAGCCAGGTCAACTACTGGAGCCCGCGTGTCGGTGTCGCTTGGGATCCCTCCAGAACTGGTAAGTGGAGCATCCGCGGTGGCATCGGCGTCTATCGTGATTGGGTAGTCCTCGGCCAGAGCGTCGACGAAATGCGTACCAATCCTCCTGGACTCCTCTCAGACACTTTCACCAGTACAGTGACGTTCAATGGTGTCACCACTCCTCTTGGCAACTATTTCGCATTGGCCAAGTCGGGAAGTTATCCCTACAACTTCCCGCTGCCCCCGATTCCAGCCGGTACCATTAATTCTGCGGGAGCCGTCACGGGAACTACGCCCAATGTCTTCTCTCTGGCACGGAACCTCGTTCCGCCCCTCGCTGCAAACTACGTTATCGGCGTCGAGCACCAGATTCCCTGGAAACTTGTAGTTGGTGCAAACTACTCTGGGTCTCGTTCGTTCGACGGCTTGGTCGGTGCTAACGTAAATAGTTTCTCTGGTGGGGCCGTCCTTACACCCAACGGCTCAGGTGGATTCAACGAAACGATCAACCGCTTGAACTCCAACTTCGGGCCGATCAACTACGTCACCAACAACAATCGCGCGACATACAATGCCATGATCCTGTCCCTTCGTGGGAATCCGACCAGCCACCTGAACTTCCAGGCTTCATATACGCTCTCTAAAGCGCAGGACTTTCCGGAAGCCAACACCCGCTTTGACCAGGATGGCGGCTTGAATGTTCCTGACCCGAACGCCTACTTCAATGACTTCGGCGCCGCCAATTGGGATGTTCGCAATCGTTTCTCACTCTCGGGCGTTTATACACTGCCTGGATTCTCTAGCGGGATTGCCAAAGTGCTGACCTCCGGATGGTCTTTGAGCAGTATCGTCGTCGCTCAGTCGGGTACTCCGTTCTGGGTCGTCAACACGAACTCCCCAACCGCGCCTCAAAACCCAGGCGACTACAATCTTAACGGCACGAACTACGACATCCCGAATGCGCCAAGCTTCGGTTGCAACGTTCCCTATAGCCGGTCAGCCTACAAAAACGGGCTGTTTCCAGCATCCGACTTCTCGGCTCCGACGGCTGGCACGGAAGGAAGTGAACTGCGCAACTGCTATCGCAATCCGGGCTTGGTCAATGTGGATGCGAGCGTGGCCAAGAACACGCGCTTCCCGTGGCTGGGCGAAGCTGGCAATCTCCAATTACGCTTCGACTTCCTGAACGTCTTCAACCACTCTAACCTCGGGCCGGTTGACGGTAACATGGCGGACGCGACTTTTGGGAAAGTAACGTCCGCGCTGCCAGCTCGGCAGATCCAACTCATTGCCCGAATAACCTTTTAATTTACCAGCGGCGCTGGTTTACACCCTGGCTCGGCGGCTTCTCTGCCTAGAGGTTCGGAGGTCCGGACACCTACGTAGCCATTTCTACACGGGAGAGTTGCGCTCAGTGGTTTTTATCGTCTTATTTGATTTAGCGGATGCAAGATCGAGCGTTGATGAACGCGCGCTGAACCGCACAACAGCCGCACCGCTCAAGAGGAGCATTGCGGAGCGTATATTAAGATTGCCGAATGGCTCTGGGAATACTGGAGTTAAATCAAAAGTGGCAGGACGCCACCCCCCGCTTCTGCAAATATTTCTGGTGATATTCCTCGGCTCGATAAAATGTTGCGGCTGGAGTAATTTCCGTCACGATAGGCCGCTTCAATTTGCCGCTCGCTTCCAGCGCTTCTCGAGACTTCTTGGCGATGGCTTCCTGCTCCGGCGAATGAAAGAAAATTGCCGTCCGGTATTGTGTGCCAAAGTCTGGCCCTTGCCGGTTCATCTGGGTCGGGTCGTGCACCTTCCAGAACACATTCAGCAATTGCTCGTAGCTCACCTTAGCCGGATCAAAGGTGACTTGCACAACTTCAGCGTGCCCGGTCTCATCCGTGCAAACATCCTTGTATGTGGGATTCAGCGTCTCGCCGCCGCTGTAACCCACAGCCGTCTCGACTACCCCCGGCACTTGCTGAAAAGCGGCTTCAATTCCCCAGAAGCATCCCGCCCCAAACGTTGCAATCTCTGACATTTCCTTCTCCTGACTGAATCCATTTCTGCACCCAACGATTTCTGCGGCGCAGATAGCTTGTTCCCTTAAGTTCAAGCCATTAGATGCGAGGTCCCCCGCTAAGGTTTCGGCGGGTTGTGGGCGCTAGTTTTCGCGCTTCCACACCCTCAAAACCTCTCCGCGGGCTGTTCATTTCTTCATGACCACCCCCGTCCTAAGATTTCTTCTTAGCCGCGACCGCGTCAAACGTTTTTAGTTTCGCCTGTGCCAGCGCCTTGTACGCGCTGTTCACCGACGCCGACTGCGCGAACGCATCTTTGGCCTCAGCATTCCTCTTCAAGTTGAGCAGTGCGAACCCCAGCCTGTATTGATTCCGCCCGTAGCTCCCGTCATCCGCCTTCAGCAACGGCGAAGCCGCCTTGAAATTGTCCACCGCTTGCGCGTTATCCTTTTTCTGAATATTGACCTGCCCCAAAGAGCTGAGCGCCAGCCCTTTCTGCAGTGAAACCTGCTGTTGCCATTGCTCGTCTGTAACGCCTTCGGGCTTCGCAGCCGTGCCCAGCAGCGTAATCGCTTTTTTGGCCCATGCTTCGGCCTTGTCCAGTTGCTCTCCTTTCTCGCTGTAGTAATCCGAGAGCAAAAGCAGCATTCCTATATTGTTGGGATCTTTGGCTAGAACTCCGTTCGCGACCTCCAACATTTTCGGTACGTTTTGCGCTTGCTGATATGAAGTCGCGGCCACCCCTAGCGCCTGATTCGCGTACGGCGAATCAGGAAAAAGTTCCGCGAAGTGACTCAGCAGGGCAGCCCGCTTTGCGGCGTTTGCGGTCCGGTAAACGCCGAGAAACATGGCTTGCTGGATGTACAGTATATTGTCCTTGTTGCTTTCGAGGGTCGCCCCTTTTTGCCGCTCCCAGTTGTCTGCTTCTATTCCACTCGGGGCGGTTGACGCCTTGAACCGTTGCAGAATTCCCGGCACCTTCTCGCCGTAAGCCATCAGCTTATCGGTGTCGCCCTTCTCGCTGGCCGCGCGAACCATATTCATGGCGTTGGAAAAATTGTCCGGATCGAGCGCAAACAGTTTGTCCCCATACTCAAACGCCTTCTCGTAATTCTTCTGCGCAAGGTAATAAGTTACGTACAAATCGTCGGCCAGAATCGCCATGTCACCTTGCCCGAGCGTCGACAAAAATTTGTCAATAAGCGCAAGCTTCTGCGCCGGATCGGTTGCTCCGTTGATTTCCGTTATCGCGTGGTCAGCGTCCGAACCCGCTGGGATCGGCACATACTTCCCAATCTGTTGTCCGTTTACCGGACCAGCCGCCAAAGTGAAAAAGCTCAGAAGTCCAAAGAACCCCACAATGCGCTTCATGGATACCTCCAATGGAAGGAAATTGCCTGCATCTTAGTGCCGCACCGCTCCCCACGCAAACGAATTCCTTCTCGAAAGCGGCCTCGCCATCAAGCTTCCCGGTTTTCGTCTAGAATGTAGAGGTCTTCGAGGATTTTTGTCGGAGGAACTCGTGACTCTGTTCGCGCCGTGTCTTAATTTATCATCGCGAAAGTTGGTCGCCTGCGCACTGCTCGCATTCTGTCTACTCGTCGGATACGCGCAGCGGATGCCCGCGCAAACCAGAATGAGTTGCCACGCGACGGACACACGCGAGGAAGTCCCTCCCGAAAAGCTTCCACTCCCGCAAAAACTCACCGGCATCGGCAATGCCCACATCCGCATCACGGCGACCCCGGAAGCGCAGATGTGGTTTGACCAAGGCCTAAATTTACTCCACGACTTCTGGGATTACGAATCCGTCCGGGCCTTCGCTCAAAGCGTCCGCGTCGATCCGAATTGTGCGATGTGCTACTGGGGCATCTACCACGCAGAATTGTCTACCCACAGCAACGCCAAGTATTACGCCCAGCGGGCCTTGGAAAAAGCAGCCAGTCTCAAAGGACACGTCAGTAAAGCGGAGCGCCTCTATATCGAGGCGAGCGAGGCATCTGAGGCTGCGGACAAATCCGAGAAACAGGATAAGAACGAATCGAAGGAGGTTCAACTCTATCGAAAACTCGCGAAACACTATCCTGCCGACATGCAAGCGCGCATTTTTCTGGCCGAAGCAGTCGGGGATGGCTACGACGATTCTGGCCAGCCAAACGCAGGCCAGAAAGAAAAGCTCTCCATTTTGCAGAGCGTGTTGCAGGAGGACCCGGACAACTCCGCTGCGAATCACTACTGGATTCACGCCGTCGAAGCCAGTCCCCACCCGGAGCAGGCCCTGCACAGCGCCGAAATCCTGGGCCGCCTCGCTCCAAACTCGGGCCACATGGTACACATGCCCGGCCACATTTTTTATCGTACCGGCGATTACGCCCGCGCGAAAGAATCTTTTGCTGCCTCCATAGAAGCCGATGAGCAATACATGCAGTCGCAACACGTCCAGGTTGACGACGACTGGAACTATGTCCACAACCTCATGTACGCCATCGCCAACCTGCTGGAAGCTGGCCAATTGAACGAAGCTACCGCTCTCTCTGCCAAGGCCAGAGCCGCGCACGGTGAACTTGAAAACACGCTGTACCCTTGGTCGTCGCGCGACGCCATCTCCCGCCTTGATCCCCGCCTCCCTGTGGCCCTCCGTGCCGCCGATTGGACCACAACTCTCGCCCTTCTGAAGTCCAGCGATCCCCCCGCGTCCCTTCCGAATCTCCAGTTTCTCGCGCGCCAGCTAACTCAATTCGCTCTCGGCATGCAGGCCCTCGATTCGCATGACCTGTCTCGGGCAGAAACAGCCTCAGGCCAGTTCGATGCCGAGCTCTGGCGAATTTCTCAGCGCCTGAAAGACGAAGAGGACGCCAAGTCCAAAGAAAAAGACGAAAAATCGCCGGACGCGGCAGCCCCAAAACTTCAATTGATGCCGGACGCGTGGCCACAGCCGCTGGTGAGCAACCTATCCATCATGTCTCTGGAGCTACGCGCCGGCCTGCTCATGGCCAGGAAGCGGAACCCCGAAGCCAAAAAGCTCTACGCACAAGCCGCCCAAGAAGAAAAAGCACTCGGCTATCACGAACCTCCCGCTTACGTTCGGCCCGTCGGAGAAACCGAAGCGGCGGCTTTGCTCGCCGCCTCGGACTGGACCGCCGCAAGGGCCGCCTACAAAGAAACACTCGTCGAGCGCCCCCGCTCCGGCTTCCCGCTCTACGGCATCGCCATGGCCAGTGAACAAGCTGGCGACACCACAGCAGCCGCTGCCGAGTACGCAGACTTCCTGGCCGCCTGGAAATCCGCCGACTCCAATCTTCCGCAACTAACTCATGCCCGCGACTACCTCGCCTCTCATAAGGCAATCGCAGACAACAAATAACCCAACGTTCTCACGAGAATCTCGCCGGTGCGCAGCACATATCGGGCCCTCGGGTCAGATCGTCGAGGATTATTCGGCTCGAGGTTTGGACCAGAACTCGGCAGAAGTCATCACAGGCACAATTTCAAACTCGACCAAATCCTCCCAGCGGCCAACCCAATCCGTCAGTAACTCCCCACGATCCGCTTCCATAATCTGAAAGCAACGCCCGCCCACGGCATCCACCCAGCTAGAGTGATAGGCGACGCCAACAGGCAACATCCGTCCGTAGCGTTCGAAGCGCTCGCCAATCAGCTTAGCGTCGCGGTCTTTGAAACGCTCAATCACCATGAACAGCATCGCCCGAGTCTAGCCGATCCGTCCCCTGCAGCGAAACCAGTCCCGTCCAGGCAGTCCGTCAGATTTGACGCACCGCGCATTTCGCGAGACGATAAAAGTTTTGGCGAAGGGCAAAATTGGATCTAGGGCTTCAGGGCCGCGTAGCTATCGTCGCGGCCGCAAGTAAAGGACTTGGCCGTGCCGTCGCCGAGGAGCTCGCGCGCGAAGGCGCCAGGGTCGCCATTTGCGCCCGCGGCGCTGCCGAGCTCGAGCAAGCCGCTACCCACATCCAAAAATCCACTGGCCGCGACGTCTTCCATCAATCGGTTGACGTTGCAAACCCCGCCGCCGTCTTTCAGTTCGTCGCAGCCGTCGCAGAGCGATTCGGCCGTCTAGACATTTGCGTCACCAATTCCGGCGGCCCACCGTCTAAAATGTTTGCGGACACGAATCCGCAAGACTGGCGCTCTGCCGTCGACCTCCTGCTGATGAGCACCGTCTTCTTCGCCAAGGAAACACTGCCGCACATGCAAAAGAATAAGTGGGGACGGTTCATCACCATCACGTCCTCCGCCGTAAAACAGCCCGTTGACGGACTGCTTCTTTCTAACTCCATTCGCGCCGCTGTCACCGGCCTCGCCCGCACTCTCGCAAATGAATATGCCGCGTACGGCATCACCGTCAACAACGTCTGCCCCGGCTACACGCGCACCGCGCGTCTCGACAATCTCGCCGCAACCATTTCCGTGCGCACAGGCTCTCCATCTGACACAGTCTTCGCCGATTGGACGCGCCAAATCCCCGCTGGCCGCATCGGTACTCCTCAAGAATTCGCAGCCGTCGTCGCGTTCCTTGCTTCAGAGCGGGCCAGCTACGTAAACGGCGCCTCCATCGCGGTCGATGGCGGCATGGTCAGGAGCCTCCTCTAACGCAATGACACTTTCTCTGCGCCGCTTGCAACTATCCACGCTTCCTGAGAATTATGCGATTGTCGGCCTTTCGCGAGATGCTCAGCTTCCCGCCTGGGCCACGCAAGGCTCTTTTTTCTCCGTCACCCGCACCAGCGATGAACTCTCCATCATCGTCGAAGAATCCAGAGTTCCCGCAGGTCTTCAGTTTCAAGGCGGCTGGCGCGTCATCAAAGTTCACGGCCCATTTATGTTATCGGAAGTCGGCGTGCTCGCGTCTCTGGTTGGGCCTCTGGCTGCCGCAAGAGTCAGCGTCCTGACCATCACCACCTTCGATACTGATTACTTGCTTGTGGCAGGCGAAAATCTCGCCCAAACCGTCTCCGCACTCGAACGGGCAGGGCACTCTTTCAAGAGGAGCCAATCCCAATGAACATCGCACCATTTGGAAATCTTGCTCGTTCACGGTGTCGTTCTGCAACCTTCGGGGTTGCCGCCTTACTCGCGATTCCGTTCGCCACTCTACAGCTTGGCGCCGACGAGCCCTACGCCCGGAACCGCGACTACGACCTCGAACACTCCCGCATCGCGCTGCGCTTCGATCTCGATCAGAAAAAAGTCATGGGCGACGTCACGCACACGCTCACGATCCTCCACGACGCCACCTCGAAAATCGTTTTTGACTCCGCGGGCCTCACCATCCATAGCGCTACGCTAAATAAATCCGCCGCCAAATTCGAAATCAAAGACGACAAGCTCATTATCCCGCTCACCACCGCCGCCCACGCAGGCGAAAAATTCGATATCACCATTCGCTACGAGGGCAAACCCACGAAGGGCCTCTACTTCATCCTTCCCGACAAGGATTACCCCGACCGTCCCAAGCAAGTCTGGACCCAGGGCGAGTCCGAGGACACGCGCTACTACCTTCCGACCTACGACTATCCCAATGACCGCCTCACCACCGAAACGATCCTCACGGTCCCCGCCTCCTGGATCACAGTTGCCAATGGCAAGCTCATCAACGTCTCCGACGCTGCCAACGGTATGAAGACATGGACCTGGAAGGAATCCGTACCGAGCTCCACATATCTCTTCACAGTTGTCGCCGGCGAATTCGAAGAAATAAAAGACTCCTGGCGCGGCATCCCCGTCACCTACTACGCCCCCAAAGGCCGCGGCGACCGCCTCTCCATCAACTACTCCCGCACTCCTCAGATGATCGAACTCTTCAGCGCCAAACTCGGCGTCAACTACCCCTGGGAAAAGTATGCGCAAGCCATGGTCGATGATTTCGTCGCCGGTGGCATGGAAAACTCCAGCGCCACGACAAACACCAGCAATTCGCTCCAGCATCCCAAACTAGCGCCCGAATTTATCACCGGCGAAGACGGGCTCATCTCCCATGAACTCGGCCACCAATGGTTCGGAGATTTGGTGACCTGCAAAGACTGGGGCGACATCTGGCTCAACGAAGGCTTCGCCACTTTCATGGAGTTCGTCTGGACGGAATCTCACTTCGGCAAAGATCAAGCCGACTACGAAAGGTGGCAAAGCGCCCGCCAATGGTTCGAAGAAGCCAATCTCTACAGCAAGCCCACGGTCCGCCACGACTTCAACGATTCCGGCGAATTTGACGGCAACGCCTACACCAAGGGCGGCTGGGTTCTCTACATGCTTCGCCACCAACTCGGCGAAGACGCTTTCTACTACGGCCTCAAGCACTACCTCGAAGTAAATCGCGGCAAAAACGTAGTCACCGCCGATCTCGCGAAAGCCATGGAAGAAGCCACACACACCAACGTCGACCAGTTCTTCAACCAATGGTTGTACGGCGCCGGCGCTCCCAAATTCGACCTGAGCTATAGATATGACGAGGCGAAGCATGAGGTCGCGCTAACGGTCAAGCAAACGCAAAGAGTAGAAGGGCGCGTCGGCCTCTTCCATATTCCCACTGAAGTCGAAATCACCACGGCCTCCGGACCAAAGCTTTTTCCTATTACGGTATCCCAAGGCAAGGACACCGCGATCTTCACATTTCCAGCGGATTCCGCTCCGCTGATGGTCCTCTTCGACAAAGGAGGCCACGTGCTCAAATCCACCGAATTCCACAAAGAAAAAAGGGAGTGGCTCTACCAGTTAAAGAACGCCTCCGATCTCGCCGACCGCGCCGACGCTATCAGCGGTCTCGCCAAGCTAAAAGGTGATGACGAAGTCGTCGCGGCGCTCAACAACGCGCTTCTCAACGACAAAGCCTGGGGCATCCGCGCCAACGCCGCCGACGCTCTAGGCCAACTCGGCGGCTCCACAGCCTCCAAGCAACTCCTCGACGCGCTGAACACCGCGAAAGAACCTTGGGTCCGCAATCGCATCGTCTCCTCTCTGGCAAATTTCAAAGACACCCCCGCCATCGTCACCAAGCTGAATTCCATCGCCGCCGATGACAGCTCCTATCGCGCCCGGGCCGCCGCCCTTCAAGCCCTTGGCCGCCTAAAAGCCCCCAACGCACTTGCCACTCTCGATGCCGCGGTCGCTGCCGATTCTCCCGACGGCTTCCTTCGCAACGCGGCGCTTCGTTCCATGGGCCCTCTCGGTGACGACAAAGCCGTCCCTCTCCTCCTCCAATGGTCTGCCCCAGGCAAGCCCATGGACTCACGCAACGCGGCCATCTCCAGTCTCGCCCGCCTCCAAAAAGACAACAAAGACATCACCAATCAAATCGCGTCCTATCTTATCGAGGCGCACTTTTCTATTCGCATGGCCAGCATCTTCGCGCTCGGCGCGCGCGGAGACGCGAGCGCCATTCCCGCTCTAGAGGCCCTGCTCAAGAGTGCCGACCTCAGCATCGAAATGGCTCCGATGATCAAGAGACAGATCGCCAGCCTGAAAGCTCCGGCTGGCGAGAAGCGCCACCCACGCGGCGAAGCTTCCGGGGAGGACGAAACCTCCGAAGCCTCTTCCTCCCCTTCAACAAACGAACCGGGCGCCGTAGCCAAGCGCCTCGATCGCCTAGAACAGCTGATGCAAGAAATGGCCGACCGCCTAAAAACGATCGAAACG
>Ga0206982_1215_pt1 | contig 15597 bp, 12 predicted proteins | sample Alteio_BWMinCont_18_FD_153493 | JGI IMG/M metagenome (GOLD analysis project Ga0206982, IMG submission 153493) | Enriched cells from forest soil in Barre Woods Harvard Forest LTER site, Petersham, Massachusetts, United States -... | ecosystem: Environmental > Terrestrial > Soil > Temperate forest >... | reverse complement strand
TCGCTTACAAAATTTATCCCGCTCTTCGTAACCGCATGCCTGAACCATTTTTGAAAGAAATTGATCGCGCGAGCAAAGATATTCCTCACCCGAGCGATAAGGATTATATACAATGGCAACGTGGCCCACTACATAAAACGCCGCTGACATTGATGAAATCCTGGGTGGATACCACTTACGCAAATAAAGACATGTGGCTGGTGCTTGTTTTTCATGGTATCGACAGCCTCGGCTGGGAATGGACACCGATCCCGAAACTCGAAGAATATTTTAATTATATCAAAGACAAAGAAGACAAATTATGGATTGTAACTTTCGGTGATGCTACCAAATATATGAGGGAGCGTGAGCATGCTACGGTAAAAACTAATGAAAAAGACGGGAAGATCAGCGTATCACTAACACATTCGCTGGACAAAACGATGTATGATCTGCCGCTAACGCTCAAGTCCTACGTTCCAGAAAAATGGAGCAAGGTGACCGTGAGCCAGGGAACAAAAACGAAGACGGTCGATGTTCAGCATGATGAGAAGGGCCACTATGTGCTCTACCAGGTTGTTCCAAACACAACGGGCGCGTTATTGTCGGGCGCATAAAATTCGTGTTTGTCATGTTTAGCAAGGCGTCAAGCTGCATGCCGATTCTGGAGAAGGAATGCAGGGGCCCAATGCCTTAAAAAAAGTAAAAGACAGACACGGTTTGAGCCAACCGACGTAATTCGGACGATGTTCAGACGAACTAAAGACGAACTACAGACGATGTTTAACTGGTATGAGAGCAAACCGTGCATTTTTCAAATAATTATTCTTCCAAATAATATTTAAGTAAGACTCATGAAAAAACTTGGCTCAATAGTAATATCGTTACTCATGATGGCGCAGGCATTCGCGCAAAGCAGTGAAAATTTCAAAATGATTTTAAAAGATGGGTGGCAGATGCAGTCGGCTACCAGGGTTAGTGATGGCGGGGCCAAGGTGTCACTGCCGGGGTATAAAACTTTGGGCTGGTACAAAGTCAGTGTCCCCACGACCGTCATCGCCGGTTTATTGTCAAATAAAGTGTATGATTTCGATCCGTTTTATGATATGAACTTCGATAAGCTGAATGACCCGAAGCTTGATTCCACATGGTGGTTTCGCACAGCGTTTACTCTACCAAATTCTGAGAGAGGGAAAGAGGTGGTACTCAAACTACATGGTATTAACTACAAAGCAAATGTCTGGCTTAATGGTGTACTCATAGCCGATTCAAACCAAATTGTAAATCCTTATCGCATCATAGAATTGAATATTTCTGAAAAGATTATAACGGCGGGCGTCAACACACTTGCCCTTGAAATCAAACGCCCCATCAATCCGCAAAAACATGGTGGTGATTTGGCGATTGATTATGCAGACTGGATACATTATCCCCCCGATTACAATGCGGGGATCATTAACAATATAGAGATCAAAACCTATGATCGTGTCGCTATTCGATATCCATTGGTGACTACAAATTTCGATCTGCCCTCATTGGGCACAGCTCATCTTACCGTCGATGCACTTGTGACCAATTACACAGCTGAACCTCAGGATGTAATAGTAAGAGGCAAGATTAATTCCGAAATACATTTCAAAAAGAAAGTTCATTTAAATGCCCATGAAACTGCCGAAGTGACTTTTACCCCGGCTGATTTCTCGCAGCTCAATATAAATAACCCCCGCATTTGGTGGCCGTGGCAATATGGAAAACCAAATCTGAACCATATCGAGCTTTCAGTGGCGCATGATAATTTAGTGAGTAATACTATTGCGGAATCCTTCGGCATTCGCCAGATTTCATCGCAGTTTATCGATGATAAATCGCGTGTGTTTATCGTGAATGGGAAGCGGATAGTATTAAGAGGTGCGGCATGGTCGCCGGACATTTTTCAACGCCGTTCACCTGAACGCCAGGAGCAGGAAATCAGGCTCTATCGTCATATGAACATGAACATTGTTCGCTCAGAAGGGAAAATGGAAGACGACAATTTTTATGCGCTCTGCGATAAATATGGAATGCTGGTGATGACAGGCTGGATGTGTTGCGGCGCGTGGCAATATCCCGAAAATTGGGACGCAGCCAAACGTGCATCGGCCATGGCATCCGACAGCAGTGTGATGCTCTGGCTGCGAAATAAATCAAGCCTGATGGTATGGCTCAATGGCAGCGATATGCCACCGCGCGATTCAACCGTTGAAGAGGATTACCTGAAAATCGAAGCCTCGCTGAAATGGCCCAACCCGACTATTTCAACCGCTGATGCCAGCAAATCGAAAGTTTCTGGTTTTAGCGGAGTAAAAATGGCCGGCCCCTATGAATGGGTGCCACCCATTTATTGGGAAACCGATACGGCGCTGAGGCATGGCGGCGCGTGGAGCTTCGCAACGGAAATATCACCAGGGCCGTCGATACCGCCATATGAAAGCCTGATAAAATTCATACCAAAAGATTCGTTGTGGTTCAACACAGCATCCTGGAAATATCATTGTGGTACTATGACCTTCGGCAACACGCAGGTTTTCAATGATGCGCTGGAGGGGCGCTACGGGAAAGCAACCGATATCAAAGATTATATTGCCAAAGCGCAGGCTCAAAATTATGAGTCACACCGTGCCATGATGGAATCTTATGGCCTGCATAAATATCATACGGCTACCGGCGTGGTACAATGGATGGGCAGCAACCCATGGCCAGGCCTGATCTGGCATACTTATGATTATTACCTGTATCCTGCCGGCACTTATTTCGGCATGAGAAAATCGATGGAACCTCTCCACATTATGTATTCTTATGCGAATAACGAAGTGGATATAACAAACTCATTACTGCAAAAATTTTCCGGACTAAAAGCTAAGGCTGATATATACAATCTGGATGGCGCATTGAAATATTCCAAAAACATTACTACCAGTGTCGAACCCGACAGCATACAAAAATGTTTTGTACTGCCGCAGATCAGTGATCTGTCAGACACTTATTTCCTGCGACTGCAACTCAACGATGCAAAAGGTGATGTGAAAACCATCAACTGGTATTGGCTGTCGACAAAAGCTGATGTCCTCGATTGGGTGAAATCAAAATGGTACATGACGCCACAGACCGGATATACCGATTTTTCTGCATTGCAAAATATCGGCAAAACTTCGCTGAAAATGTTATACACGACCGGGAAAAAATACGACAGCACTTTGCATAGGGTAATCATTACCAACACGGGTAAAACAGTGGCTTTTCAGGTACATCTGCGCGCATTAAAAGGCAAATCAGGCGACGATATTTTGCCGGTAATCTTTAGCGATAACTATATTGAATTAGCGCCCGGTGAAACCCGAACCATCTTGTGCAGTTATGCAAATAAGGATGCAAAAGGAGCCACGCCGTTTTTCGTCACCTCTGCATGGAATCTGGACCTTACGAAATGCAATGCAACCGGCGCAGTCAGGTTTGAAGATCAGAAATAAAAAATTTATCAGTCAACACTTTATGACAGTGGCTCCGGTTTCGGTGGATCGGAAGGTCTGGACTTATCTTCGGGCAAAGGAATAAATTCCTTGTTGTCGGATGGTGGCAATATAATCCGGCCCTGCTTCCAGTCTTCCTTGGCCTGTTCAATACGTTCCTTACGGGAAGAAACAAAATTCCACCAGATGAAACGTTCACCTAATGGTTCACCTCCCAAAAGCATCAGGGTTGTGTTTTCTTTTGCCAGAACGACCGGATCAGCTCCTGGTGTAAATACCAGCATCTGGCCTTCATGATATTTATTTCCCGAAACTTCAACAATCCCTTTAGCAATATAAAAACCACGCTCCGGATGTTCTTTAGGAAGACCAAATCTTGCACCCTGTTTCAAAACAACATGCAGGTAAAACATTGGTGAGTTTGTTTTAACATCATTATTCAATCCGTATGCGTTACCGGCGATGAGCCGCATCCAAATTCCTTTGTCAGTAAATATGGGAAGCTTATCCGGTGAATAATTGTTAAAAGAAGGATTCAATTCTTCGTCTTTTTCAGGAAGGGCTACCCAGGTTTGTATCATTTCAAGTTCACCTCCTTTCAAAGTAGAAGGATCTTCGAATCTTTCTGAATGTGCAATGCCTTTTCCGGCAGTCATCCAATTTACTTCACCCGGGCGGATAATCTGTTGCACACCCAGACTATCCCTGTGCGTTACCTGCCCGCCGAAAAGATAACTGACAGTAGAAAGACCGATATGCGGGTGCGGTAATACATCGAGTGAGGAAGGATTGGAAGGAAGATCCTTTATAGGCCCCGCATGATCCATAAAAATAAACGGCCCAACCATTCTGCGCATCCTAAAGGGAAGAATGCGTTTCACCTTCATGGATTCACTGATCGCGGCATTACGGGCTTCAATAACGATGTCAAGCATTTTGATATGAATTATTCATAAATGTCTGAGCGAATTTAATGTTTCCGGCGGACTGAAGTTTCCAGTCCTGATCAGTAAATTTTTTACAAAGGAATGACGAAGGATTAAAGGTATCCTCTCACCCTGTTTTCGTAAATTTGACGAACGAAGAACCAGCGTTCAAATGGCAGCGGAAGGGTATTCTCATTATGGCAATTAGTACTTTCAGGGCATTTAAAAGCCGCAATTACAGATTATATTTTACCGGGCAGTCAGTTTCCCTTATTGGAACCTGGATGCAGAAAACAGCCGTAAGCTGGGTGGTTTACGCACTCACACATTCCAAATTCATGCTGGGGGTAACATTATTTTCTACTATGTTCCCCTCATTTTTATTTTCGTTTCTTGGAGGTGTCGTGTCTGACCGCTATAACCGGTTTAAGGTTCTGCTGCTGACACAGTTCATATCAATGATCCAGGCCATCATGCTGGCGGTCCTGATATTATTCAAACATTATTCAGTCTGGGAAATAATTTCTTTGAGCGTATTGTTGGGTGTCGTCAATGCCTTTGATGTGCCCGCCCGCCAATCTCTTGTATATGATATGGTGGATGATAAAAAAGATTTGCCCAATGCACTCGCCCTGAATTCATCCATGGTAAATCTTTCCAGATTGATTGGCCCGGGTATTGCCGGACTGGTAATAGAAAAATTTGGAGACGGAGTCTGTTTTGGATTGAATGCATTGAGTTTTGTAGCCGTTATTATTTCCCTGTTAATGATGAGGCTGCCTGTTTATGTTGTTAAGCCGCATACTAAAAATATTTTGGGAGAACTTCGTGAAGGATTGGCATATATACGCAGGACTCCTGAAATCTCTTTTGTGATAGGCATGCTGGCACTTATCAGTCTGCTGGTACTTCCATTCAGCACACTGTTACCAGTATATGCCAAGGATATTTTTCATGGAACGGCATCCACCTTCGGAGTTATTGACAGCGTTATCGGACTGGGCGCATTTACCGGAGCCATATTCCTTGCTTCATTAAAATCCGGAACCAATCTCAGGAAAATACTGGCAATAAATACACTGGTTTTTTGGATCCGGTCTTGTTTTATTTTCGCATACAACAATTTATCCTTTGGCTTTGTTGTTTGCCATGTTATCTGCATTTGGAATGATGTCACAGATTACAATAACAAATACACTGATCCAGACATCCGTTGATCCCGCAATGCGGGGCAGGGTGATCAGCATTTATGCCATGGCTTTTTTTGGAATGCAGCCTTTGGGAGGTTTGATCGTCGGGTTTATTTCCCAATATATTGGTGTGGAGAATACGATTTTGGCAGAAGGAATTATTGCTATCATTATAGGAGTATTACATCTGCGTTTCCTGCGAAAATGGAATTCAGGAAGAAACCCTGTGCCGGTTCTAAGAAAACAGCCTGTCGGAACAACCATCCATGTATAGAAATTTTTAACGCATAATATTCAAATTTTATGGTTACCAGCATTGATAAAAACACCGCACTGATATTAATCGATCTGCAGAAAAGCGTAGTCCGTCTCACGCTCGCTTCACCGGTTCAGAATGTTTTGGAGAATGCATCCAAACTGGCGGATGCTTTCCATATGGCCGGATTGCCTGTGGTTATTGTAAATGTAAATCCCAGGGGAGCAAAATGGACAAGTTCGCGTAGAGATGCAAAGCCACCACAAATTCCACCGTCCCCGGACTTCCTTGAAATTACACCTGAAATTAAAACGAGATCCGGAGATATATTTATTACCAAACATACCTGGGGAGCATTTTTCGAAACAGGTCTTGATGATGAACTAAAGAAAAGAAATATTACGGGTATTGTAATTGCAGGAGTATCAACAAGTATCGGAGTAGAAGGTACAGCCAGGCAGGCCAGTGAAAGAGGTTACAATATCACATTTGCTTCAGATGCTATGACCGATATGGTTGCAGAAGCCCATGAAAGAAGTATTAAATATATCTTTCCAAGAATGGGTGAGGTGGACGGTACAGAGAAAATTATTGAAAAGTTGAATTAAATAACGAAGATGTACGCTGATCAGCTCACTCCCAGCAATTCCACTTCAAATATCAAAGTACAGTTTGGGCCGATCTGGGCGCCTGTTTGTCTGTCACCATACGCCAGTTGAGGTGGGATAAAGAAACGCCACTTACTGCCCACTGACATGAGCTGTAAGCCTTCTGTCCAGCCTTTAATTACCATATTCAAAGGGAATGTGGCCGGCTGACCGCGCTTTACAGAACTGTCGAACACAGTGCCATCAATCAATGTACCATGATAATGGCAGGTTACCTTATTACTTGCCAGCGGTTTGATTCCATTGCCCTCGATGATCACTTCGTACTGCAAACCGCTTGGCAAAGCGATAATGCCAGCCTTTTTCTTATTGGCTTCCAAAAAATCATGCCCTGCTTTTAAATTAGCTGAAGACTTTTCGTTTTTCATGTTGAATAGCCTGTCTGTTATGCCCATATTTTTTTTGCGAATGTAGGAAAGGTTTAGCGCAATTCTGTTGCGTTAATGGATTCCTTCTTTTTATTCACTATAATTACTACTTTAGCATCAATGAAATCTCTGTCAGTTATTTTTCTGGTCTTTTCAATGATATCCGCTTCCTGCAGTAAAAATAGTTCTTCGGGTACAGCAGATGCAGCGCCTTCCAATTTAACCGTCAACGCAGTAATAAGTAATGACAGTAGTGGTAATGTCACATTTACCGCCTCTGCAACCAATGCAGTTAAGTATGATTTTAATTTTGGAAATTACAATTCACAAAATGGTGTTGCAGGAAATACAACTTATAAATATTCATATTCAGGTACATATAATGTAACAGTTATCGCTATAAGCGCCGGAGGCCAAACGATTTCAAAATCCGTATCTGTGACTGTTGCTGTTGCTCTTGCCCTTGTCTGGTCCGACGAGTTTGATACACCGGGTTCACCTGATCCCACCAAATGGGGATTCGATATTGGAACAGGCACCGGAGGATGGGGTAATAATGAATTGGAATACTACACGAACAGGCAGACAAATGCCGTTATTTCCAATGGAACACTAAAGATCATCGCACTGAAAGAATCATACAACGGAAGTGTCTATACTTCTGCCAGAATGCTTACGAATAATCTATATTCATTTCAGTATGGCAGAATCGATGTACGCGCTAAATTACCTGCGAGTACAGGTACCTGGCCAGCTATTTGGATGTTAGGAAATAATATTGCTACCGTTGGTTGGCCCGCCTGTGGTGAAATTGATATCATGGAACAAAGCGGCAGTCTGAAATCCACCATTTATGGAACCTTGCATTATCCTACAGAGGCAGGCCAATATGGCGACGGAAGCACGACAACAATTTCTGACGCGAGTACGGCATTTCATGTTTATTCTACCATGTGGACACCCTTATCCATCCAGCTTTCCGTGGATGGTGTGGTGTATTATACTTTACTAAACAATCTCGGAATACCGTTCAATCAACAATTCTTTATCATACTGAATGTAGCGATGGGCGGGAATTTTGGAGGAACTGTAGATCCTGCATTTACCACAGATCAGATGGAAGTGGATTATGTGCGCGTTTACCAATAACCCAGTCTTTCCAAATATTAATTAATAGATTTCCGTACCACAATTAGTATTGATGTCTGCCCTGATTTAATCTTGCAGTCAGTTCATCTTTCTTGATCGTTACCTGTTTCCCAACCTGCTTCCCGTTTCTGAAGGTATTGGCTGTAATCTGCGTTGCGCCGACTGGAAAATAAATTAGCTCACCCGTGTATTTTGGATAGTAAGGATCGGGACTGGTACCATCGAAAGTATAATAAATATCCAGCCCTTTAATTTCTGTAGAAATTTTTACAGATACTCCCCTGCCATCCTTCGCTCTGACCGGTGTATAAATCACGTTATAAGCACTCAATGCATATTTTGTTCCTTCAGCATCCAATCTCGGAAATTGCATTTCCATTCTTTCTATGAAGTTATCCCAATTGCGGCTGACTTTCGGACTCCAATACACTTCGGCCAATGCAAGTCCGCGTGGCCAGGTCATATATTCCATCTGGCGGATATTATATACTCTTTCTGTCCATAGATTTCCTTGTCCGCCGAGAATATATTTTTCATCCACACTGTCAGGTACTGGGTCGTAATTATAAGAATCGGTAAGCCTGCACATGCCATAGGTAGCTGGCTCCACACTGGTTTCACCCTGATATAAATCGAGATAACAATAATCCCATGGGGTCATCACCACATGGTGATTCATTTTAGCAGCTTCGATGCCACCCTTCATTCCTCTCCAGCTCATTACTGTGGCTTCAGGGGCCAGTCCGCCTTCCAGTATTTCGTCCCAGCCAATCAGTTTTTTCCCTTTACTTTTTAATATGGTTTCAATCCTTCTCACAAAATAACTTTGCAATTCATCTACATTTTTAAGGTTTTCATCCTTCATACGTTTCTGGCATTTTGGACAATCAGACCAAAATCCTTTATACGCTTCATCGCCTCCAACATGAATATATTCACATGGGAAAAGTGCTGCCAGCTCAGTAAATATTTTATCCAGCATCATGAAAACGGAATCATTTCCAATACACAAAGCATTATCATCCCTGACCGGACTGCGGAAACCGGCATTTACACTATAGGACAATTGCGTACAGGAGAGATTCGGAAAAGAAGCGATCAGGGCCAGACTATGCGCAGGCACGTCGATTTCCGGCAGTATGGTTATATTCCGGTCCTTCGCATAACTGATCATTTCGCGCATGTCGTCCTGTGTGTAAAATCCACCATCCGATGCTTTTTCGTAGGCAAGCGCTGGTAAAAACTCTCCCCATAGTCCGGTACGATTTACACGCCATGCACCAACACTGGTCAGTTGTGGCAATGATTTAATCTCGATACGCCATCCCTGGTCATCACTCAAATGCAGGTGCAGTACATTATATTTATACTTCACCATCTGATCCATATATTTCTTCACTTCATCCTTCGTAAAAAAATGGCGGCTGACATCCAGCATCAATCCACGCCATCCAAAACGCGGATAATCTGTAATAGAAACGCAGGGAGCACTCCACGTTATGCTGGAAATTTTTGTATTACTTTCAATTTCCGCAGGAAGTAATTGCAAAAGACTCTGTACTCCATAATAAATTCCTGCAGGCTGATTCGCTATTATAGTTACTTTCTTAGGTGTTACCGATAATTGATACCCTTCACTCCCAAGTGCTGGATCTGTGGTTTTATTCAGGCTGATCCGGATAATCGATGAACCGGATTTAGTCATTGTTACGTGGTAGCCTGTAGGAATGGTTAGCCGGTCAGTTAAATCAGTCAGTGGAGTTTTTAGCCCTGGGTTATCATCGGCGCTTATACTGATATTGGCTGGCAATATAAAATGCCCCTCATTTTTTGTCAGTTTAACCGGCTGTGGAATGATAGAAATATTTTCCTGTGCGAAACAGGTAAACAATTGTAAAAAGCAGGCGAAAAGGAGAATAATTTGTTTCATATTAAACATATATTTTGGGAAAAGCCCGCATTAAGTTACCAATATTGGATAAATCATTTGAAAAAATATTGGAAACCGATCTATTAATTTAACCGACCAGGATTCTATTTGTTCTTTATTATTTATTTGCATAAAGGGGAATATTTTATATATTTGCCTTATGAAATTATATAGTCAATCATCCTCTAATTATCAGCCAAACGGGCTGCTATTGGCGTTGATTGACTTTTAGAATATAAATAAATCATCACAAAGTGGCCCTGCAAGAGATTGCGGGGTTTTTTATTTATTACTACTCTTCATCACTATGGAAGGCAGCGCTCATAGGTGGGCAACCAGACTTGAAATCTGGAGCAGGTGTAAAAGCCGGGGTTCGAATCCTATGCCTTCCGCATGGAAAGTTAACTGAATGGGAGTTCAGGACAGTTTGCTAAACTGATCGTTCGCTTTAGTGAATGTGGATCAAGACCACAACTTTCCGCAACGGGGCAGAGGTCAGGGCAACCAGCAATGACTGTAAATCATAGGCACGAAAGTTCGATTCTTTCCTGCCCCACCAACATTGCCCTTTAGTGTAATGGCATCACGGCAGAATTTGGATCTGCAGATTATGGTTCGAATCCATGAGGGGCAACTTTTACATAAACTTTTGATTGCAATTAAAGGAAACTCAAATCGGTATAAATCACTTCTGATGTGTTTAGCCGGCCCGGCAGTTCCGGTGCGGCAGTTTTCAAATTATCCAATCATAAAGCATCTTTAATTGGTGTGATAGCCAGAGGTATTCTGATGAAAATATTGTTTATATAACTCCCTTTAAAGAAGCTTTTACCCTTTTGAAACCGTAGCCAGGCTCCACATTCCTGCCGTTAGTCGCAGATTATCGCAGTTACGTCTCATTGTACAAAAATCATTAAAAACCCGGTATATTTTTGTGATGAATATTTTTAAAGATTAATAACATAATAAAATATACAGCTATGAAAAAGATAATTCTGACATTAATGACAGCCTTCTTCTTAACCATTACTGCTGGCTATGCCGCTAATAAAGTTGGTGATGTTCCTCAATATGTAGAATCAGCATTTAACAGTAATTTTAATTTTGCGAAGAATGTGCAGTGGCAAAAAATGGATAATTACTATGAAGTAATCTTCAATCAGCATGGAAGAACTTTGTTCGCATTTTATTCCGAAGACGCCGATTTTATGGGAATCGCAAATTATATACTTTCTGACAGGCTGCCGGTTTCTTTGAAAGCGGACTTAAAGACTAAGTATAGTAATTACTGGATTTCTGACTTATTCACATATTCTATAAATGATAAACCCGGATATGTCGTTACGCTTGAAAATGCTGATCAGAAAATAATGCTCAAAAGTAACAATGGTAAAACATGGCATTTATACAGATCAGAAAGAAATTAATAATCACTCAATGCATTGATAGCCTTCTTATAATTATTCAATAATCTTGGTACACGTTCAACAGCCCATGCAGTATAATTGTTTCGCATTAATATGAGTGTTGTTTTTGCATTTTCCGGTTGACGTGATTCGAAAGAAAGTAACAAATTACCAATTTCATCTTCTGTTTTGATAATGCGTTGTTGGTTATCATAGATATCGGTGAGCAGACTGTATGTTCTCAAATCAAGTTTAGAAAATATATTACTTTGTTTGGCGACCTGCCAGGCAATATCGTTAAGGTCTTCTCTCATTACTCCTTGCGGGGCAATTAATTCCAAGTGAATAAGTCCACTGTCAATAATGGCTTTCCGGAATTTATCATCATGCAGGGCTGAGTCAATATTATGCATTACCATAAGGTGATATTTGTATTGAATTTCTTCTGATTCATTATTATTTATAAGTTCCTGCCTCAGCTGATGCAATACTTCGCGGGTTTGTTGGTTTTCATGAAATTTTGTAAATACTTCGGTTAAAATGATAGCCAGGGCAACACTGAATATTATCAATAAAGATTCACCCAGGTATTCTTTCCAGTTCCTTACAATAATTACTTCCGGACGATCATCCTTTTTCTTATTCGCTGGTACTGGTATATTTTCCGATGCATTTTCTTCCATAAAAAATTATGCTGGTTTAAACTGCCTGGTATTATTTTACAATTATCATCTTTACACTTTAAGGTAGCAAAATCTTTTGACAGGATTCCTTTTTCACCTTTTTCAATTTATATTTAAGAATGGGAATTAAAGCTTTCATTCAAAAAAAACCCGTTACTTTTTATTTTATTCTAACCTTTCTTATTTCCTGGCTTGGCGCTTTTGCTCTGGTGGCAAATAAATTAATTCATGGGGTTGTAATACCCAAGCTGGATGGCATCCTCATGTTTCCCATAATGTTATTGGGACCTTTTGTTTCCGGAATTGTTTTAACTGGTGTTAAAGGAGGTAAGCAGGCTTTGAAAGATCTTGCAACCAGGTTAAATCCAATAGGGGTAACAAAGTCCTGGTTTCTGGTGCTTCTGATTCCTCCGGCTTCGATATTATTTATACTAACCTTTCTTTCCATTACCACCTCAAAAATATACGCACCGAATTTATTTCAGCTTGGATTCCTCTTTGGAATTCCTGCAGGTTTATTGGAGGAAATCGGCTGGATGGGATTTGCTTTTCCAAATATGAATCAACATCGGTCAGCATTTTCTAACAGTATTTTGCTTGGATTGATTTGGGGATTATGGCATTTTCCTGTGATTAATTTCCTTGGAACTGCAAGTCCCCACGGATCCTACTTGTTTCTATACTTTCTTTCCTTTATAACGGTAATGACTGCTATACGAGTTATTATTGCCTGGGTTTACAACAATACCCAAAGTCTATTTTTATGCCAACTTATGCATATCAGTTCTACCGGATTCCTCGTCATGCTGAGCCCATCGCCAATTACCATTCAACAGGAACCTGTTTGGTATTTTGCTTATTCAATCGTATTGTGGGTAATCGTATTCATAATTGTTTACAGGTATGGAAAGAATCTGGTTAGAAAGAAATCGAAAGAAGCATTAATACTTGAGAAGCTTTAATGTTTTTGATTCCTGCTGATCAGAATACCTCAGGAAATATACACCGGTAGAAAGTGGCTGACTCAAATTAAAATCTAACAATTGTAACTGGCCGGCTATGACCGGAACAGATTTCTTCATAATAATTTTACCCGAAACATCCAGCAGTTGCAGATTTGCTGTACCGGTTATAGAAGGTTTGAAGAGAAGGTTGAATGATTTCAAAAATGGAACCGGGTAAGCACGGATCCAGTCATTTCCGAGCAGTTGATTGTAAGCAGCCAGTCTTTTATTCTGGAGAATAGTATAAGCTTTTTCAAAATCAGGCAAACCATAACCGTAGCGGTTGTCAGGAGTATTATATTTATTACTTGACTGGCGAACGGCAGCCAGAATATCATGGGGAATAAATTCCGGGAATGCCTGCCAGAGACAGGTGATCAGTCCGGCGAGATTCGGATTTGAATAGGAAGTTCCTGATCCTGAATTTACAATTCCATCTGGTGCAACATAATAGGCACCTGCACCGACAGAAACTCCATCCGGTTTTATCTGTCCGGAAGAATTAGGGCCCCAGCTGGATGAGTATGCAATCACTCCACTGAAATCTACAGAACCGACAGTATATACACTGTCCCCATCTGCAGGACAAAGAACATATTTTTCTTCATTCGTCATTCCTCCGGAGTTACCTGCGCTGGCCGTTACAATCATTCCTTTTGCAACGGCAAGATTTGCTGCCCGGCTCACAAGTGAAGTATGTCCGTTTCTTTGCGCATAATTCAGGTTGTAAACCGAATCATCAAAATAGCTGTAACCAAGCGAAGTAGTTATCAGATCGGCTCCGGCACTGTCTGCAAACTCAGCAGCAGCAACCCAGTTCTGTTCTTCAACAGGTGTTTCTGAAGTAATGTCTTCAGTTTTAAAAAGCCAGTAAGTGGCATCCGGCGCTGTGCCAACCATGGTTCCCGGTATATTGGCAGCAATAATGGAAAAGCAATTTGCGCCGTGTTGGTCCTCTTCATTCACACTGACTTTCTCGTGCACAAAATCATAAGTTCCAAGTATCCGGTTATAGTTTCGTAAACTGTCGAATGCGGGATTGCTGAGATAACTATTGAAGCCATCGTCTAAAATGGCAATCGTCATGCCTTCCCCATGAAATCCCAGTTCGTGGAGATATTCTCCGTTATGAATATATACCTGACCCTGCGATGCGCCGTAATTTATAGAATCTGTTACGGTGGGATAGCTGGTATTTGTTGATTTGCCTGAAGTTCCCAATATGGCAGTGTGCTGATTAACGAATATCCTTCCTGGAATTTTTTTTACATGGCGATTATTTACCGGTTCGGAAGATAATACAAATGAAAATTGGAGGATTTGTTGCAGCACACTGGTATCAGTCAATCCAATAAGCACCTGGTTAAACCACCTCGATTTGTTAAGAACTTTCAACGCAGGCAGAGAAGAAAGACTGTCAACGTATGAAGCAGTAACAGGCAGATCAGTTGAATCAATCCTTAAATTTTGTTTTACGCGCCGCTGAATGGATTTTTCAGAAAGAAAGGAAGCAGGATTTGACAGGCTGAATCCATTATTAGTTTTATCCTTTAAATGAACCAGATATTTATATTCCTGCGCATAAACACGCTGAAATAAAAAAAGGGAAATTAATAAATAAGGGCGCAAGGGTATTAATTATGGGAAACCATATTAAAAGTCAATCCATATCCAATGGTTGCTCCTGAAGGGTATTCCACATTGGGTGACTGATATACGGAATACAGAAATTGTTTATAAATGAGACCGATATTCTTACCATACACTTCTTCACTGAATACTGTCTGAGTATAAGAACTATCTCCCAGGCCGGTAACACTATTCGCTTCGTTTACGATAACTGAAATTGGAACTGTTCCCATCAATACATTAAAAGGCTGGCCGGTATTGGAATAAATATAAGTCCATCCATCCATATATGGAACAGGTGAATTGTCTGATTTTGTATCGATATATGAATTTCCGAGCCAGTTTACACCATCCTGTACAGGAGTTACCATTTTGATAAAACGGAGATTGTTCTCAACCACTTCAACTGAAGTGGGGAGCGGGGTTACCATATATGCAATGGATGGAGTCCAGGGTGCAATTTCATTAGTATCACTCAGGTAGCGGATAATGCGGTAGCTAAGCCTGCCCAGGTTATCCGTTATCGTATCATCCACCACTTCTTTTGCGTGATAGCTAATAACTGAATCCGTCGATCCAACATTGTAAAATTTCAGGGAATCCATCCGGTAGATAATGTAATTACCCACTTGCATGGGATAATAATCAGCCGGAGTATCGGTAATGAGTGGATTATTTTTATTGCAGCTGCAAACGATGATAATCAGGGAATAAAGAATAAAATTACTACTGAATCTGCTTCTCATTGGGCAATTAATAACTAATTATAACGCAATCTACTTAGAATTATTGCTATATCTTTGGCATTTTCCCGGTGAAAAATCTCTTACACGCCCTATTTTACTACATCTGTCTTCCCTTTATTTACCTGCTTGCCATTTTACCCTTTCCATTGTTGTATTT
>Ga0206982_1212_pt1 | contig 15689 bp, 17 predicted proteins | sample Alteio_BWMinCont_18_FD_153493 | JGI IMG/M metagenome (GOLD analysis project Ga0206982, IMG submission 153493) | Enriched cells from forest soil in Barre Woods Harvard Forest LTER site, Petersham, Massachusetts, United States -... | ecosystem: Environmental > Terrestrial > Soil > Temperate forest >... | reverse complement strand
CCCTACTTGCCGGGGATTATCGGACACTAACGACTTCAGTGTATCTAAATCCTGTGTGATACGATTAACAGACTGATAATAATTTCCTAGTCGTTTTGAATTATCGAAGAATATAGAATGGTCTTTATCATCTTCTGCATCAGCCAATTCTAATAGAATGGTTTGTGTTTTGCCAATAACCTGGTAAGTATGGGAAACCCAGTTATCTGCATTTATTGTATTTTTTATGGTATTGTACGCGACAGTCGTCACAATTGCTGTTATTGCAATTGCCGCAATAAAACCAATGAACAACTTGCGATTGAAGGCGTTGTAAAGTATCATGAAAGTTCTCTCAAATCAAAGAGGGCTGACGACAAAAATAAATTTCCGGCAATACCTCTTGTAATTAATAAAAGTATTCATTTATTCTAAACATTCCAATTGGGGAGCTTTACAACTACCAGGTTGCAAACTGGCCAGATTCTTTTGACATGGGGCATCCTAACGGAAGACTGCGCTAGTGGTATAACAATATAAAAAGCCCGTTTTACGGGGCTTTCGTGTTATTTGCAATATGTTTTGTATTTGTTTGTTGGTCGGCTACTTTCCGATACAGAACTTACTAAAGATATAATCCAGTTTATCTTCTGTAGTTACCTCGCCGGTGATGTCGCCGAGGTAGTGGAGGGTGCGGCGGATGTCGAGGGTAACTAAGTCGCCAGGGAGATTGTTGTCCATGCCGACTTTTACATCTTGTAATGATGCCAGAACATCTTGCAAGGCACCGTAGTGACGGGCATTGGTGACTAGAGTATCTTCGGGATTTACGCCACCTGCAATTACCTTTTGATAAAGCAAGTCTTTGAGCTGGTGGATGTTGTCTTTGTTTTTTGCGGAGATATATACAACATCGTCCCCAAACTTTTGCTTTGCCTGCAGCAGGCCTGCTGCATCTACTTTATTGCCAGCCATTATATACTGCATACTATTGGCTTCGAACGTAGCTTTTTGCTGCGCTACTTGTTGGGGATCGCTGTTCAGGACATCGAACAAGTACACCACAATATCGGCCTGCTCCATTGCTGTTTTGCTGCGTTCCATGCCTATGTTTTCTATCACATCTACACTATGATCGCGGATGCCGGCTGTATCTATAAGGCGGAAGAGTATGCCATCGATATTGAGTGTTTCCTCGATGGTATCGCGGGTGGTACCGGCTATGTCGCTTACAATGGCGCGCTCCTCGTCGAGCAGGGTATTGAGCAGGGTACTTTTACCTGTATTGGGCTTGCCTATGATGGCCACGCTAACGCCATTCTTAACGATATTGCCCAGCTTGAAGGACTGCAATAATGCGGTGGTGGTTTGGGTAAGATCGGCCACCAGAGAGTATAGCTGCGGACGATCTGCGAATGTTACGTCTTCTTCGCTAAAGTCGAGTTCCAACTCTATAAGCGCGCTGAATTTTATAAGTTCTTCGCGCATGACCTTGAGCCGTGCACTGAACCCGCCCCGGAGGTTGTGAATAGCGGCACGGTGTGCTGCCCCACTGTGGCTGGCAATAAGATCTGCAACTGCCTCGGCCTGGGCGAGATCCATCTTGCCTTTCAGGAAAGCGCGTAGGGTGAACTCCCCCGGTTTTGCCATGCGGGCACCCCGGCTGAGGCATAGGGCAGTAACCTGCTGCAATATGTATTGCGAGCCGTGACAACTGATCTCTACAATATTTTCGCCGGTGTAGCTATGTGGTGCGCAAAAAAGAGTAACGACTACTTCATCAATTATACGGTCACCGTCTTTGATCTTACCAAAGTGGGCCGTATGGGTTTTTTGTTCTTTGAGTGGCTTGCCGAAAAATATACCGGCCACTATATCAACCGCATCTGTGCCGCTGAGGCGTATGATGCCGAGCGCGCCCTCGCCGGGAGGGGTGGCGGGGGCTACAATAGTATCGTGAATGGTGTACATATCTGGTGATTGAACTAGGTGCAAATGTAAGCAGGCATCTGTATATGCGGGGAAACAATAAAATCGGGCCCAGCGATGGCATGTTTTCCGTTTTGTTTTTCTTATTTGCGAGAACCTTCATTTCTTTTGGTCGGCCAAAAGAAACAGAAGCAAAGAAAAGGCCGCCCCTATGCCAATCGCTCCGCGGGCATAGGGGTTAGCTATGCTGCGTGTTACTTAGAGTACTCCGATTATGGGCCACTGGTTTTTGCAGGCGATGAAGGATCGCTGCAAAAAAGGTGGCTGAATATGGATTCAGCTTTTTACATAGAACCTGCACATCATTTGGCATCATCGCATCAGAAACTCACAGATGGAAATAAGATCGATGTAACCCGATGGCTTTGTATATTCACGGAATAAAACACAGACTAAATGCGTGTAGTGATACAACGAGTGAAAAGTGCCAGTGTAACGATAGACGGGGTGGTAACAGCGGATATAAAACATGGCTACCTGGTGCTGTTGGGGATAGAGACAGCTGATACTGAAGCGGAAGTGGACTGGCTAAGCCGCAAAATAGTGCAGCTAAGGGTGATGGCTGATGAGGCAGGACATATGAACAAGGATATACTGGAAACAGGCGGTGACATACTGGTGGTGAGCCAGTTTACACTGATGGCTGCTTATAAGAAGGGCAACAGACCATCGTTCATAAGGGCTGCAAGACCAGAACAGGCGATACCGCTGTATGAGGGATTTGTTGCCAAACTGGCGGCTTTGCTGGGAAAACCTGTGCAGACGGGTACTTTTGGCGCGGACATGCAGGTGGCGCTGGTAAATGACGGGCCTGTAACTATATGCATGGATACGGCGAATAAGGAGTAGCTCTTCTAATGTGAAGGAATGGGATAGAAAGTAGTAATCTGATGAAATGAGGCAATGAAACAATTCAAAAACCTACGTGGAAAAAATGTAATTAAACGGGACGAATAAATTCGCATCCATTCACCCAATCAACTCTAACTTTGCCTATCATGTTTGATGACGAATATTTTATGCGGCAAGCCCTGAGACAGGCGCAACTGGCTTATGATGCAGGTGAGGTGCCTGTAGGCGCTGTGGTGGTGTGGGGCGAGAAAATAATTGCTAAGGGGTACAACCAGGTGGAGCAACTGAACGATAGTACTGCCCATGCCGAAATGATAGCCATGACATCTGCATTTAACACACTGGGCAGTAAGTACTTGCCGGAAGCTGTGCTGTATGTAACTGTGGAACCTTGCCTGATGTGCTGCGGAGCAATGTACTGGAGCAAACTATCGCGCATAGTATATGGCACGCATGATGTGAAGAACGGTTATAAAAAAACCACAGGCAGCAACTGGCCATTTCACCCAAAGGCTACGCTGACAGATGGCGTGCTGGCTGATGAATGTGCTGAACTGATGCGCAATTTTTTCATTGCAAAACGATAGTATGATCTACAACTGGTACCCTGCCGGCATAACGGCATCGGCACTGAATAAAAATGTGATGCAGGAAGCGGAGGTAGCAGGGAAGCGGGTGGGCCTGCTGAAAACAGACGTGGCCATTTATGCTTTCGCTGCTACATGCCCGCACTCTGGCGCTGCGCTCTGCGAGGGCTGGCTGGATGCCAGGGGGCGTATAGTATGCCCGTTGCACAAGTACAAGTTTGATCCGCGCAATGGCCATAATACCACAGGGGAGGGATACAAACTACGCACCTACGTGGTTGATGTACGTGAAGATGTTATATTTATAGGATTAATTGCAGACAGCTATGATGAAACCACCACCCTACCTTAAGCCAGGATCAGTAATTGGTATTACCTGCCCATCGGGGTATGTATCGGAAGGACGGGTGGCCTATGCTATAAAAGTATTGCAGGACTGGGGATTTAGGGTGAAGCCTGGAAAAACTATAGGTACCGAGTACCACTATTTTTCGGGCGATGATGCACACAGGCTTGCCGACCTGCAAGACATGCTGAATGATGAAGAAGTAGATGCCATACTGATGGGAAGGGGTGGTTATGGGATGTCGCGCATTATTGATGATATTGACTTTACACAGTTTAATAAAAAACCAAAATGGGTATGCGGGTTCAGCGATATAACGGTGCTGCTGAACCACCTGCAGGCACGCTATAACATAGCTGGTATGCATAGCCCCATGTGCGGGGCCTTTAAGCCTGAAACAGAGCAGGCAGATTATCTACAAAGCTTTCGTGCTGCGCTTACGGGGGAGTCACTTAGCTATACTACTCCTGCATTAATATACAACAGGACGGGCAGCGCAGAAGGGATGCTTACGGGTGGTAACCTAGCCATACTGGCGCACCTTACAGGCTCAGCATCGGAAGTGGACACGAAGGGCAAGATCTTGTTTATAGAAGACATAGGTGAGCACCTGTATAATATAGACCGCCTGCTGCTGAACCTAAAGCGAGCCGGAAAACTAGACTCTATTGCTGGGCTGGTACTGGGCGGCTTTACCGATATGCAAGACACAGAACGCCCCTTTGGCCAGACCATAGAAGAGATCATAAGCGATAAGGTGAAGGAGTATGATTATCCTGTTTGTTTCCATTTTCCTTGTGGGCACCAGGAAGTAAATTATACTTTACGGCTGGGGATGAAGTACAAGCTGATTGTGGGGGATGATGGGGGAAAGTTAGTGAGTGGGTAATAAGAATTGTTGAGTGTCTAATTCGAAAGCGGACGCTTCCGGTATTTTTAGGACGAAGCAAATGCTTCGACCAGTATTGCAGGGTTGGTAGTGGGAGGCTTTACCGATATGCAGGACACGGAACGACCTTTTGGCCAGACCATAGAAGAGATCATAAGCGATAAGGTGAAGGAGTATAACTATCCTGTTTGTTTCAACTTTCCGTGTGGGCACCAGGAAGTAAATTATACTTTACGGTTGGGGATGAAGTACAAGCTTTTTGTGGGGGATGATGGGGGGAAGTTGGTGAGTGGATAATAAGAATTGTTGAGTGTCTAATTCGAAAGCGGACCTTCCGGTATTTTTAGGACGAAGCAAATGCTTCGACCAGCGGAATGAAGCACCGGCTTTTTGTGGGGGACGATGGTGGGAAGTTGGTGAGTGGATAGTTAGGATTATTTCAATTCTTTCCAAGCTTTCATGCCGCCGTTTAGGTTATAGATGTTGTGGTAGCCTGCGTGTTCCAGTCGCTGAATGGTTATGGTGCTGCGGATGCCTTTCTCGCAGTACATCACTACATCTTTGTTTGTGGGAATATCTGTAAGATGGGCTGGAATGTCGCCCATGGGTATATGTATCCCCCCAATGTTAAAGGCTTTACGTTCCCAATCTTCCCTGATGTCTATAAGCAGAAAGTCTTTGTTTGCACTTATCCATTCGTGCAGTTGTTGCGGGGTTATTTGTAGCATTTGTAAAATTTCAGGGCGAAGATAAGAAAGGCAGTATTGCAATTAATAATAAGCCGTTATCAAAAATGGCAAAACGGTGGAATTATGCCACCCTTTCAGGGTTGATCAATTATTTATACAACTGGCTATAATCATATCATCCCTTCGGGATTTTCAAACTTATCTGTAACGGGTCGGAAAAACATTCTAATAAAATTGATATCGGTTCATTATAATGGCTAAGCCGAAATACTTATATACTTATCCCCTGGCTTGAAAGCCAAGGTTATTGCATTTGGGGATTAGATGTTGATTTGATGTTACTTGTCGGCGGTGGGCTTTGGGGCATCGAGACGAGTCTTTACACCGTCGGGGATGAAAAACATGGCAGGCAGCACCATAAAACAGGCATAGGCTATATATACCGATACATAGGACATAGGTATGGAAACAATGTATGCTGCAATACCTATGAGGTTTTTGACCTTTACCCTGTAGTTCACCTCATCTACTGCGCTGTTGCGCTGATCTTCATTTTCCTTGTACATCAGCTCGTGCTTAATGATGTGCATCCTTATAATGCGGAAAGCCAGGGCGTTCATCAGCATTACCACTCCGTACATCATGCAGGCTTGCGGCAAGAAGGGATTGTCTCCTAACATGGCCGTAGGAAAAGGAATAAGGCTCATCCAGAACAGCATGTGCAGGTTGAGCCACAGCAATTTTTCATCTACTTTTTGTATGAGGTGGAACATGTGGTGGTGATTTACCCACATTACCCCAATGACCACGAAACTGACTACGTATGCTATAAAATGAGGAATGAGCGGCATCAGATTGTGCCATACATCGTGCTGGGTAAACTGAGCATTGAGCCGGGGGAATCGCAATTGAAACACCATGATGGTAATGATAATACCAATGACATTATCGCTAAATGATTCAACACGCTTTGAAGAAATGGTCATTATAGAGCAGCTTTAAATTATGTTGCTACAAATACCATGCACAGATCATAACACAATGTAAATAAGATCAACCCTTTATCATGCTGAGGCCATACATGATGATATCTTCATGGTCGAAGGCTATGGCAGGCAGTTCCTTCAAATCAAACCATTGGGCATCTGCAGCATCATCGTTTGCTTGCAGCGGATGGTTTGCCTGTTCTATTATGGCATTGTAAACAACTGATACTGTACGGAAGCGGACATCCCGGCCGGGAGTACCTACTGTTACTAACTGCTGCATTGTACCTAATGGTAGTTTTATGCCTGTTTCTTCTTCCAGCTCCCTTACTGCAGCCGGTTCCAGATCTTCATCGTCTTCTACAAAACCACCGGGGAGCGCCCATTTGCCTATTCCCGGCTCGTTCAGCCGCTGAATAAGCAATACTTGCAGCGTTAAACCATCCCTACTAAAGAGCAGAGCATCTACGGTTACTTTTATATCCTGCTTCAGCATAACTATAAGTATTTACAAGATTCTACTGCACACGATTAAAAAAACGTTTACCAAAAAATCCGAACTACCATAAATTTACCACACCTTCAGCACATTACTTTTTAAACAGCCTGAATATATCAAGTCCATTTGCATAAAGCATAACACCGAGTAACAGTACAAGCCCGACAGTTGTTGCAAACTCCATTACCTTCTCATTCACCTTACGACCACTTATCATTTCGAATAGCAGGAAGATGACATAGCCACCATCCAGACCCGGTATAGGCAAGAGGTTCATAAACGCAAGGATAATGGATATGAATGCGGTAAGTGTAAGGAAAGAATACCAATCGAACTGGGTAGGGAAAAGTTGAGCGAAGGTAATCATACCACCCAGGCTTTCTGAAGCTTTTACTTTTGGTGAGAATATGAGTTTGAAATTCTGGATGTATTCCCCAAACTTATCAAAAGTGTATGTGAACCCCTTACCTACAGCCTGAATTGGATTATATGTAATTTTTTCAGTTTTAAAATATCTTGCCGGATTTTGAATACCAATACCCAATATGTGTGTTTCAGGCACAGTGCCTTTCAAGGTATCTATTGTACCCCCGTTCCTGGATACTACAACAGTTACGGGCTTAAGGGTAGATGCGATCACCGCTTTTTGAAACTCATCGAAAAACTGAATAGGCTGACCGTTAACAGATAAGACACTGTCGTTTAGCTTGAAACCCATTTTTGCGGCTTCGCTGCCTGCGCTCAACGCGCCTACACTCATGGGTATGCGTGGTGCAATGAATTTCAGATTTTTGTCTTTCGCACTGCCGATAATGCTTTTGATACCGGCATCGGTTACAGGCACATCTACAGATGCACCATTGCGCAAGATATTTATTGTTTTGGGGGAGTTGAGTACAATGTCTTTTGTAATATCATCAAAACGCTCTACCGGTTTGCCATCCAGCGCCACTATCTTATCACCGTTCTGCAGGCCCATAGTGCGTGCTATACTGTCTGTAGCTATGCCATACTTTACATTGCGCGCAGGCAGATACTCTTCACCCCAAACGCTGAATATAACCATGTACAACACCATAGCCACCAATACGTTTACCATGATACCACCCAGCATGATGAACATACGCTGCCAAGGTTTTTTAGAGCGGTATTCCCATGGCTGAGGAGGAAGTTTCAGGGCTTCTTTGTCCATACTTTCATCTACCATACCAGCTATTTTTACATAGCCACCCAATGGGAACCAACCAATACCATATTCAGTATCGCCCACTTTCTTTTTAAACAAAGAGAAATTCAGCAGGCCGGAAAAAGGGAACAAAAAATCGAAGAAGAGATAAAACTTTTCTACTCTTGTTTTGAACAGGCGGGCAAAGAAAAAGTGGCCAAACTCGTGCAGGGCTATCAGGAAGGATAGTGAAGCCAATATTTGTATGGCTTGCATACCGCCTCCCGAGATCAATAGAACCGTATTAAGTTGCATGTTTTAATAATAATATTAGTATATGGACAGTTGGCTTTTTTTCAAAAATTCGGTTGTGTACTTGCGGGCATCTGCGTCAGTCTGACGATAATCATCCAGTGTTGGATGCTCTATAAAAGTTACACGCTCCATTGTTTTTTCAATCATTTCACTCATCTCCAGAAAGCCTACCTTGTTTTGCAGGAAGGCCGCTACTACTACCTCATTTGCTGCGTTGAGCACACAAGGTGCATTACCTGCCTTGTACAAGGCTTCTTTAGCAATTGCAAGGTTACGGAAAGTTTTATAATCGGGCGGCTCAAAGGTGAACTTGGAATAGTCTTTAAAATCGAACTTCTTAAAGTTGTTAGCTAAGCGATTGGGGTATGTGAGTGCGTACTGGATAGGCAGCTTCATATCGGGCAGGCCAAGCTGCGCTTTAAGAGAACCATCAGTAAACTGCACTAATGAGTGGATAATAGATTGCGGATGCACTATGACTTCCATCTGTTCATTCTTCAATCCAAACAACCACTTTGCTTCAATTACCTCCAGCCCCTTGTTCATAAGAGTGGCGCTATCGATACTTATTTTAGCCCCCATGGTCCAGTTAGGGTGCTGAAGGGCATGTGATGCTTTTACATTGACCAGGTAGTTGGGTTTACGGCCCAGGAAAGGCCCTCCGGACGCAGTGAGTATCACTTTATCGATAGTGCCCTGGTATTCACCTGCAAGACATTGGTAAATAGCAGAATGTTCACTATCTACCGGTATGATGCGTCCCCCTTTTTCGGCAGCGCGCTGCATTACCAGCTCACCAGCTACTACAAGGGTTTCTTTATTAGCTAAGGCTATTGTTTTGCCTGCATCTATGGCTGCGAGAATACTTTCCAGACCCGCAAAACCCAGGATAGCACCCAGTACCAGGTCTATACTTTCCCAAGCCACTATTTGCATGAGGGCAGCTGAGCCAGCAAACACCTTTACAGGATAAGATGCCAGCGCTTCCTTAACCTGAGTGTATTTGGTCTCATCTGTTATGACTACCGCATTGGGTTTATAGGCTATAGCCTGCTCTATGAGCAGGTTTGCATTGCCATGAGCACTCAGTACTTCCACCTCGAACAAATGAGGATGTGCAGCTACAACTTCAAGGGCCTGAGTGCCTATAGAACCTGTGGCGCCCAGTATGGCTAAACGCTTTTTGTTGTTATTCATCGTCATTTTCTCTGATCCGGGGGCAAAGGTACCGAAAATACATGGTCGTGCCATTGAAAGGCATACCATGTATTGTAATTGCCTATAGCACAACGAGTAAAATATATGTCCTGGTATTAATCATTCAAATCTTTTCAAAACTAACAGTTATATCACTATATTCGAATTATAAATAGGCCTTTTCATAAAATATTAACAAGCCATGCTGCAGGCTGCAACCATTGATTTTCTTAAAGAAATAGCTATAAATAATAACAAACCCTGGTTTGATGCCCATAAGGAAAGTTATGAGGCAGCTAAGCAGGACTGGGAAGTGTTTGTTGGGAATATGCTACAAGCATTGACACCCATGGAACCTGCACTTGCGGGACAAAAAGCAAAGGACTGCATCTTCAGGATATACCGGGATGTGCGATTTGCAAAGGACAAGACCCCGTATAAAGAGAACTTTTCGGCCTACTTTAGCAAGGGAGGTAAGAAGTTTGCCGGGGCAGGCTTTTACCTGCACTTGCAACCTAATGGGAAAAGTATGATCGGTGGCGGATTATGGAACCCCGAAGCACCCTTATTAAAGGCAGTAAGACAAGAAATAGATTATGACTTTGACGGCTTTAAAAAGATAATAGACCAAAAAGACTTTAAAAAAGCATTTGGCGAGCTGAGGGGTGAACAGCTAAAGAGTGCACCACAAGGGTATGATACAGACAACCCTGCCATTGACTATTTGAGAATGAAAAGTTTTGTTGTGCACCACAACATAGCCGACAAAGATTGGACAGGCAAAAATATTGTGTTGAAATGCACTGAAGTCTTCAACACTATGAAACCACTAGTAAATTTTCTTAATAAGTCGCTCGATTGATCTAGTTACGAAATACAGCAAATTCAAATGGCCTGTCTGATGATATATCTCCAGGTTTTTTCCTTTTTGCTTTTGACTTCATTTTCTTTTTCCGATATACGTCAAGCACTTCAATTGCGTTGTGCACACGCTTTTCGGTATCTACCCTCGTTACTATAGCCATGAGCTCATCTACTTTCTGGTCGAAGTCGTCGTGCCATGTGCCTGCTATTTTTGTTATGATCAATAGCTCGCGAGTCTGCTGTTTCATAAGCATTATTTAAGTGTGCTGATGTTCGTTATCAGAAAGTTAAGCTATTTTTTTACTTTAAAGAATAACAGAAAACCATATGTAGGCCCCATTGCAATGGCTACATAATAAAAAAAATTATTTTACAGGCTCTACATAAGCATTAGCGCTATCTATGCGCTTCTGTAACAGAAACATAAAAGGTCCCGTACCAGGTAGGAAGTACAGGACCATTTTATTGCTTATTTACAACTTACTTTGTTATGGTGTCATCAGTAGCTGATCTTATTTTCTTTTTCTTCATTAAACGTTTTGCACCGTAGCTAATACCAGCGACAATAGCTATGCTGAGGCCTCCATCGAGAGGTACACCAGTATCGGGGTCGTTGGGGAGGGAACCTTGTGCTGCAGCTTTTAGAGAGAAAATAGCTGCTATGGCGACGAATAACAAAAACTTTTTACCTGCTTTCATTTTATGATTTTGATAGTGTAACTAATTTTTAATGAAACGCTCCGTAGCTGTTTTGCTATTAACAGTCGTTTTGATCATGTATACTCCGTTTGCCAGATCGCTTACCGGTATAGTAATAGTCTGATCGGTTGTAGTTACCTGCCTTACTACCTGCCCCACTACATTGATGATGCTGATGTCTTTAACGCCACTATAGCTACTGCTGTAGTTAAGATTAATGTTTGACGTGGCAGGGTTGGGTACTACAACTATTCCAGATGCATGATTGGCCACATTACCTATGCCCGTATTGTTGCTGATATCGTTAAATAAAAGCTCCAGTCTCTGGCCTTGTGAAGTAGCATCTGTGTTTACTGTAAACGGATAGCTGACACCATTGGTTATGAGTGTGTAAGTATTGGTGTACTTATCGTGCAGGTAAACAATTTTGCTGGCTGGCAGGCTGTACTTGCTTACTGTAAGCGTATATGTGTTGGGTACGGAACTAATACCCAAACCCATTACATAGCCATCAGCTATATCGCTTTCATCGCGGGCATCCCAGGCCAGTGTTTTATTGTCTGTACTTGTTGAGCTGATATTGAACTGAGCATTTGCCATTTTATCCAGGTCGCCATCTTCACCTGCATTGCCACTTGCGCCGGGCCTTAAGGACATTTCCCAACTATCCCAGAAGCTGTTGCCTTTGTACACAGAGAGTTCGAGTGACGGATATACACTGGTTGTCTTCAAGATACCAGTAGTGGGTGTGCCGTTGTTTTTGCTACTCTCGTGGAAGGTAAGCGCAATATCTGACCCGGTGGTATTGTTGGCCAGGAACGCCCCATTTATGGGTAATATGTAGCTGCTGGATGCAGCATAGTAAGAGGACCCATTAGTATAAGTATTACCGCCGTTTTGCTGGCCCGGTTGCACTACAAGTATGGCATTAAGGCTACTTATATTGGTAACGGAACTGAGCAATACCTGGGATGGATACGGATTGGATATGAGGTTCCAGCCATTGGCAGGAACTGTTTCTACAATGTCGCCAGTATTGACGGATGACGCGGTTGTAAAGGTAATATTGGACGGAGGAGTGGTACCGCTGGTAGTGCAATCCTGCCCTTTGGCCCCCCTGATGAAAGCAAGGATACCGTTGGATACGCTGCTGCCGGACTGTGCTGCGGGAAAGGCTGCTGTGCCATTGGTGATACCAGTATAACCACCAGTACCAGCAGTGTACCTGAATACAGATGGGTTAGTATTAACGCAACCAGAACCTGCACCTGGAATGCCAGTAACATCGAAAGAAGCTTCGAGTGAAGTCAGGTCTAAGTTAGTGGTATATGGATGGCCTAAAAGGCGGTAGCCGCGCTGACCAGGTATAAAACGCTGTATGTTCACATTCCCGATTATTTTGCCCGACACTGTACCTATATGCCCTGTACCATTGGCATCGCTGATAAGTGTGAGATTGCCATTAGCATTCAGTGTATCGCCTGATGCAACTGTTACTATACCGGGAGTAGTGCCACCTGGGATATTTAAAGTATTGCCCAGGGTAGCATTGCCGTTTACAGTGAGTGTGTCCAGGCTGGATGTAGCGGTAGAAGTTTGATCGAAATAGAGTGACCCAGTTGTATTGCCATTGATGATAAGACCTGATGTTGCAGAACCTGTAATGGCGCTGGACGGGCTGGAACCAGCAATACTGTTTACGGTAATTGTATGACCATTCAGGTTAAGGTTACCGCTACTCATCATTAGTGTACAATTTACGGTAGTGTTTGCAGAGATAGTAGTAGGCGATGAGACCTGTAGATTGGGGAAAGTAGTTTGACTGGAAGGTATATTATTGGACGTACCGCCATACTTGATAGTGGCAGTAGGATCGAGCACTCCCAAAGTAGGGTAAGTGCTGTTATTGATGGTAAGTGTACGGCCAGGGCCAACATTGATGGTAGCATTAATAGGCTGTGTCGAATTAATGGTCAGGTCGGTTGACTGGTCTACAGATATTGAAGAACCTGTACCTGAAACCGTCCAGCTGCTGCCGCTGATGGTACCTGCGCTACTACTGTCTATGTGAAAGACCTGGTTGTTTGCGGTGAACGAAGACGCAGTACTACCTGCATTAGGATATAGTTTTGTGTACCATGTGCCGGTAACATCGAGGTTGCCGCTTGCGCCTGAATAATAATCAGTATAAGGATATAATGTGGATGCAACTATTTCGCCACCTGTAATCTGCGTGGCCGTATAGTAGTTGGTACCATTGTAGAACAATATTTGTGCTAATTGTGATGCGGAAAGATCGCCTGCAGAAGACCCTACGTAGATGCGGCCGGTAGTGCCTGCGGTACCGTTGTAGCCACCTGTCCAGCCGGTTATCACCAGTTTTTTACCGCTTGTCCATGTTACCCCGCTGCTGGCAGCAAAAGATATGGAATGTGCATTGGTACCATCCAGTATGATAACACTATGATCAGTAACCGTAAGGGTATTGAACAGGATAGCTGTGCTTGCGGCTATGGATGTGGTGCTCAGGTTACCGCCGTTCATCGTCAATGTCGGTGCGCTTGAAGTGGAAGGACCGAACACATTGCTGGTGCCAGGGTTAAGTGTCAACGTACCCGCTGCTATATTCAGTACTCCGGTAAATGAGCTTGCTGCCGATCCATTGAGCAGCAACGTACCTGCACCTGTTTTTACCAGGCCCCCGGTGCCACCATTATTGATGAATTTACCCCCATAAGTGAGCGTAGTGCCCGATGCGGTGTTGATGGTATCATTATTACTTGTGCCCGATGTTGGGCCCAATGCTATGGTGCGGTTGCTGTTCATGGTGAAGCTTGCTGTTGTGTACAGTGTGCCGCCATTGATAGTGATGTTGGTAGTGGCCGATCCGGGCACACCGCCCAGTCTGCTGTCTGTGTTTACTGATATGCCACCGCTATTGATCTTGATGCCGCCGGTAAATGTGTTAGCGACACTCAGTGTGAGCGTACCTGTACCGGAACGCACCAGGCCAAGAGAGAACGTTGCGCCATCTGTAATAGGCAATGTGAAATTAGTGGAAGATGCCCCGCTGATAGTGAGCACAGATGCTGCAGCCTGGCTGTTGTTGGTGAGTGTGGAGGTGGCGCCGTTGGTAACAGAGCCAACATGAGAGCCTGAGGATGCCAGTGATGCGATCTCCTGGTTGTACCCGTTAAGCGCGAATACACCTCCTGAGGTAGAAGATGAAGAGCTGCCCAGTACTACATTTGTGGTAGTAGGCAAGGCATTATTTGTGCCCAATTTTAGTTTTTGGGTCCCAGTGCTGCTCCCGTCTATATAGGTATTGCCGGTATAGGTATTATTGTTGTTGAGCACTACCGCCCCTGCGCCTGTGCCCGGGCCATCGCAGATGTGCAGATCGGCTGTGCCTGAGATAACACCTGCATAATATAAATTTGAGGTTGTGGTAGTAGTGCCCAATGCTGTAGGCATGGTAGTGTTATTGATAATGTTCCCTGTTATCGTGTCATTCACTGTGCCGCTTGATGGGGCTACCACCAGCCCCGCAACATTGGTATTGCCCGAAACTGTAGTGGAAGATATGTAGATGGGTGCAGATATGTTTAAGGCGCTGGCGGTAAACTGAATAACATATGCTTTACCGGGAGTATTGGCTCCCTGCACTCCGTTAAACATAACAACTGAACCAGTTGAACCATTAATTCCGTTAGGATAATGCTGTAACCCACCTACGCTAGACAACTTAATGCCACCTCCTGTCGCCGCACTCGGGTTGGTGGAGATATTAATTGTATCATTACTGGCTATGGTAATACCATAGAGACTCACCAGGTTGGTAGAAGTGGTAGCTAAAGTATAGCCCGATACATTAAAAAAGTTTTGGGCAAAAGCACTGCCGCTCACGGTAACAGTGCCTGCTGTGCCCTGATACACGCAAGTATCAATTGAGCTTTGGGGAGGATTGGTTGGCGCTGAACTGGTAGCCGTAGGGCTCCTCCAGTTACCTGCGGTCAAAAATGTGCCGCTGCCACCGGCGGCAGGAGAGGCTGATGGGTTGCCACCATTCCAGTAATAAGTTTGCGCAGAAGCGGTATTACCTAGTCCTAACAGGATGCATATGAAGCATATGCTTAAACGGTTTGTTCCCATTCTCTTTGATGTCTGTAACTGCATAGTATAATGCATTAAATAATTAAGTAATCTTATATAGTTGAGGCCAAAAGCAAGTTAACTAAACATTAACAAAAATAGCAATGATTTTAATCATTAGCAATTTCTTAATATTTGTATTGCTCTTTATAATAATCTGTAATGAAATATATAATTATGGTAACTGATTTTTATTAAAAAAGAAGCAAAATTAAAATAAAAAAATAAAGAGTCAATAGACTTTCTTAGATTGAAATATTATTTATGTCAATATCTAGCAATACCGGGGGCAGCATTGTAGCAAATTGTTCATGACTTGGCAACTGACAAGCGTAAACATCTAAGATGCATATACCAATAACTTACTGACTACTGTTCATAAACATGGGGTGTTATTATATTTTTAATCACTTAATATTTCTGGATTTCTGGAATAAATATTTGCTTTAAAAAATGGTATAAAAAAGAATCAGCCGAAAAA
>Ga0206982_1214_pt1 | contig 15720 bp, 14 predicted proteins | sample Alteio_BWMinCont_18_FD_153493 | JGI IMG/M metagenome (GOLD analysis project Ga0206982, IMG submission 153493) | Enriched cells from forest soil in Barre Woods Harvard Forest LTER site, Petersham, Massachusetts, United States -... | ecosystem: Environmental > Terrestrial > Soil > Temperate forest >... | reverse complement strand
TTCGTAGAAGGAGGCTTTAAAGAAGGCACTATAATGAGTCTTGAAAACCTGGATGAATTACTGGCTTCGGAATAGATCCAATTTCTGCTTTATACTGTTTAAGCGGTTTCTTCCCTGTGACAAACTTCACTTAGTAAATTACTTATAAAACTAAAAAATCATGACAAACAATTTTGTGTTCGAAAAAGACCTTACCGCTAAAAAAATTCATGTAATACGCGAGTTTAACGCGCCGGTTGAAAAAGTATGGAAAACCTGGACAGAGCCTGACCTGCTTGAAAAATGGTGGGGGCCGAAACCCTGGGTTGCCAAAACCAAAACGATGGATTTTATGGTAGGCGGTGTCTGGCTGTATGCTATGGTAGGCCCTGAAGGCCAGAAACGTTGGACCCATGTAAGGTTTACTGCTATTGAAAATGGCAGCCGTTTCGCTGCTGATACTGTATTCTCTGATGAGAAGGGTACCGTAGCGCCCGGTGCACAGGTGGGCCATTGGGACAATAAATTTGTAGCCGTGGGCGATAAAACCAAAGTAGTGGTTGATATTAGCTTTGATGATGAAGCAACCATAAAAATGATGATAGAAATGGGTTTTGAAGGCGGCTTTACCATGGGACTTAACCAGCTGGAAGAATTGTTAACTTTTTAAAAACAATTGCTATGAGAAAATTAAAATTACAGATGCAAATGACCATTGATGGCTTTGTAGCCGGGCCAAATGGTGAGAACGACTGGGTGTTCTTACCTGGCAAACAGGACCCGGAGGTTTTAAAACAGATTATCGACTTCGGTGTCGGGCTTGCTGCCGACTGCGATACCCTTTTACTGGGTCGCAAACTGGCGGCCAGTGGATTCTGCACATACTGGGAAGACGTGGCCGATAATCAGCCCGGCAATCCCTGGAACCCATTGGCAAAGTTGATAGCTAATCATCGTAAGATTGCCTTTAGCAGCAACGAAGCAAGTCTCCCCGGCCGCAACCTCAAAGTGGAAAACGGCGACCTGGCAACTATTGTACAGGCACTGAAAGAACAACCGGGCAAGGATATCCTTGTTTATGGCGGCGCCGGTTTTGTAAGCGCGCTCGTCAGCCTCAATCTTATTGATGAATATTATATCGTCGTTAACCCTGTTGCCATTGGTACCGGTATTTCCATTTTTAAGGAGCGGAAAATACTGAAATTAGAAAGTTCATTAGCTTCCAAAGGCGGGAAAGTAATTAATAAATACGTGCCGGTTTCAGTTGGCAGTTAGGAGTTTGCAGTTCTGCAAATTCCAGGGTGAAATATTGTATGCTATATCAATTAATCTCTATTTTGTATCAAAATAAAAACTAAATACAATGAAAACCAAATTTTTGAGTGTTGCTCTTGGCATAGCCTTATCAGCAACCATTTTGAGCGCCAGTGCGCAAAAAAGCTATACAGAAGGCTTGGTAACCGTCAAAACAAGCGCACGCGGCCAGGATATTGAAATGAAGGAATATTTTAGAAGTGATTCCACCGCTACCGTATTTGCTGCCGGTCCGGCAAATATTAAGCTTTTAGCAGATGCTAACTACAATTTTTTTGCTGTAATAGCTTCCGTATCTGCATACAATATAAAAAAAGCTGCGATTTATACAGCTGACGAAATTAACCAGGTTTTAAGCAGTTTCCCTACATTTACATTTGCTCCATCAACCGAAACGAAACAGATATCTGGTTTTAACTGCAAAAAAGTAGTAGCAACAGATACTAAAACTCAAAAAACTTATGATATCTGGATAACCAATGACATATCATTGCCCTCTGCTGTTATAGACAAATATTATGCATCTATTGGAGGCGTTCCTATACAATATACATCATTCCAGAAAGGACCAGATGGGGCACTTGTAATTGCTGATTATACTGTAATTGGCGTTTCTGACCAAAAGGCTCCTGCTGGCACTTTTAGCATAGCGCCCGATTTTGATAAAATATCAAAAGATGAACTTGACGCTATGGCACGCGGCAACCAATAAACTTATTTCACCGTCTTCGCAGGGTATCTGGCACAAGACCCTGCGAAATAATATGTCACGAATGATGCAGGACCCTCTACGGGAGACCCTGCTGAAACGAAGAAACCAACCCGCAAGGACATCTCATCTAAGGCGGCGCCAATATTGTAAACTCGCTTATCAATCTCAACCTTAATGATGAATATTATATTAAGTGTTTCGGAAATTGTCCTGTCAAGACACCACCATTAAAAACCTCTTCAAAGAAATTTGAAGAGGTTTTATAATTTATAATGATCCGGGTCGAGATCGTATATTTGGTAAAGTAGTTATGTAAGCCCAAAATAACCAAATATGTTGCAACAAGTTTTATCGTACCAGATAGCGGATAGTATTGACATAAAAATGTTTAAATCTGCGTTTAAGGCTGATTTATACTTTAATGACACTGATGAATTGTTTTATATAGTATCTGAAGGCCAATATATTTATGTTTTTAAATATGGTGTTGTTTGTTTTTTAAACTATGATGCTATTAAAATCTCTGAATTTTTAAGATTAATATCCTCTTATTGTAAAAATAAATTCGACCAAAGTTTAGAGGAGGAATTTAAGATAGAGACAAATGCTGCAAGAAATAAAATAGGCTTCCATTCCATCGAGATAATAGGATCAGACATTGAGGTGCTGCGTTTGATAATGTTGAACGTTTCACAATCGGTTGCGCTTGATTATTATCACGAACAAACAACTAAACTGATGGAGGAAACAAACTATCATACACAAATCCTGGAGACAAAAGGACGCCTTGATATATCCGGAATAAATTTAAAAAAATATATAGGGCGAACACTCGTACTAAAAAACCGGATAGCGGAAAATCTCTATATTTTTGATTCTCCTCCTGAAACTTGGGAAGATGAAAATCTAAACAGGATTCATAATGATCTTAAACGAACCTTTGACTTAAAAGAAAGGTTCAGGAATATCCAGGAAGGGTTAAATATTATAAAAGACAACTACGAACTTTTCAGGGATCTGTTGCAATACAGAAACAGTTACAGGCTTGAATTAGTGATCATTATCCTGATCCTTGTGGAAGTGCTTAACATATTTGCTCAAAAAATATTCTAATGAATTTAGCTTGTTAGCTTCTTTAAATCCTGCAAAAGATGGTTCGAATGTTATCCTATCAAGATAACCGGTTTAAAGTCAAATGTCTTCAGATAAAAATCTGGAAACACTTTTTGTTTCAACTGATAAACTCATATAACTTATAAAAATCATCGCCTTCTCCATTTTTACAATAAAGCCAATCTTGCTGTGCTATCTGTAGCGAGCAGGGGCCATAAGTGAAAATTCTTATGGCTCGTTGTGCCGATTCTTTTTTCAGTATTGCCAGCACCTCTTGTAATATGCTGCCTTCAAAGGGTGTGTACATGAAAAATACTGTGCCGTTGGAGTAATCGGCATTGCGGGCATCATCATTTATGAATTCAACATTATTCAGGTTCAACTGTGAGGCGCATGCTTGCGCAAAAGCACAATAAGTGGGTTCGTATTCAATTCCCCGTGCTGCAATGCTGCTAATTAGATTAACCAAAATAGCAACCTGGCCCAATCCCGACCCCAAATCAACAAACATATCATCCTGATTAAATTGAGCCGCGGCGGCCATTTGGAAAACTATTCTGGCCGGTGTTTTTTGATAGAATACCATTTCGGGTTCCAACTCTGTTGTTGCTGCAACAGTGGCATTGCCGCACAATAAGCCATTTATAAAAATATCGAAATTATTGTAACCGATTTTATCCGGCTGGTCAATATTGACGGAACTGCTGTCAATGTACAAGCCAATCATTTCTAAAAAAGAGTCTTTTTTGTAAATGCCAGCCGCAATCTCTTCCTGAAGCCGTTTAAATAAGTTTATATCAATCCTTTCCAGGTCGTATTTTGTTTTTTCTGCACGTTGTTTTAACGCATGCAGGCTTTCTGCAAAGGCAGTATCTTGTAGTAAGCCTTCAATACGGTCAATAACGTGAAATTCTAACAAGTCGATGGCATCAGTCCGGCTGTTGAAATTTATTTCTTCATAAAAAGCCGAGTTCTCTTCAATCGCTTCGATGTCTGATTGTATTTCGGTAATAACTAATAGCACTTCTGTATCCATTAATAGTAAAAATAGTGCACTAAAGGTAATTTAATGAATTAACTATTCAACCCGGTATTATATAGTCCAGGCTGCCCATAATCAAAAATAATTAATTACATAAAACTGGCCAAACTGTACTTCAAAAAAACTTAAATTTGAAGTAGACATAATACCTATCCTATGAAAAAGACCATTTTTATCACCGGTGCCTCTACCGGTATTGGGAAAGCAACAGCATTGTTTTTTGCCGCGAAAGGCTGGCAGGTGGCTGCAACCATGCGTAATACAAAGGGACATGAAGACTTACAGAGCAACGCTAATATAAAATTATACACATTAGATGTTACCGATACAAAAAGCGTCCATAACGCCGTTAAAGCGGCGATAACAGACTTTGGCCATATAGATGTATTATTAAATAATGCAGGTTATGGCCTGGTGGGGCCATTGGAAACCGCAAGTGCCGATACGGTTTTGAAACAATTTGACACCAATCTTTTTGGTGTGATCCGCACCATACAGGAAGTTTTACCGGCTATGAAAAAGCAAAAAAGCGGCGTAATTATTAACGTTACCTCTATAGGTGGTCTGGTCGGCCTGCCTTTTAATTCATTGTACCACGCTACTAAGTTTGGGCTGGATGGTTTGTCTGAATCGTTAAAATATGAGCTTAAACCTTTTGGAATACAGGTAAAGGTTGTAGCTCCGGGTGGTGTGCTTACCGATTTTGCAGGGCGATCTTTACACAATACCATCCCAACCGGGCAACAGACCGACTATGATGGCGATCTGGTTAAGGTATGGGCTGCTTTTGAAAACGGTACTGACAATTATTCTTCGGCAGAGTTAATTGCAGGGATAATATACGATGCAGCAACTGATAGTACCGACCGTTTGCGATACCTGGCCGGTAAAGATGCAGAAGCACTATACGCTGCCTGGAAGCAAATGGACAACGAATCGTTCTTTAACATGGTGAGCGAACGTTTTGGTCTGGCATAAATAAAACCGACTATTACATACTGTTTTCAACATAGCACTTATAATGTTTCAACATAGCAGTGAATACTGGTAAAGTGTTTTCATATTTGAACGCTTATCATTTTCATGGCCACAATAGTTAAATCAAATACTTTCCGGGCGTTTAAAAACAGAAACTATGTTTTGTTTTTTTGCGGGCAATCTGTTTCACAAATAGGCACCTGGATGCAGCGTACAGCTGTAATTTGGGTAATATACAGTCTTACCCACTCGGCTTCAATGATTGGCGTTGCCGTATTTGCCCAACAGTTTCCGTCGTTTTTGCTTTCTTTATTTGGTGGTGTAGTTGCTGATCGACATAGCAAATACAAAATACTACTGGTTACCCAAACCGCATCTATGATTCAGGCTGTATTGCTTGCAATATTGATTTTAACCAACCATTATGTTATTTGGGAAATACTAACGCTAAGCGTTGTTTTGGGGGTGATTAATGCTTTTGACGTGCCGGCAAGGCAACCGATGGTGCATGAAATGGTCAATAACAAAGAAGACCTGGCAAATGCAATTTCTCTTAACTCTGGCATGGTAAATATAGCCCGGCTTATAGGGCCGGCAATGTCGGGCATTGTACTGCAGGCTTTTGGGGCGGGTATTTGCTTTTCGTTAAACGCTTTAAGTTTTATAGCCGTTATTTTGGCATTGCTACTGATGAAATTTCCAAAATTCAACGCTCCCGCGATAAAGAAAAAAGTGAGCGCAGAACTTGCAGAGGGGTTTAAATATCTGAAGCAAACATCCGAAATCAGCACGCTAATCTTATTGCTTATTTGTCTGAGCTTATTTGTTTTTCCTTATGATACAACTGAACCGGTTTTTGCGAAAGTTATATTTAAGGGCAATGCTGCCGTTTATGGATATATCAGCAGTTCAATAGGTTTGGGTGCAATTTTAGGCAGCTTGCTGCTGGCTTCTGTAAAAAAGGGGACAAATTTTAAAGTTATCCTGTTAGTTAGTATTGCTATACTGGGTTCCGGGCTAATACTCTTTTCGCATATTAGTTACCTGCCGCTTGCTTTACCATTTGCGGTTATAATAGGTTTAGGCTCTTTAACGCCAATGTCAATAAGTATGACTATTATTCAAATGGAAGCTGCAACTAATATGCGTGGTCGTGTGATGAGTTATGTGGCGATGTCTTTCTTTGGAATGTTGCCTTTGGGGAGCCTGCTTATCGGCACTATCTCCCAAAAAATAGGCGCGCCGGCTACCATGCTTTGCCAGGGAATAATAGCACTATTAATTGTTGCAGTATTTTCACAAATCCTACTAAAAAAGATGTTCGCAAAGCTAAAGTTGTTTAATTGTATAAATTATTGGTGAGTTTAAATGTTGTAGAATATTTTCCTCAGTTTACTCAAATTGTGTGTTGGCGATGAATAACCCAAAAGGTTTTGTATTTCAGTTAATTACAATAAAACTGCAACCTGTTAGCTACGAGTTTAAGTGAATTAATATAATAGATTTTTAACCGCAGTTTGCTCAATTGCACCGCCGGCAAAAGAAACCCGACAACCAGCAGGAATATCATTTTTAGAGTATGCTTAATTATTAATTAATCATCATAAAGATTACTTCTCACAGAAAATTGATAACTAATAATTTAAATTATTAGGTCGATTCCCGGTAACAAAAGAGGGGTGGAGATTATCATATTGAGTAATTGTAAAACAAATGTTATACGTCTCTATTTATAAAAAATAAATGTGATATTTTTTTTATATTTCACTGTTTATTAGTAATTTAAATTAATGGCAGGATTTTTATATATTCATTATGAATAAAGAAAATTGTTTGCCTGCATGATTTTTAAAGCTATTCCTATGAACAATGAAATATACTATAAAAGAAAATTCAATTCTTCGATGACAAAGAGGGTTATTGAGTTGCAGGCTAAAGGATTTGATTGCGATTTTATCTTATTAAGCAATAATTATCTGATGTGCCTTCAGAATAGCGATATCTTCGCTTTTCAGTCTTATTCTGTAATGCTGGTTGACCAGGTATACGATAATCTTAGCGAATCTTATAAATATATTCATGCAATTGAAACATTCAGTGGCGAAAGGGGAGTGCTATTGGCAGAAAATATAATTTATTCATCGGCACATCAATTGGCCTTGCAGGTAGTTAATTAAAATCCAATCATTTTACACTTATTCCTTTTCTTAAAAAAAAACAGAAGTTTCCAACCGGAAACTATCACCACGAAATCCTGATCAAGATTAATTAACATATTGTCTACCAAAACTTCACGTCTTTTTTAGTGATACATCGCCCTAAACTCTTTAAAAAGTAGTAATTTTGAGTGTCCTTTTTGATCGGGATAATGGTACTAGTAAATGACTAATAACTAATTGAATGAGTATTATTCACAATAAAGATATTGGAACAAAACAAAAAGCACTTGCCATTAATCTTGACCCCGAAATATATGGCTCATTTGCCGAAATTGGCGCGGGGCAGGATGTAGCCGCCAATTTTTTTAAAGCCGGCGCATCGTCAGGTACCATAGCCAAAACGATGTCGGCATATGATATGGTGGTATCCGATGCTATTTACGGGGCACTAAAGGTCCGTCGTTATGTAAGCGAACCCCGCTTAATAGCTATGCTCGATCATGAATATGGTTTATTGGTGGAGCGCCTGGCCAGCCAACGTGGCGATTCAACAACTTTTTTCGCATTTTCTGATACCGTTTCTGCGCTTAATTATCATAAAACCAACGAAGGGCATGGATGGATGGGTGTACGTTTTCAGTTGGTGCCCAATGGCGAGTTTAACGATGTTGTATTGCACTTTAAGTTATTGGATAACGATAATAACTTGCAGCAGCAGGTAGTAGGTGTATTGGGTGTAAACCTTATTTACGCCTGTTTTAATTATCATGAAAACCCGCCGATATTTTTGCTCTCATTAATGGATGAACTGTATAATGATCGTATTCAAATAGACATGATTCGTTTTGAGGGGTCCGATTTTAAGAAGGTAGATAATCGCCTGATGAGCTTGCATCTGGTGAAATACGGATTTTCTGACGCTGCTGTTTTTGGCCCCGATGGCAAGAACCTGCAACCTTCGGAAGCTTTATATAAGAAACATGCGGTGGTAGTACGCGGACGTTTCCGCCCTATAATTAATGTACACCTGGATATGCTCAACACAGGTGTTAAGCAGTTTATGGCCGAACCTGATGTTGATGAAACAAATGTGGTGGTGATAACGGAACTCACCCTACAATCGTTAAAAGAAAGAAATGCCGATCTTACTGCAGAAATTGATGAAAAAGACTTTCTTGATCGTGTAGATATTCTTTGTTCATTGGGGCAAACTGTACTGATTTCTGATTTTCACGAATATTACAAGCTGGTGGCCTACCTTTCAAAGATCACCAAATTGAAATTAGGCGTGGTTTTGGGTTATCCTAACCTTGAATACATTTTTTCTGAAGAACATTATAAAGACTTGCCCGGCGGTATTCTGGAATCGTTTGCCACCTTATTTAGCCGGAAAGTAAAGCTGTTTATTTATCCTACTTTAAGGGACGGCGTAATATGGAATTGCCTTCGTTTTTATCCGCCACCCCATTTGATTGATCTTTATCGCTACCTGATTGCAAATAATAAGATAGAGGATATTCATCATTACAACGAAAAAAACCTGAGCGTACAAACCGATAAAGTATTGCAGCTCATAAAACAAGGCGTAGATGGCTGGGAAGAATATGTACCTGTAGAAGTAGCCGCAATGATAAAAGAACGTTGTTTGTTTGGTTATGCCTGTGACAGGGAAACCATAAAAAAACAAGAGATACCTGCTACTGAAAAAGATCAGGGAACAATTCCTGATATCGCAAAAACTTAGGATCTTTTCTTGATTGTGCCGATGTTACGTAATGTTATGTGGGCGCATAATTTCCAAATCGCCATATAATTCTTTTGTTGACCTCTTGATGAGCGTTAAAATCCAGCGGGACTCTGCAGACGAAATGACAAAAAATGCGCCGTAGGTGCAAAATATCGGTAGAAAATGTCGTTACAAAATGTTTTGCGTGCCAGAGGTACGCTACATACCAGCATAAAGGTTTCGTACCGCTGGCACGATATCGTTATTGATTTTTCTTTCTACCGATATTTGACCCCTCTGGGGCCCTCTTTCGATTCAATTATTCAAACATGTCATGGGTAACAGGCAATAATTTGTTTTAATGGCGCTGATCCATTGAAAACACCATCATATTATAACAATCTTAATACAGAAAGCCTCCAATACCCTCTGACGAGTATATTAGCCCTGGTTTAATTAAGATAAAGTTACCATTAACAGAGACTGATTGAAAATGACAAAGATGGTAGCTCAAACGGAACAAGAGAATACTTCGCCCAGATTCATGTTAGCCCTGGTAATGGGCACCATGATGAATCCGCTTAACTCTACAATGCTTGCCACTGCACTATTTGCACTGTGCAATTCATTTAAAATAAGCATAGGGCAGGGGGCCATATTAATAACTGCACTTTACGTAACATCAACTATAGCACAGCCGCTAATGGGGCGCCTTGCCGATATTTTTAGCGCAAAAAAGATCAACTTACTTGGCTTTGTACTGGTATTTATAGCCGCAGGGATAGGAATTATTGCGCCAAATTTTTCATGGCTAATCATCTCGCGGATCATACTTGGTTTGGGCACATCGGCAGCATATCCGTCGGCAATGGCTTTAATAAACAGGAAATATGCAGAAATGAACCAGGAGGTTCCGGGAGATGTGTTAGGTATTATTGCCATATCTGGCCAGGTAAGCATGATATTAGGGCCCGTTTTAGGAGGGTTTTTAACACAATGGTTGGGCTGGAGAGGTATTTTTTATATCAATATTCCATGGGTTTTGATAGCTGTTTATTTGTCGCTGATAATTCCCGACTATCCCTCAGTCAACAATAAACAAGGTATTTCATTTTTCAAAAGGCTCGATGTTCCGGGTATCCTGATTTTTAGCGCGTTTTTGTTGTCATTATTATTTGTTTTAACAAATGATACTTTTTCCTGGTTGCTGTTTTTAGCCTCAGTTATATTACTCGTTTTACTGGTATTTTGGGAACGTAGCCAGGAAGCTCCGTTTATTGATGTACGGTTATTACAAACGGAACCTGCTTTGCTGCTCGTATATTTTAGAACGCTGGCAACCAATTACGTTTTATACCAAATGCTATATGGTTTACCCCAATGGTTAGAAGGAGTAAAAAATATCTCTCCTGCTCAAACAGGTTTATTGATGGTTCCCGATTCTGTTGTCGCCATAGTTGTGGGCTTATTGATTTCAAAAAGCAAAAATCTTTTTGGGCAAAATTTCATCGGCGTATTATTGATGTTTGCCTCAGCGGCAGGCTGGCTGATGCTTAATATTGATTCGGCTATATTTTTTATTGTAATGGTATGTGTTGTAATTGGCCTGGCCGAAGGTGTAAACCTCATAGCTAACCAGGCGCTGTTAAATAGAGAAGCTCCGCTGGCTCAAAAAGGAGTATCGTTTGGCCTGTTCCGGACATTTGGTTATATCGGGGCAATTATTTCAAGCAGTCAGTTGAAAATTCATTTCCATGGCGGGATTACAGATCCAAGTTTTCATCAGTTAGCCTTAAACATGCTGTATCCTTGTGCGGCTCTGGCCATATTGCTAATTCCATTATGGTTACGCTTAAAAAGAAATAAAAATCAATTTGCCGGTTAAATTATTTTAATGATCTGTCAGTGGCAATAACGCCAAGCTGAACTTTTTCCAGCGTCAATTGCTTGTCAATTTATCGGGATTTTAAATTAACTACTTTTTACTAACGCATCTTTACCTCAAATAAAATAACAATGGAGCAACAAAAAGTATTTGTTCAAATAGCTTTAAACAATTGGAATTTACAGATTTCAAGAGCCGAAAAGGTTTTTAATAGTTATAGCGAAAGTGAATTTTTTAAAGAGGTAGCGCCGGGTAAAAACCGCGTAGTTTATTTATACGGACATTTAGCGGTTTACCACGACTTGTTAAAAGAAACTTTAGGTATCGGATCAAGCAAATATTCAAGCCTCATGCCAATTTTTCTTCATAATCCCGACAATCGCGAAGCAGAGATGCCTTCTGTTAAAGAATTAAAAGCACTATGGGTAGATGTCCATAGCGAACTGAACACGCTTCTGACCAATATGCCGACAGAAGATTGGTTTAAACGACATAACGCAATGACCGATGCGGATTTTGAAAAAGACCCAACACGCAACCGGCTGAGTGTTCTGATTAATCGTGGCAACCACGTGGCTTATCATGTTGGCCAGGTTGCTTTGCTTAAGCCCGAAAATGCTTAACGGTAAATGAAATTAGCCATAAACAAAGAATCCCGAAATTTTCGGGATTCTTTGTTTATACTATCTGTTCAAACCTAAACACCCAAATCCTGCATCACGGAAGCAATCTTTAAATCCAGCTTTTTGTCCGTTTCATAATAAGCTTCTTTGTTGGCGAGTTTTCCGTTAACGCTGCAATAAAATTTAATTTTTGGCTCTGTACCTGATGGGCGGGCAGATACGATGCTACCATCCTCAGTAATAAATTGCAAAACGTCAGATTTTGGTAAAGCCAAAGGCGTAGTGGTATTGGAAGTTAAATCGGTTTCAATGCCTTTTTCATAATCTTTAAGCGTTATCACTTTCGATCCGCCTAATGATACAGGAGGGTTAGTCCTGAATTTCTCCATCATTTCTTTTATTTCTTCGGCTCCGGTTTTGCCTTTTTTAGTAAGGGATATCAGCTTTTCTTTGTAAAAGCCATATTGCACGTAGGTATCAATTAAAGCTTCAAACAAGCTGCTGCCTTTATCTTTATAAAATGCGGTCATTTCTGCAATAAAAGCACTTGATACTACGGCATCCTTATCTCTAACCAGTTCGCCAATCAGGTAACCATAACTTTCTTCACCACCGCCAATAAAGGTTTGTTTACCTTCAAATTTGGTCATTAACTCACCAATATATTTAAAGCCGGTTAATGTGTTGTAAAACTTTACATTCTTAGCTTTAGCAATTTCTTCAATCAGGTTAGTGGTAACTATTGTTTTAACAATATATTCTTTTCCAGTTAGTTTGCCGCTTTCCTGCCAGGCTGTTAACAAATAATTGATCAGCATGGCTCCGGTTTGGTTGCCGTTAAGCAGAATAAATTCGTTTTCGGTATTTTTTACTGCAATGCCAACTCGGTCAGCATCCGGGTCGGTAGCTAAAACCAGGTCGGCATCCAGTTCTTCGGCTTTCTTTAAAGCTAGCGTAAGCGCTTCTTTTTCTTCGGGATTAGGGTAAACTACTGTTGGAAAATTGCCATCGGGTTTACTTTGCTCATCAACCAAAATCACATTTTCAAATCCAAACTGTTTTAATGCCTGGGGCACCAGGGTTATACCGGTTCCGTGAATCGGCGAGTAAACAATTTTTAAATCTTTTTGACGCTTTATTGCATCTTTTGATACTGAAAGTGCAGTGATTTTATCCAAATAAAGTTTGTCTATTTCTTCACCAATTAATTCGATATTGCTATCAATACGATTAAATTTTATATCGTCAATACTGCTGATCGCTGCCACCTCATCCATTACGGCTGTATCTTCCGGCGAAACAAACTGGCCACCGTCGGCTCCATAAGCTTTATATCCGTTATATTCTTTAGGATTATGTGATGCTGTAAGCATAACACCACTTTTGCAACCCAAATGCCGTATAGCAAATGATAATTCTGGTGTAGGGCGAAGCTCTTTAAAGAAATAAACATAAATATCGTTTGCAGAAAAAACATCAGCAGTTATACCGGCAAACAGATCAGAGTTATTCCTGCTGTCATGCGCAATGGCAACTTTTACTTTCTGTCCAGGATATGTTTTTTTCAAGTGGTTGCATAATCCTTGCGTTGCCGCACCTATAGTATATTTATTTATGCGGTTTGAGCCCGGGCCCATCGTTCCTCTCAAACCACCGGTGCCAAATTCAAGATCGCGATAAAACGAATCCGTTAGTTCAGTATACGATTCACTGTTAATTAGTTTTTGAATTTCTTTTTTAATATCAGCATCGTAATTGCCATTAAGCCATGCGTTTGCTTTTTGTAGAATAATAGGATCGATGGTTTGCATATGGAATATTTATATTTTCGGTAAATTGGTACAACAATTTAAAGTCAAATATGGTAATAAAAAAAGAATTACAGCAAATGTCGGTATATGATTTGCGTTACATTTCCTGAAGTTAAAGGCATATCAAAAACTGGTATCGATTGATACTGAAATTCTAATTTATTAAATTGTAAATCAATAACTTATTTTCTAATAATTTTATAGCCATGATGTTCAGCAATCATCAGATTTGATTTTTTAATTGAGGGTCTGAAATTGTTGCTGCTAATTTTATTTTGAGAAAATAAGACACTAATGCTGAAGATTTTGTCCGAAATTTAGGTGTAAAATACAGAATAAATCACAATGGGGGAATGGAGGAGATTCGGATGGTAATATTAACATATAAATCGGATGTATTCATGCAATATGCAATTCATTAAAGGGCTTAATTAGCTTAACGCTATTCTATATTGTTAAAAAAAATATTAATATTTAATAATCAGTATAATAATGCGTTTATATCAAAATGGGTTAATGCGCGGTCAACAATATTTTTAAAGCTTTCGTATAATCTGTTGAGATTAGTAAATTAAAAATTTCTTTCTTTTTAGGTTGATATTTTATCAATCATTAATATGTTTTTACAAATACTATCTTCTATTTAGATGATTAGGGCTGGCGTATAAAATCAATTTATACCCCGTGTTTAAGTTCTGGATATAATATTACTTGTATTTTAAATTGTAAACATATGCTCAATATCCATTTTAGTCCCTATCTCTTTTTGAGAACACCAGCCTTGAGTTATCAAAATCATAATACACCCGCATTAGAAGAATTAATTAAAACGCAGTTTTTTCAGGTCGCTATTTTTTTTGCAAGTGAAAGTTTATATACGGAATTAAAAAGATTTGATTTTGATTATCAGTTGCTTGATAATAAGGTAAAGCTTAGCTTAAAAAAAGTATTTTAATCGCATGTGTTACCGCCCTACACCTTTCGGAATGTTTTCGGCTTTTAGCTCACTTAAGTGGGATTTATTAAACGACGGTTCAGATTGTATTTTAGAGAATGAAAGGCAAATTTATGTTAACCCCGATTTCCAGTTTTCGGTTGATGTTGCAAGGGAAATGGAGAAGTCGGGTTGTTTTAAAAATATTAAATATTATTCAAATAATTCTATTTATACCACTAAGCGCGAAAAGCGCTATCTAACAAATGGTTTTAATAATAACCCCAAAAAAACCGACTTTTTAATTGTGTCCTATCAAGCAGATGGTTTATTAAACAAACTTATAAACTTTTGCAAAACGGGAAAAACAAAAGAAGAAATGGTAACGTGGTTAACAAAATTTATTGATGAGGGCGACGAAATAGAGGAATACACGAATGATTTGATTGAAGCAGGTTTATTAATACCGGAGTTGTATCCGAATATGACAGGTGAGAAGTTTTTTAACAGATTGGCTAAAATTGCCGGAGAACCAGATTTAAAATGCAAACTGGCTGACGACATTGTCATTTATAATAGAATAGTAAATGATATAAAAGATGAAAAGGATGTGAACATAAAGGGGCTTGCAGAGAATGATCTGTATAGCTTATCCAAAAAAGATATTAAATCGATGTTTTATGTAGGTTATGAAATAAAAACAAAATCGGTAATCGAAAAAAAATATCAGCAACAAATTAAAGATGGTTTAATATGTCTTGATAAACTAGCCATTGATCATACCCCCAAAACACTGGATACCTTTAAAAATAAATTTAAATCGAAATTTGAAGACCAGGAGATCTCCGTTTTGCAGGCGTTAGACAGAGAAACGGGCGTTGGATATGATGGATCGGAAGCGAGCCTGGTAACCAGCGAATTACTTGATGGCATTCAATTAAATCTGCGCTCAAATACCTTACACTTTAACTGGACCCAGGTTCATGAGTTTTTCTTATCAAGGCTTTCTAAAAACGCCGATAATGATTGTATTACTATAACTGACAAAGAGCTTGATAAGATTCAAATGCAGTCTGAATTGATAATCCCGCCAAGCTTTTCGGTAATCTTCAGGGTATTTGAAGATAAAATATGGATTGAACAGGCGGGTGGATGTACAGCCACGGCATTACTAGGTAGGTTTACTTTGTTTAATAAAAATATTGGTGAAGAGGTTCGTCACATTGCCAGCGACGAAGAAAAGCTTAATGAAGATGTGATATTTGCTGAGATATCCTGCTTTAACGACGAACACGGTGCCAATATTAATTCGAATGCCGGAATCCGTGAATATGAAATCCCTATTGGCGCTCACTCAACATTAAACAGAAATAATGTAATTGATCTTTCTGATATCATGGTATCAGTGGTCGACGAAAAAATTATACTTCGGTCTAAAAAATTA
>Ga0206982_1213_pt1 | contig 15864 bp, 9 predicted proteins | sample Alteio_BWMinCont_18_FD_153493 | JGI IMG/M metagenome (GOLD analysis project Ga0206982, IMG submission 153493) | Enriched cells from forest soil in Barre Woods Harvard Forest LTER site, Petersham, Massachusetts, United States -... | ecosystem: Environmental > Terrestrial > Soil > Temperate forest >... | reverse complement strand
TGCCCACCTTTGTATTGTTGATTCAAACAAAAACTTCAACAGTTACCGAGCACAATTATCCTTAAACTGTTTTTACTCCAAATAAATATCCAACAAGCGCTGTAACACCCATTGCTAAAGTTCCCCAAAAGCAAATCCGGATTATACCCCTTACCATATTTGAGCCACCTACTTTGGCAGCAACTCCACCTGAAAGAGCAAGAAATGCAATTGCAAACACATACAACAAGATCACCATCATTTTAACTGGGGCAAACAAGGATACCAAAAAGGGGAGAAGGCCTCCTGAAATAAATGATGCGCCAGATGCTAAAGCTGCTTGCAGGGGTTTAGGCTTCGAAAACTCGTTAATGCCCAATTCGTCTTTGGCCGCATCATTCTGGAATATTAAAATATTGTTCCAAAATACTTTGATCATGTTAAAACACTCACATTTAGAATCAATATCGCGTTAAACATTCTAATTACAGACCATCTATATCTTTTCCAATTGATTGAAATTTATTCCTTGCATCTTCACCTTGATAATAATTCAATAATTTTCTTTTATTAATATTCTATAAAATGTTGATTTAATAAAATATGTATAATTGAATTCCAGTAAGGGGATACCTTTTTCCAATTATTTAAGTATTGCTTTATTATTTTCAACCTTGCTGTATATCAAAGTTTTAATATTGAACATATCATCAATGTCTTTAAAGATTCTATCTACGAGTATGAACAATAGATTTTTATCTAGCGTTGTTGTTTTAGCATTTATGGTAATATCCCTAGTGAGCATATATGCGATGACAAGGTTACTGTAAAAATACCTTTTATCATTGAAGAGAAAAATATCCTCTAATTTTATCAGCTAAACATGCCAGTAAATATCCTGATAATAGAAGATGATCAACGTTTATCTGAACTAATTAAAAGAGGTTTGGAAGAGCAGGGCTATTCAACTGATGTTGCTTTTGATGGCGACATGGGAAATAAATTGGCATCTGAGAACAATTATGACCTGATAATAACTGACATTATTTTGCCCAAAATAAACGGATTGGATCTATGCAAAAAGATTCGAGCAACAGATATTGACATCCCTATTATTATGTTGACAGCGCTAGGGACTACCGATGATAAGGTAGAAGGTTTTGATGCCGGAGCCAATGACTATTTGGTAAAGCCGTTTGATTTTCGTGAGCTGCATGTACGTATCCGGGCATTATTGAAACGAAGTGGTTCAAACGTAAAAACACAGCATATTTTCAAGTACGCCGATCTTGAAATAAATGACAAAACTAAAATCGTAACCCGCTCGGGCAAAGAGATAAGCCTCACACCTAAAGAACTGAAATTGCTAGAATATATGATGCAAAACAATGAGCGGGTACTATCAAGAACGGAAATAGCGGAAAAGGTCTGGGATACACATTTTGACACTGGCACCAACTTTATTGATGTATATATTAATTATCTGCGAAAAAAAATAGACAAGGATTTCCCGACAAAACTTATCCATACCCGGTCCGGCATGGGCTTCATCTTTAAAGAGGAGCACCAATGAAGATACGTAATAAGCTGACCTGGTTATTCACGGCTATCATTGCCGCCTTGTTATTGGTGTTTGCCCTGGTAATCTATTTCTCATTTTCAGAGAACCGGGAGGATGAATATTATAGCCTTTTACGACATACTGCCATAACCAAAGCGCACTTGCTGTTAGACACAAAGTTGCCGCCATCAGCTTTACAATTGATCTATCACAATTCCGACAATACTTTATTCCAGGAAGAAGTGGCTATCTATGACACAGCATTTCACCTGCTGTATCATGATGCGGTAGAAATTGACAAAGTAAAAGAGACGCAGGCAATGATCGATGAGATCGTTAAGAAAAAAGAAATCACATTTTATCAGGGTGCTATACAAGTAGTAGGCTTTTTATATCATCATAACAGCAAAAATTACGTCATTACCGCTGCTGCCAATGATCAATATGGGTATGCAAAGCTGCGCAATCTCAAGTACACGCTTACAATATCATTCTTTGCATCAATAGTGATCATTTTCCTGGCGGGACGCTTTATTGCGAACAAGGCGTTACAGCCGGTTACCAGCATGGTTGATAATGTAAAAGAAATAACTGCCACAAACCTGGACCTGCGGATCAATGAAGGAAACGGGAAGGATGAGATAGCAGAATTAGCGATAACCTTTAATGAAATGCTAAACAGGCTCGAACGGTCTTTTAATGCACAAAAGGAATTCGTATCCAATATATCGCATGAACTGCGGACACCTCTTACTGCGATGATGGCTGAATTACAGCTTACAGTCAGTAACGAAAGAACTAATGAAGAATACAAACGTTCCATTCATCATGCTATCAGCGACGCTCAAAAATTAGTAAAGCTTTCTAATGGGTTGCTCGACCTGGCAAAGGCAAGCTATGACCAGACCGAAATAAATTTTAAAGAGCTTCGCCTTGATGAGATCTTATTAGATGCCCGTAATGATGTGCTTCATGACCGGCCGGGATCGAAAGTGAATATTGTGTTTGAAAAAGAAATTGAAGATGATGATTTTATATCAATAAAAGGCAATGAATATTTATTGAAAGTAGCCTTCATGAATCTTATTGAGAATGGCTGCAAGTTTTCAGAAGAAAATGAATCAACCATAGCGATAACTTATTTCCGCGACAAAAGCATTCTCCGCTTTCAGGACACTGGTATCGGTATTGATGAAAAGGAATTGCCTAACATTTTTATTTCATTTTACAGAGGGACTAATAAACAGTATGTAAGTGGCAATGGAATAGGGCTTTCCCTTACTCAAAAAATAATCAAACTGCATAACGGCGAAATATCTGTTGTTTCAGCAGCAAAAGAGGGTACTACTTTCACTGTAGTGTTACCTCATGTATAATATATATTCTAATGACTTTCTAATTGTTCTGCATTGTCAGGTATTTTATCTTTACTGTTTTTAAATACCTCAAAACCTGCTTACTTATACTTATCTATGAATCTCACCATTAAAATTGTTTTATTTGCCATCTCTACACTCATGGTAAATAAAATGTTTGCCCAAAGCAATTTTTATGAAGAGTCAAAACGTATATTTTATGGAGGGCTTGTTGTAGGGGGAAATTTTGCAACAATAGATAATGATGATTTTACTCATTATGCTAAAACAGGGGCAAACCTGGGCGGACTTGTATTTGCAAGGCTGGGGGAGCATGCAGACATCGGTATAGAGATGTTGTTCTCACAGAAAGGAAGAAAGACAAATGATCTGACCCAGACTGGAGTACCAGGCGTCAATTTTACCAATATTTATGACCGTTTGAATTATGTGGAAGTCCCCATCATGATCAATTATGTGGACAAGTACCGGAATCATTTTGGTGTGGGGGATCTCTTACAGCCGCCTTGTCAATTATACCGAGCTACTAGATACAGCCCCCTACCTTTATATACCTGCCAACCAACATCCTTTTAATAAAGAAGATTATCAATTATTGATCGGTAGCGAGTTGCATGTGTGGAAGGAGTTTTTTTTTGACGCTCCGCTTCCAATTTTCCATTGTCCCCATTCGTAATGGCGTACCCACTAATTTTTCTCCACAGGAACAATACAATAATCTGTGGGTAGTGCGCTGCATGTATTTGTTCCCGTAGGTTTACTTCTCTAATGTAATTCTAATTTTTTTCTAATTGCTCTCTAACCTGCCGTTTGGCATGGGTAGCATAGTTTTGCATCACAATTAATAAAAATAGCCATATGGACGCTGGCCCCAGTAAAAACGTATCTCTAACCATCTCTTAAACGGAATTACTTTTTAAGCAATCCCGTTTGGCGGGAACAAATATCAATATTATGCTTAAAAAAGTACTACAGCAAAAATCAACATTCATTGCCGTTATTTTAACCTCATGCCTGCACCTAACCGTACGTGCTCAGGATACACTCCAAGAAAACACTATAGCTGCCGGAACAGCCAAAGCAGATACGCTCAGCAAGAACGAAAAGTTCAGCTATCATTTTCAAACAACATTTGTTGGGCAGCACCAAATGGATTTTAGTGCCCCTTATACAGGCACCAACAGCCTGCTTACCCACGAAAGGCTCAGGATGTCAGTTACAGCCACTCTTTTTTGGGGTGCAAGAGTTTGGAAAGGCGGAGAAATATACTTCAATCCCGAATTAAGCGGAGGACGGGGTCTGAGCGGAGCTTCAGGGCTTGCTGGCTCTCCCAACGGAGAAATATATCGTGTGGGTAACCCTGAACCCGTTATCACCATTTCCCGCATTTTCCTTCGCCAGACTTTCAATTTATCCCAGGAACGAATAAATGCAGAGGGAGGACAAAACCAATTAGGTGGTAAAGTTGATCCATATAGGCTTGTACTTACGTTTGGAAAATTTGCCATAACTGATATGTACGATGCAAATACTTACAGTCATGACCCAAGAAACCAGTTTCTTAACTGGGCAATAATGAGTGCCGGTGCATGGGACTATCCAGCAAATACAAGAGGGTATACCTATGGCTTTGTTACTGAACTGATATATCCCCAATGGTCGCTAAAAGGGTCTGTGGTGATGGTACCGGAAGTGGCAAACGGGCCTTACATGGATATGGATATTGCTCAGGCACACTCTGAAACCATTGAATTGGATAAAAAAATACAAGTGTTTCATAAACCCACAGTACTGAGACTGATAGGCTTTTATACACAGGCGCATATGGGCAGCTACAAAGAGGCAATCCTGGAAAATCCCCTTCAACCGGATGTAATATCAACCAGAACCTATACACACGATAAGTACGGATTTGTTATTAATGCAGAACAACAGGTGAATGATAACATAGGGATATTCGGACGGTTCAGCTGGGATAATGGCACCAGTGAAACTTTTGCATTTACAGAGATAGACCAGTCGCTCAATATAGGAGTACAACTGAAAGGCAATATCTGGAAACGGCCGACGGATCAGTTTGGCGCAACATTATTACTGAATGGTCTTTCCAAAGACCACAGGGATTACCTGGCAGCAGGAGGGTATGGATTTATCATAGGCGATGGACGTCTGAATTATGGGCTTGAGCATATAGTTGAACTATATTATAGTGCAAAACTTTTTGAGAACTTCTGGCTTTCACCTGACTATCAATTTGTGCTCAACCCGGCTTACAATAAGGATCGTGGCCCGGTAGTAAACATAGTTGGCATACGCGGACACATAGAATTCTAATCTATAAACATGATCTGATCATTTTAAAAACTATTCAGAAATGCGTTCTACAAATAAAATACAACAGCTGAAGAACAGCTTATCTCAAAATGGAGTAAGCGGTTTTGACGAGAGCGCCGTTACCAAACTTCGGGATGCGGCGCGGACTGACAGCGCATATTTTTTACCGGTGCTCGACAGCAACATCAATGGCCTTACGAATGAACAGGTGCTGGAAAAAAGAAGGTTATTCGGACTGAATGAGATCGAACATGAAAAAGCACCGGCGTGGTACAAGCAACTATTCCAGGCTTTCCTCAACCCCTTTATTGCAGTATTGATCATTCTTGCTATCATTTCTTTTATTATGGATGTGATGCTTGCCACACCGGGAGAAGCCGATTACAAAACGGTGATCGTTGTAGGAACGATGGTCATGCTTAGTTCTCTGTTGCGATTCTGGCAGGAATATACGAGCAACCGTGCTGCTGAAGAATTGAAGAGCATGGTAAAAACCACAGCTACAGTATTGAGGCAAGTAGGACTACGTGTCAGCACTAAAAAAGAGATAGAGATAAAAGACATTGTACCAGGGGACATCATATCGCTTAGTGCAGGGGATATGATACCGGCAGATAGTCGTGTTTTGCAATCAAAAGACCTCTTCGTAAGCCAGGCTATGCTTACAGGAGAATCACTGCCATTGGAAAAAAGAGAGATACGGATCGATGATGCAGAGAAAAGATCACCCTTAGAGCTGGATAATATTTGCTTTATGGGCACAAACGTTGTCAGCGGTACCGCAACGGTTGTTGCCGTTACTACTGGCAACCTCACTTATTTCGGCTCTATTGGCAAAGCAATTTCAGGAAAACGCGCAGAAACAAGTTTTGATAAAGGTATTAACAAAGTAAGCTGGCTGCTCATTCGTTTCATGCTTATCATGGTACCGCTTGTATTTCTAATTAATGGATTTACAAAGCACAATTGGCTGGAAGCATTGCTATTTGGTATATCTGTAGCCGTGGGTCTAACTCCTGAGATGTTGCCCATGATCGTTACTGCAAACTTGGCAAAGGGCGCATTGAATATGAGCAAAAGAAAGGTGATAGTTAAAAGATTGAATGCCATACAGAATATCGGGGCAATGGATATCCTGTGTACTGATAAGACAGGCACACTTACTATGGATAAGATCGTCCTTGAGCGGCACTTAAATGTTTTTGGTGACGAGGACGATGAGGTAATGAAATGGGCGTATCTCAATAGCTTCCACCAGACAGGTTTAAAGAATTTATTGGACGTAGCTGTATTGGAACATGCCGAGGTGCATAATTGCCTGAAAGCGGAAGAGTCTTTCAAAAAGATAGATGAGATCCCTTTTGACTTCCAACGCAGAAGAATGAGTGTAATTCTCGAAGAGCATAATGGCAAACATTTATTGATATGTAAGGGGGCAGTTGAGGAAATGCTCGATATCTGCACCCATGCTTTTGACCCTGGAGAAGATAAGCAATTGCATATAGAAAACGACCAGATCGTACCAATGGATGATGCCATGCGTAAGATCATCTTGAATACGTCTAAGAAATTAAATGAGGAAGGCTTACGGGTGTTATTGGTTGCTATCAAAGAATATGATGAACGTCCCCTCACTTATTCCATAGCTGATGAGAACGGTCTGGTGTTAACCGGCTTTGTCGGTTTTCTTGACCCCGCAAAACCTTCCGCGAAGCCAGCTATAGAAGGCTTGCATCAACTGGGTGTCAGCATAAAGGTATTGACCGGCGACAATGAGATCGTAACTAAGAAGATCTGTAGGGATGTAGGCATTCCGATCAGTAACGTATTGCTGGGCAGTGAAATGGAGCAAATGAGTGATGAGGAGATTATTGCCCGGATCGATGATATCTCTATCATGGCAAAACTAAGTCCGATACAAAAATCAAGGATCGTAAAGCTGCTGCAGGTAAAGGGCCACACTGTTGGTTTTATGGGGGACGGTATAAATGATGCTGCTGCCTTGCGAGACGCTGATGTCGGTATTTCTGTAGATACAGCCGTGGACATTGCCAAGGAAAGCGCTGATATCATTTTATTGGAGAAAGACCTGATGGTCATCAGGAAAGGGGTTATATACGGGCGCAGAACATTTGGCAATATCATCAAGTACATCAAAATGACTGCCAGCAGCAACTTTGGTAATATGTTCAGTATGCTTGGTGCCAGTGCATTTCTCCCTTTCCTGCCTATGCTGCCTATACAGGTGTTGATCAATAATTTGCTGTATGACGTTTCTCAGATATCTATACCCTGGGATAGAATGGATGCAGATTTTATAGAGAAACCACAAAAATGGAATGCAGCAGGTATCAGCCGCTTTATGATATTTATTGGTCCAATAAGTTCCATCTTTGATTATGCGACTTTCGGGATATTATGGTTCGTATTTAAAGCCAATTCACCGGAACATCAAAGTTTTTTTCAAACCGGCTGGTTTATAGAAAGTTTGCTTTCTCAAACCTTGATTGTGCATATGATACGTACACGTAAGATACCGTTCATACAAAGCTGGGCAACTACACCTGTGGTAGCTCTTACAACACTCATTATGACTATTGGCATTTTTATTCCGTTCTCTCCTTTGGCAACTGCATTTAAAATGGTTGCATTGCCATTCACTTTCTTTTTATTACTTATTGGTATCCTCTCTGTTTATTGCCTACTGACACAATTAGTAAAGACATGGTTCATTAAAAAATTCAACGAATGGTTATGAGTAAGAAGAATATCAGGCTAGCTATCGCCATCATATTATTGATGGCGATAGTTGCCATTATTGATTCCAACTGTAAATGAGTTGTATAATGATATTTAAATCAAGTTTAAACTACAATTAGTAAAAATTGCCCAATGATTTAATAAAGCCGTCTTTCACATTTTTAGAGACTGGAACTTCTTTTTTGTCAGACATGACAAGTAATCCATTAAATTCATACCTAGTAACATGACTGAGGTTGACTATGTATGATCGGTGTACCTGGTAAAATTTATGCGTTTCCGTGAGGTATTTAAAATTTCCAATATTGTTGGAGCTGAGAAAAGTTGTTTCATTAGTTACTATTTTAGTATAGTTTCTGAATGCCTCTAGATATAATATATTATGAAGGTCAATATAATCAATGCCTTTGTTGTTATAAATACCCAGCTTTGTACTCGAAAGCATTTTTGCATCGGCCTCTTTTACTTGTTTTTTTTGTCTTATTTTTTCCAGGGCTTTGTCTACCGCAGCTACAAGCTTTGTATCTCCAATAGGCTTAAGTAGGTAGCCACTTGCGGAAAACATAAAAGCCTCAACGGCATATTCGGCATAGGCAGTAGTGAAAATCACTTCAGAAGTTAGACCCGGTACTATTCTCAAAAAATCGAAGCCGGATTGGCCGGGCATGGAAATATCCAAAAAAAGCAGGTCGAAATTATTGTTTTGCAAAAAAGTAAATGCGTTTTTCCATGAGGTATAGGTGCCTGCTATATGAATATTTGCATAGAGATCGGTCAGGATTGTTTTTAATAATTCGATAGCGTCTTGCTCATCATCAATGATGATGCATGTAAAATTGTTATCCATATACAGGGTTTTTAATAGTGATCTTTACCGTAGTGCCTGTTGCGGGTTCTATTTTGTCTAAGTACTCTATATCAATATTCATTTTCTCGTATTTATTGAAAATATTAATGAGGTCTTTTATTAGCTGGTTTCCATAAGAATCTCTTTTTATCAAGCTTTCACGTTTTAATAATTTCGATTTGCCGCGCCCAATACCATTATCATCAATAATGCATATTACTTGTCTGTTTTCAGGCACAGACAAAAAATCAATTTTCAATATCCCTTTTTCATCTTCTTTATGAAATAACCCATGGTCAATCGCATTTTCCACAATGGGCTGTAAGAGCAAGGAAGGTATTTTTATCTGCTGCCTTTTAATATTCTCATTAACAATTATCTGATAATCAAATTTATTTTTAAATCTAGTCTGTTGCAGTTCAATATAGTTTTTCAGGTTTTCTATTTCTTCTTCAATTGGTATTAACCGATTTCTTGATGATTTAATATAGGAACGCAATAAAATAGAGAAACTATAAATATGCTTATAAGCATCTTCCATTTTGCCTTTTCGGATTAGCAATAAAGCAGAGCTAAGCGTATTGAAAATAAAATGCGGGTTGATCTGAAGATAGATGGATTTAAATTCCAACTCCAGTTGCAAATTTCTCTTAGCGATATTCTTTGTTATTACCTTTTTTGTTATAAAGTACACAATAGCAATTATAACAGCCAACAATGTAATTGCTCCAAGTATAATCAATCTTTTGCCAGTATTGGTTTGCCACCAGTAAGGTATTATGTATAGATTAGCATTGATCGTATTGCTCTGCCAAGCATCGTCATGTGCAACAATGGATAGCCTGTAAAATTTGCCAGGCGGCAGATGAGTTAAAACTAGTTCATTAGCATTAAGGTTTACCCACTCGTGGTTGTAACCGGATATATAATAGCTGTACTTCACATTCCCATTCCCAATCGAATTGATAATGTCTAACTGGATTTTCTCGCTCTTCTGCAATATTTTTATTGTATCATTATTGTGAAGGTCAAAAATGTCGTCATTATAATTTATAATAAATCTGAATGGTATAGGGAAGTTTTTCCTTTCTTCAAATTCCCTATTGTATGGTATATCTACATTCAAAAGTCCCTTGTCTGTTTTCAAGATAACATGATTGTTTGCAGACTGCATGTCATAAACCTGTTGGTATTTTTCATTCTTAATATTTCCGTACAAGATGGGAAATGAAAGATCTGCTGCACCTTTTATTTTACAAAATGCGATACCAAACATTCCTGCAACTACCAGTTTATTGTGAAAGACATCTATCTGGGCATATTTCAAATTGTAGTTCTGTAACAGGTGAAAATATTTCAGCGTGGTGTAATTAAATACATACAAGGCATCATAGGATTTGATATAGATATTCCCATATTCATCGGCAAGTATTTTATCAATGTTATTAATACCCAGAAGATCAACAATTTTTTTAGATACCTCAAGCTTGTTGTTTGCTGTATCGACAAGCAATATTTTTCTGTCGTTGTATACCCAAAAGTATTTTTTGTTATCGTAAACAATACCGTTATATCTTTCGGAATCAATGCTTTTGGTCCATATAGTGTCGTTTTTTATTATGGTATGGCTAAGAAACTGCTCGCTAGTAGACACAGTAAATAAGTTTCTTTGAGACAGGGCAGCATCACGTATCGACAAAAAGACATTCAACTTATGTATGGCGCTGGGAGTTTCTATTTTATTATCATACATGCAAACCATACTGTCAAATATCCTTTTAATATGACCTGTAGTATTATCAAACCAGTATGCCTGTTCTTTTCCAAATAATAGAGCGCTTCTATCGTTGTAGGGGAGCATTTTATATACGTCTACTAAGAATTTAAAATGATAACTTTTCGTGAGGTGGCCATTGCTTACGCACAATAAACTCTCTTTATTCTTGCTCCACCAATAACTCTCGCTGTCATTAATACGTCCTACAAGTGAATAATCGGCAAGATCTATATTATTGATTTTTTTAAAATGCTCTGGATCTGCAAAGCCTGCATTTACATACAAACCGTTAGCAGCCGTACCTACACAGTTGCCCCAATAATTATCTTCATACAAGTAAGTCACGTTTTTATCAAAGCTATTTTTAATAAGTGTTTTTACAGCGAAAACCATTTCGATATGCAGCGTATCATCCAACCTATATACGTTCTCATTGGTGTAAACGTATAGCTTGTTTTTACTCAGAGTATATAAATTAATCTTCTCTCCTTTGTGAGTGGGTATATCTATTTTCCTGTATTCGCCAAGCATATTAAAGGCATCCATCCTATCTGGACTAAAGCGGATGTAAAAGCCCTTAAACCATACATTGAGGCTTGGCATAAATAAAAAGGTCTTTTCATAATTTTCTTTTACATCTGCAGCGATCCTCTTATACTCAGTTCTTATCTGACCGTTTTTGAAATAACATTTGTAGACACCTTCTTTATAATTAACAGCATACAAAATATTATTTATGATGCACCACATATCAAAATGCGAATTATTCCAAAAATCGCAGGTAGAGAGCGTATCATTCCTTACGGTTAAAATACTGCCATTTCTATATACATTATTAAAGAAGGTTAATATACCATTATATTGGGCAAGAAAAAAAGGACGCAGTATTTTTGAGCTCGTTTGCTGCACGCAATTTTTATACTTGTTCTTATATATATACCCGAATCCGTCTGAAATTGTGCAAACCCAGATTTTTCCGGCTGCATCTATATATAAGCTCCAGACATCGTTTTTAGCCAATCCATCGGCAGTTGTATATAGTTTATACTCGTAACCATTATACCTTACCACTCCCTTATCTGTACCTATCCATAAATACCCGTATTTGTCTGTAAGCACACAATAAACCTGGTTTGATGGCAGACCGTTATAAATATTAAGATTGTATTGATCGTTATTCCGCGCAAATGTGTTTTCACAAATTGCAGATAAGAAAATTAACCCTATGACAGTAAAAATTAACCGTTTTAGCATTTTCAAGTTTTCTACTATTGTATTCAATACCCAATATTACATACATGTGGGGTGTGCCATTTGCAAATTAATTTGATTTGGCATAATGTAGTATCTGTTTTACCATATCGCTGAGTATTGTATTTAGTTGTTATGCTAAAAGCCCCCAGTAAAAAGGGGGCTTTTAGACTTAACTAATTGTACTTGCTTAAAGCTTAGTAATGCGTATATTCTTTTGTATTGCCCTATCTTCGCTTATCACCTTCAGTATGTAGTTGCCATCTTTGCTAACTGGCAATGTCCATTGAAGATTGCTTGAACCTTGTGTTATATCGAATATTTTCTGAGTTATTTTTATACCGCTAATGCTATATAATACGGCGTTAATGTGTGTATCATTACTGCTTGCCACTTTGAGGGTTATAACATTATTGCCTTGTTCCAGCAGTGTAGGGTATATTTCAATGTCATTTATGCTAACATCAAGTGGGGTAATATTCTCAGGATCAGTGCCCCTATAGTTAGGATCCCCAGCACAAAGCGTGTCTGAAACGGAAGGTACAACCGCCTTAAGTGTAGGTGACAACTGGCCAGTATAAGAAACAATGCTATCAGTATAGGAAGTGGGAAGATAACTCGCTGCGATATTGAGTGGAGAAAATGAAGCAGCCCCACAGGTACTGCCCGCTACATTGGTACCTAGTATCTTTATACCGGACGCCGTAGTGGGATAGGGCCTTGCAGATGCTTGGATATAACTCTCGACAGTGCCTGTACTATTTAGAAGGCTTATTCCGAAAGTGTTAAACCCATTACCTACGGTATTATATTGTTCCCAGAATATGGGTGCTTTACTTGCCGCATTTATTTTTAATAATCCGTAGGGGGTACCTGGGTTAATATGAGCCGCCCAGGTTGATATAAGATAATTGCCATCCTGAATTGTTTTTGTAATGGTATTGCAATACTCTTCATGGTCTGTATTTGCCATATAATAGAAATTATTGGATGCCATACCATATGTTACAGGATTAAACTGGGCAAGGCCAATTACCGATGAAGTAGACACACCTGATACGACACCTTGATCTCCTACTGTATAAGATACTAAAATGCTTTGCCGGGAAGGATCGGCATCAAAAGTAGCACAGACCCCAAATACGTAATCAATGATCCTGTATTGGGTGTAATTGTGTATTACATTGCCATTGTTATCAATGCCAAACGTAAACAGGTAGTTTGCCTGGTCTCCGTTGGGGTAGTATTCAGAGCTTGAGCCGGATATAAAATAACTGTTACTTTGCCCATTCATTGTTGCAAAAGTGAGTGCGCTTGGCGATATCTGGTATATAGCTGCTGAATCGCCGTTTGAAATTTCGTATTTCTTATTCCATATCAAATTACCACTACCATCTATTTCCAGTGCGTTAACAAAATAACTCTCATCCAAATTGGCAGGCAAGGTGGAGTCAGCGAAGCCCGTGCAGGTAATAATATAATGCTCACCAGTCATACCCTGTACCTTAACGATATTAGGGCGAACGAAGTTGGGAATATGAGCGTCATCTGAAGAAGATGTTTTAGGATTTGAATTATAAACCTGCATCCATAAAAAAGCCCCTGTTTTATCAAATTTAGCAGCATAGGGATTTGCATTTTTAAAGGCGATTTTATGATCGTGCAGATAACCAACCACAATAAATCCGCTATCGGTAGTCTGCACCATTTTTGTTGCTGAAAAAAAGGTGGTAGTATCATAATCGTAAGCGTACATTTTATCGAAGAGGGTAGCACCGGTAACATCCATTTTCTTGAGGATGAGATACTTTTGCACGCTTCCATTACCTGAAAGGATAGAATCTGTTTGCGCCAATACCCAATAAGTTCCCTTGCCTGAAGGTACGAGATCGGTAGGGAAGGTACTGTGCTTGACCCCCGCCAATGAATACGTATAAGTGGTGTTAAATTGCGCGTGAGCGCCTGGCATCTTTGCCAGCAAGAATACCATACTAAAACAGATACCCTTGAGAAAAAGCGATGCAATAGTTTTCAGTTTCATAGCAGAAATTTTAGTGGTTTAGATTTTTATGTTGATTATATATACCAATGGTGCAATATTACCCAGGCATAAGGAAGAAAATAAAAAAAGGCTACGAAGTGCAGCTAACAATTAACGAAGGGCCGTTAATGCTTTACGAATGGTATGTAGTGTCTTGCAGGTAAGGAACAAAATAGATAACCTGGCAATCATCTTGCAGAATTCAAATTTATTTAAGTGTATGGGGTATGATATGCTTATAGCATGTCGTACATTAAAATAGCCTTCTCGTTAAATAATAACGATGTTTCGTTGAGATAAAAAAGACCTCCGGTATTTTCCATTTAGTTTTATTGCAGCTATGAAAAAGGAACCATTATTTTCTATGTGGCATGCTCCACCCCGCAATCATCTATTATTTATTCCCTTATCAGGGTATGTTCTTGCTTAAAATTTAATCATGTTTTTAAAATTTATATTATGGATAAGAGATTGAATCTACACGCAACGATGCGCTACATAATAGTAGCAATTATGCTGACAGGCGTGGCTTTACTGCCGCATAACCTGCTTGCCCAATGGGTTGCCCCTACCAAAGTTGATAATACCTTAGGGCCTGTTACCCCTAATGGAAGCATCAACAGTGCCCAGATAACCTACAACTCTAATGGTGCCCAGCTACAGGTTGTATCTGTTGATTATATCAATAGCATCAGCGGCCCCGGCTTCACCATCAATGATGGAGTGAACCCTATTTTGACACAAGTGCTTTCTCATGCAACTGGAACGAATTTGGATATTATTGTAGGTAATCGCAGTAATGACCCTACCACTTTTCCGGTAGCAGTGGTATATCTATACTTAGGAAATATCTATTATGATATCTACCAGGTACATAATCCGGGAGGTACATTATCCTGCACTTATGTAAGTACCCAACTTGTAGGTGCAGGAAACTCGGCACGCATAGATATCATTGCAGAGGCCAGTACACCCGGCCCTATTGGTGGCCTGCCATTCTGTAACAGGTTTGCCATTGCATTTTGTTCCTCAGCGTCGGCTATTACTATTCACTATGCAGATCTGAATGGCGTTATCACGCCTGCATCACATACCATTACCACTACTAGTCCTTCTTCGCCAGATATAGCAGCGATACAGCGTTCGGTAGCGGGAGTGATAAGCGACTATGCACTTGTTACCTGGATCAGCACCCCCGTTACCGGCAATCAACAGGTCGAATATGATGAAATGAAGTTACCTGCGGGAACAACCTCTGCCATTGTTACCTTGGACAATCATCACCTCTATGCACGCCACCCCCGTATAGATGCAATAGATGAGTGGAATAAGAATAATATCCCCGGCATTACCCAATGGCAGGTGGCCGCCAATGTACTTGATACATTCCATAAGCGAGATACACTTGTTATACCTCCGTATGACGTAGATACCCTTTGGCAAATATGGGGTTATAATAATAATGCGCCACTATTTATATGCAGCGGAAGTTTGGATGACACCCTTCCCAATGTGGAGCCCTGTGTAGCCGCCGGTCCCGACCAGCAATATGCCATTACATTCTACACAGGCGACGCCGGTGCCACTGCCATCGGGAATGCGGCGACTATAATTGTGCCTTGGCCTGTCGGCACCCCCACCAGCTCGATATACCAAGTGAATGACTTGAGTGTATCCAACATTTATCATACTTTGCCACTATGCAACAGCAGCAGTTGCAACGATAATACCCATATCATGGTAGCATGGGCCTATAATAATACTGACCTGAAGTATAAAGGCACCGCCAACCCTGTAGTCTTCAAGTCAAGCTCATCAACCTCTGTGGTTAATGTTATTACCAACAGCCAGTGGCAGTTATACCCTAATCCGGCCACTAACCAGTTAACACTGAAGGGCGCCAATGAGATCGGCGACAGGTATATTATTACTGATATT
>Ga0206982_1211_pt1 | contig 16186 bp, 8 predicted proteins | sample Alteio_BWMinCont_18_FD_153493 | JGI IMG/M metagenome (GOLD analysis project Ga0206982, IMG submission 153493) | Enriched cells from forest soil in Barre Woods Harvard Forest LTER site, Petersham, Massachusetts, United States -... | ecosystem: Environmental > Terrestrial > Soil > Temperate forest >... | reverse complement strand
TCCAGAAAAAACTTTTTCCGTCAGGTATCACTTCAAGTCCGTCAAAATTAACGCCGCGTGCTTCCAGTGCTTCCACTTCTTCTTTAGGAAAATCGCCACCTACAATAGACACCATATTTATATCTCGCGTAAAATTTGATGCAGCCCACGCCAGGTATGTTCCAGAACCGCCAATAATGCGGTCCACTTTTCCAAAGGGTGTTTCAAGGGCGTCAAACGCCATGGTACCTACTACCAGTAAAGACATTGATGTGAAATTTTGTGCAAATGTAATAAGAAAAAGATTCCGCAGGTCGTTTGCTTCCTGCTCAAAGCAAAAGAAGTAACCCTTTTAAGACGTATTTATTTCATCCTGTTTGTACTATAGTAATCACAAATTTATGCAAGCTGTCTCTTCCCTGCCCTTAATTCTTAACTACTCTTCGTAACTTTATACTCATGAAATCCTGTTGCAAAGATGTTTATGATACCGCTCCTGTGCAAAAAACGCAAAGCGGCTTTATGAAATGGCTGCACAAAATATTTTTCCGCAAAGCAACCAGGCTACAGACGGCTAATGCCCCGGATGAAAAAAGATATACCCCACTACAATAGCGCCTACAAGGCCTATCATATCTGCTAACAACCCACACACCACCGCATGACGGGTATTCTTGATCTGTACACTGCCAAAATATACTGCCAACACATAAAATGTCGTTTCAGTTGACCCTTGTATGATGGCCGCTAGCTTACCCTGAAATGAATTCACACCATAGGTGCGCATTACATCTACCATCATTCCCCTGGCGCCGCTGCCGCTAAGCGGCTTCATAATTGCCACGGGTAGCGCCGGTACAAAATCCGTTGGTAGGCCAACTGCACCTGCCGCCTTGCCTATACCATTCACTACAAAGTCCATACAGCCCGATGTACGGAATATACTGATACCGGCCAGCATAGCTATCAGGTAAGGTATTATACGCACCGCAACATTAAAACCCTCCTTAGCTCCATCTATAAAGTGGTCATATACTTTTTGCTTCTGGTAAATACCCGCTCCAATGAATAGCATAATAATAGTGAGTATCACACCGCTCCCAATAGCTCCCATAGCACTATTCACCTGCTCTGCAGGCATACCTGAAAGCAAGCGGAACAATAAAAATATGAATGCTGTAAAACCACCTACAAACAGCAGCACAGGCAACCTGAACAAATTTATACGCTGATAAATAGCAACAATGATCATCCCCGATATAAAGGCAATAAAAGTGGCAATAAGTGTAGGTAAAAATATATCGGCTGCATTGAACCCCACTACGTGCTGCTCCAATGCTATGGTCTGTCGCATGGCTATTACCGATGTTGGGATCAGGGTAATGCCAGCCGTATTCAGTACCAAGAACATGATCTGGTCATTACTTGCGGTTTCCTTATTCGGGTTCAGCTCCTGCAGCTCATTCATGGCTTTTAGCCCCAACGGTGTCGATGCATTATCAAGCCCCAGCATGTTGGCCGAAAAATTCATCATAATGCTTCCATAAGCAGGGTGGTCCTTTGGTATGCTCTTAAACAGTGTACGGAAGAAAGGCGCTACAGCTTTTGAAAACACCCTGATCACACCTGCCTTCTCCCCAACGTTCATAATACCCAGCCACAGGCTCATCATTGCCGTAAGTCCCAGGCTTATTTCAAAACCATTCTTAGCACTGTCAAACAGGTTGTTCATCATGTCGGCAAGTAGGTGTGTCTGCCCAAAGCAGATGACCTGTATCATAGCCACTACAAAACCTATTAAAAAAAACGCCGCCCAAATGTAATTCAGCATACAGCATTAAAGGTAATGAACCGTAGCAAAAAAGAAAGGCTGCCATGTGGCAGCCTTCTGTATAATTATATTTAATTGTAAGTTATTGTTTCGGTGCGCCGGTATCAGCAGGTGTGCCGGTTGGATTTGCAGGCGGCATAGCTGTTGAGTCTCCACCCATTGCTGGCTGGTCTGCCGGTTGTCCCTGATCGCCGCCACCCATGCTATCTTGCTTGCTCCACTGTGCCAGCCATTTGCCATCTTTCTTTATCATATGCAAAGTCTGGTCTTTAGGATTGTCAGATGTTACATAGATAACAGAAGCTGTATCGCCGCTTTGTGTTACAGTCTTAAGATCCACTTTTATTTTCTTCAGCTGTTGCTTAGATGAGTCTGGCATCATTGGCGTAAGCTGTTGCAGCATGTCCAGCATTTTCTTGGTATCGTCTGTAGATACTTTCTTGGCCTCATCAAAGTCCATATGGTAAAAACTGGTCAGGAATTTATCCGCGGCTGCTTTAGGAGAGTTAGTACTGCAGCTCTGCAAGGTAAAAGCCATCAATATTGCAGCGGCTATGGAGCAAACGATTTTTCTCATCTTTAGGTAATGTTTAAGATTTTTATGCGGCAAAGGTATTATTTAAATTTTACTTGCCAAATCATCCTTGTATGTGGGTTCACAAACAGGTTGTCAGTGCCTACAAATGTATAGCCCATCACCTTTGTGGGTAATATAAACTGGTTATCGCCAGTAGCTTTGTTCATGGTTTTATATACAAATTCCGCACAATAGAGCTTATCATCAGTTTTAAGGTCAAAATCCATATCAAACCTTATGTGCTGCTTGTAACTGGTCCATATTATTTTTTTTACCCTTTCTTTCACCGCATCACTTATTGCATACCGTGCAATGCCAAAACGGAAATTATTATAGGGCGAAAAGAAAAAACTTGCTGAGTCTCGTCGCATCCGGGCATCGGGGTTATCCTCTCCACCAATGCTGTGGTAAACAAAGGGATAACCATTTTCCACCACCACCAACCCACAGTGCGAATAGGTTTTGTCTGTTTGGTTCATTTGCCGCAGCAGGTCGCTGGTTACATCAATACCATCGCGTAGTACCAGGTCTCCGGTTTGCAGTATAGTGGCAGCAGTATCCACCGCATGCTTATTCCATGGGTCGTTATTCCGGCTGGTACGGTCATCTATGGTACCCTGGTTAGCCATTTTTTTTGTACCACCCGTCCAATGGCACAGATATGCTATTGTCACAAAACTAAAGATCAATAATATTACTAATGATATAATAAGTAAGGAGCGATACATATTTCTACCAGACAAATAAGTCATATAGCAAAATTAGGTGTTTGCTAAACCACTATTTGTATTAAAAATGTTGTTTTTTATCTGGAATCTAACCAAATTACATGCTACAGAGATCTTGTACATTAACTTTGTGTATAGGTATTACTTTGCAGTATATATAAGTATATAGTATATGGCTTACAAATCGCTAAACGCGTTTATCGAGACTTTGGAGCATGAGGGAGAATTGGTACGTATCAAAACCTTCGTTGATCCCATTCTGGAGATTGCAGAAATTACGGACAGAATATCAAAAACACCAGACCGTAACAAAGCGCTACTATTCGAAAACACTGGCACTGATTTCCCCTTGCTGATAAATGCTTTCGGTAGCGAACGACGCATGGCGCTGGCCATTGGCGTAGATCAGCTGGACGACGTGGCTGCAGACATCGAAAAACTGTTCAAGCGGCTATCTGAGCCCAAGAACAATATCATGGAAAAGATAGCAATGCTGCCGCAATTAGGTCGTTTTGCATCTTATATGCCCAGGGTCATAAAAGGCCGTGGCGCATGTCAGGAGGTGGTAATGGAAAAACCAGATCTTACCCAGCTGCCCGTAATGTTGTGCTGGCCCAAAGATGGCGGTAAGTTTATTACGCTTCCATCTGTACACACCAAAGATCCTGTTACCGGCAACCGCAATATAGGCATGTACCGCATGCAGGTATTTGGCCCGGATATGACTGCCATGCACTGGCATAAACATAAAGTTTCAGCCAAGCATTTTAATGAATATAAGAAACTCAACAGGCGTATGCCTGTTGCCGTGTCTCTGGGAGGCGACCCGGTATATACCTACTCTGCCACAGCGCCGTTGCCCGAGAATGTAGATGAGTACATGCTGGCCGGCTTCCTGCGCAAAAAACGGGTAGAGCTGGTAAGATGCCTCACTCAACCCGACGTAGAGGTTCCCGCAGATGCAGATTTTGTAATAGAAGGATATGTGGATCCTGACGAGGAAATGCTTTGGGAGGGTCCGTTTGGGGATCATACCGGTTATTATTCTTTACCCGATTGGTATCCTAAATTTCATGTTACTGCAATCACCCACCGTAAGGATGCAGTTTATCCAAGTACCATAGTGGGTATCCCTCCGCAGGAAGATGCATGGTTAGGTAAGGCCACAGAACGTATTTTTCTGGCACCTATAAAAATGACCATGGTGCCCGAGATAAAGGACATGCATATGCCTATCGAGGGTGTGTTTCATAATCTTGTAATAGCAACTATACATAAAGAGTATGCAGGTCAGGGCCCTAAGGTGATGAATGCCATGTGGGGTGCTGGCCAGATGATGTTCAATAAAATATTGGTATTGGCCGATGGCGATGTAAGGATCGATGACTATAAGGCGCTGGCTCGTTATGTATGTAATAATATAGATCCTGCCTCCGACATCTATTTTAGTCAGGGACCAATGGATGTACTCGATCACAGTTGCTCAAAACTTGGATTTGGTGGTAAAATGTGCATCGATGGCACATCAAAGCAGGAAGAAGAAATTTCAAGGGCGCAAAAGCCATTTACACTTTCCCCTCAGTTTTCTGTAAAGGAACTGATGGACGAAAACCCCGAAATAAAGGGCATAAACGATACACTGGCTCGGGAATCACAGATTCCTATTTTATTCATATCAGTTAAAAAAGATCGTAAGGACCATGTAAATGAGTTGCATAAAAAAATCTGCAGTTCACCAGCCTTAGCCGGAATAAAAATGATCTTGTATGTAGAAGCCAATGTAAGTGTAGATAACATAGCAGTCGCATTGTGGCGTTTCTGTAATAATCTCGATCCTAAACGCGACCATTTTTACGGTGGTAAAGAAAGGAACATACTCGGACTGGATGGTACACGAAAAACTAAGGAACTGGACGATTTCGACCGTCCATGGCCAAACATTATAGTAGCAGACGATAAAACGATAAAAGCAGTGGATAAGAAATGGCCGTCCCTTAACCTGGGTTCGTTGATCGCTTCGCCATCGTTGCTGTATAAAACACAGCTGTATGGAGAGGAAGCATCGGTAGACGCTTAGTAGGTGGAACGCTTTACAGTTATGATATAATTCCTTATCTTTAAAAAAATTAAAACATCATGAAGCGTATATTATTTTGCTGCTGCATTGCTACAATGTCTTTCCAGGCATCTTTTGCACAAGAAGCAACAACTGTAACGCAGGCCGTGAGCGAGAAGGCGCTTTTCTCATCTCACATAAATGAAATGGATACTTACCTGGGGCGCCAAAATGAAGCAAAAGCAAAAACTGTTTTTGTTGAACTTAATAAAAAGATGACAGACCACCTCATTAATTCAAAAAGTAATTTAGGCCCTCAACCTCAGGCTGCAAATGCAGCTGCCTATGCTAAGGAACAGAAACTATATCTTGATATTCTAGCCCTGTCAAAAAACTTATCAGGCAACCGGACTGAGCTATATAACCGACTCATGGAATACTACAGCATTTATTAAATATTACTATTGGGCTGCGTAGGTGCAGCAGCATTACAGGCAATGTTATGACCGTTCAGGCCTTCAACATTGCCTGTTTTCATTAAAGCCAACCATCTGCACTATAATCCGTTGTATATAAATTCAGGTACAATTTTTATACTGGTTTTAAAATATGCGCAAAGTTTTAAAGGTCTTCCTTTATATAATAGGCATAATTATCATTTTGATAATTGGCGTAATTATATGGCTCAATACGCCATCAGGCCAAAACTTTGTTCGCTCAAAAGCCCAGGCGTATCTGCAAAACAAACTGAAAACCCAGGTGCTGATAGGCAAGCTGGGATATGGGCTGCCTAAATACATAGTACTTGAAAACGTCTTGCTTAGGGATCAAAAGAATGATACGCTACTCAGCGTCGGGAAGCTTAAAATCGACCTCGACATGCTTAAGCTCATTCATAAGGAGATCGATGTAAACCAGTTGGTACTGCAGGATGTGCATAGCCACATATATCGTAATACCCCCGATACCAATTTCAACTTCACCTACATCATCAATGCCTTTGTCGGCACACCTTCCCAAACAAAGGCCACTTCGAAAAAAACAGATACCTCATCATCAGGTATGTCCATCAACGTAAATCGAATACAGTTGGATGATATACATGCGCGGATTGATGATGCTACTGGGGGTACTACTCTGGGTATAGATCTTCAGCATCTGGAACTGAAGGTAAAAGACATTGACATGAAACACATGAAATTTCATGTAAAGGAACTCACTGTGGCAGGCTTGCAAACACTTTTTTATTCAGACACTTCTTACCTGCCCGTAAAACCAAAAAATACTACACAAACACAGTTCACCCTAATTGCCGATAACATCAACCTTAAGCAAATAGGGTTCAAGTATAACGATAATCTCAACAAGCTCTTATTTAGTCTTGATCTCGCAGCACTACAAATAAAGCTGGACAAATTCGATCTGGTTACACAAGTTGTCAACCTTGCACAATTTTCTATAGACACCTCTAACATCAAATTAGCATTCGGTAAAAAAAGCAAGGTACCTGCCCCTGTAGATACCATTATCAAAATGGATACCACTATGGGGTGGAATGTAGCAGTAAAGAACATGAACATAGCAGGTGTAAACTTTGTTATGGACAATGCTAACGAGATGCGTATGCCTGCCGGCATAGACTATTCCCACCTCAACATACAGGGACTGACCATAAATGCGCAGGATATAAAATACACCTCCGACACGATCGCCGGTAATATAAAACACCTCGCCGTTAAAGAACAGAGTGGCTTGGATGTAAAAGAGCTACGCACGCGGTTTCTTTACCAACCGCAAGGGGCTACACTCAGTAATTTGTACTTGCTTACCTCCAATACTGTCATACAGGATTCCATACAAGTCAAATACCCATCACTCGATGCGTTGAAAAAGAATATGGGCCTCATGCAGCTTAATGTAAATATCCGCAAGAGTGTTATCGGGCTAAAGGATGCTCTTGTATTCATGCCCAGTCTTATAAAACAGCCTTTATTTAAAAAATACAAAAACGGGCATATACAATTGGATGCCGGCATTTCTGGCTACCTCAGCAACCTGGCTATAGCACGCTTTAATTTAGCTGGGCTGGACAATACTGAGGTTGCACTGAACGGGAGATTAACGGGCTTACCCAATGCAAATGCTATCAGCTACAATCTCAACATCGCCAAGTTTCAATCGTCAAAAAACGACGTTGAAGCAATTGTTCCATCTGCTTACCTGTCCTCTGTACGCATACCCGACAAGTTCGGCATCACCGGTAAACTATCTGGCACAGAAAAAGATTATAACCCCGATCTGTTATTGGTAAGTAGCGATGGCTCAGCCTATGTACGCGGCTACTTGCACATGAGCCCAGGTAAGGGCAGGGAACAGTACGATCTCTTTGTAAAGACCATGGTGTTAAACGTAGGCCGCATTATTAAAAAGGACAGCCTCATGAGTACTATCACGTCATACGTTACCGTAAAAGGACGTGGTTTTGATATAAAAACTATGAGCGCAGTCTTAAGTGGTGGCATACAATCTGCCCATGTTAAGGACTACGATTATCATAGCATCACGTTTAATGGCAATGTAGCAGCAAAGGCTGGGGATCTTAAACTGACTTCCGCCGATGATAACCTCCGGATGAACATGACTGCACATGCAGACATGACCGGTAAATATGCTGCTGTAAAAGCAAACATGCAGGTAGATAGCATAGACTTTCAGGCATTAAAATTATACAGCAGTGAGTTAAAGATACACGGTGATATACATGCCGATTTCCCTGAACTAAATCCTGATTACCCAAGAGGAGAGATCATCTGGAAAAAACCATTGATCGTTGCTAATGGGCAACGATATCTTATGGATAGCCTGTATATACTCTCCCGCCCTAGTGCAGACACAGGACAATACATAATTGCCAACCTCGATGTAGTGCAGGTTGTAATAACAGGCAAAACACCACTTACTAAATTAGGTGCCATTATACAAGACCATATAAACAGGCACTACAACATACCACTCAGCGACAGTACTAAGCAGGCCATTGCAGCCCAACCCCAAAAAACAGTTGACACCAGCAAAACCAATATCCCTTCAGACTATAACCTGGCATTTACAGCACATGTTGAAGACCGCCCTTTGTTGCACAGTATATTGCCTGGTCTTACATCACTCGACACCATACATATCGATGGTAGCCTCACCCCCCGCACACTTACTTTAAATGCCACAATGCCCGAAGTACTATATGGCACAAATGCTATAGAGAATGGTGTAATTAAAGTAAGTGGTACAGATTCTGCATTTACCTACAAGGTCACTGTCGATAAGATTGCCACTAGTCAGATAGCGCTTTGGTATGCCAACATACATGGCAACTTAGACCAGAACACCATCACTACCAACATTAGCCTGGCAGATTCTGTTAAGAAAGAAAGGTTTGCACTTGTAGCCTCGTTACAGAACGTAGGCGATTCACAGATCATTCAACTACAGCCGGGCCTTAAACTTAATTACCAGACATGGGCTGTCACAGAACCTAACCGGATCGATCTTTCAAAAGCAGGCTTCTACATTTCTAATTTCAACATCAGTAACAACAATCAATACATAAAAATAAACAGCGACCAGCCTATTCCTAACTCGCCCATAAAGGTGGACATCAGCAATTTCCTATTGGCCAATATTACACAGATGATCAGTCGAGATACCACCTTGGCCAACGGCTTATTGGGTGGCAATGTTACCATCAGCAAACTAAAACCCACACCACTTATCAGTGGCGACTTACAAATACAAAACCTGTCTGTAATGGGCGATACTCTGGGCAATCTTGCTGTACAGGTAAACACTACCGATGGCAATGCCTTCGATACCAAGGTTTCTATTAAAGGTAATGGTAACGATGTAGCCTTAAACGGAAACTATTATTTACAGCCTGTTGGAGGTAACAGCTTTAATTTTGCCCTGGCAGTCAATGCACTCAGCTTGGCAAGCATACAGGGCATCACTTTAAATCAGATTCGCAATAGCTCAGGCTTTATAAGGGGCAACCTGCAGTTACAGGGCACCCCTTCCGCACCACTTATCGATGGTGAATTAAGAACTGATAATCTGGCAACAACGGTTAGCATGCTCAACGCTTATTTCAAACTCCCTGCCGATAAAATCACCTTTACACACACAGGCGTCTCATTCAACAATCTCCAGATACTTGATAGCACAGGCAATAAAGCCACGGTAAACGGCACTGTTGGCACACAAGATCTTAAAAACCTCCAGCTCGATCTGCAGTTGAATGCAAAGAACTGGAGTGCACTGCATTCAACTGCAAAAGACAATAAGACATTTTATGGCGATCTGTTGTTCACATCAAATCTTAATGTAAAAGGCACACCATCCTCACCTAATGTAGATGGATCTATAAATATTCTCAAAGGCACCAACATGACCGTTGTGATGCCCGAAAGCGATCCCGGTATCGTTAGTAGCGAAGGTATCGTTGAGTTTATAGATGTAAGCAATCCTGGCCGATATAAAATACTTACACCTAAGGCAAAAAAAGACAGCACTAAAATAGTAATGAACACAGGGTCAAACATCAATGTGAACATAAGCGTGGCCAAACAAGCTATGTTTAATGTCATCATAGACCAGGCATCGGGCGATTTTTTAAGTGTTAAGGGCGATGCTTCATTAAATGCAGCTGTAACTCCTGGGGGTGTTTTTGGCCTTACAGGTAATTACGAGCTCGACGAAGGTGTTTACCAACTCAACTACAATTTTATCAAGCGTAAGTTTCTCATACAAAAAGGAAGTACTATAACCTTTGCTGGAGACCCAACAAAAGCAAATACAGATATTACTGCGGTTTACGAGGTGGATGCGCCTGCATACGATCTTATGCAGAGTCAGGTACAAGACCAGTCGCAACTCAATTACTACAAACAGAACCTGCCTTTTAATGTGGCTATGCACATAAAAGGTTCTATCATTCAGCCCTCACTTACTTTCGATGTGATACTACCCAGCAATAAGGTTTACCCGCTTGCTGCCGACCAGATAGAGTTGATACAAGGCAAGTTGGCCCAGATGCGCAACGATACGTCCGAATTAAATAAGCAGGTATTTGCCCTAATCATATTGAGCCGTTTCGTTTCTGATGATCCATTTACTAACGGTGCCGGGAGCGGGGGGGTAGCCTTTACTGCAAAACAAAGCGCTAGCCGCTTTATAGGCGAGCAATTGAACCAGTTCGCAAACCATCTTATAAAAGGTGTTGACTTGTCTGTCGATCTCGCATCTACTGAAGATTATACAACTGGCTCATTAAGAGATCGTACAGACCTGAACCTTGCAGCCTCTAAACGATTGCTCAACGATAGGTTAAAGCTCACCATAGGCAACGACTTTGAGTTGGAAGGACCGCAAACAACCAATAGCGACCAAAGCAACCTGATACCCAGCAACCTTGCAGCAGACTATCTGCTTACAGCCGATGGCCGATATACAATGCGTGCTTACAGGAAAAACTATAATGAAGGCGTAATAGAAGGGTATGTGACGGAAACAGGACTTGACTTTATAGTAAGTCTCGAATACAATCACTTTAAGAATGTATTCAGGAAAAAGAAGAACCCGAAGAAAGAACAGTCAAACGGCGTTAAACAATAACACTACCCAGGAGAATGACCCATTTTAAAAGACATACCCTCTTCATACTTACACTCGCCTGTATCATCATTTCATCATGCAGCAACACAAAGCATTTGCCTGCTGGCGAAACTCTGTTTATAGGTAGTAAAATAACCATCAAGGATAACGAGGCCCCTAAAAAGGAACGCAAAGCCAGTAAAACAGATCTGGCTGGTGCTGTGCGTCCACGTCCCAATTCTAAAACATTGGGGATGCGACTCAAATTGCGGGTGTACGAATTTGCAGGTGTCCCAAAAAAGAAAAAAGGCTTAAAGCCATTTTTACGCAAAAACGGTGAACCACCTGTATTAGCAAGTTCAGTCAATCTCGAAACCAATAAAGTGATCCTGGTAAACCTCATGCAGAACAAGGGCTTCTTTCATACCTCTATAAAGCCCTATTTCAAAACCGATAAAAAGAAAAGAACAACTGCCTGCTTCGATGTCACGACCGGCCCTCAATATACCATAAACAAAACCGTATTTTTAAAAGACAGCACCGAGCCCGAAGTGTCTTTCGATATCGACAGTACCTTCCCTCAAACACTACTTAAGGCCGGGGCACCTTACAACCTCGACCTGATAAAAGCCGAACGCAACCGTATAGACAGGGCACTGAAACAACTGGGCTACTACTGGTTCAAAGCCGACTATATTATTGTGCAGGTCGATACTACAATTGGCAATCATAAAGTGAACATGTATGTGGCAGTAAAAAAAGTAGAAGTACCCGACCAGGCATACCAGGTATCCTACATCAACAACATTTATGTTTACCCCAATTTTAAGGCGCACAGTAATGGTGAGGATACAAACAAAGCAAATGCCATAGCATACAAAGGATATAACATAGTTGACCCTGCCAAAAAATTTAAACCAGAAATATTCTCCAAGGCTATTCTCTTCGAAAAGGGAGATGAATACAACCTTGATGATCAAAATACCTCGCTCAACAGGTTGGTTACTATGGGCACATTCAAGTTTGTAAAAAGCCGCTATGATCCTGTAAACGATTCCGATCTGGACGTGTACTATTATCTTACTCCATATCCCAAAAAATCGCTTCAGTTCCAGATAGGGGCCCTTACACAAAACGATAACCGTGCGGGTTCACAAGCCAGCATCAGCCTGCTCAATCGCAATACTTTTAAAGGGGCAGAGGCTCTTATCTACAAAATAAACGGTGGTTTCGAGGCGCAATACAGTGGCGACAATAAGCAACCCGATATTTACAATCTGGGGGCTGAAGTAGATTTGAGCATCCCGCACTTTGTAGTACCATTTATAGACATACAAACTACAGGTATTTATGTGCCTCATACCCTACTAAAGGCAAGTTATAACTATGAATCGCAAAGCGATCTTCTGCGGATAAATTCTTATAAGTTCAGTTATGGCTACGATTGGAAGCAGGGCCTGAGAACAGAACATCAGCTCTACCCTTTCAATTTCACTTACGTAAAAACCGATACGTTAGGCAATGCTAATTCGCTCAATCTCCTGTACGGCAACTTGATCTTTAATGGTATCATTATAGGACCAACCTATGAGTTCACCTATAACAGTCAAATAGGACCACCACGTATGAACAGCTTTTATTTTGACGGACTAATTGACCTTTCCGGCAACATATTAGGTCTCGCAGAAAAAGCAGATTATAAAACTCACCCCCAAACTATTTTAGGTCAGACATATGCACAGTACCTAAAGTTTCAGCCTGATTTCCGTTATTATCTGCGATTTTCTCCCGGAACCAGTATTGCCACACGCTTATTCTTTGGCATAGGTGTTCCCTATGGCAACTCGTCGCAGCTACCCAACATCAAAGAATTCTGGGCAGGCGGTAACAGCGATCTTCGTGGTTTCCCCTCTCGCCTGGTTGGGCCAGGTACTTTCAACTATCTAGCTAATTCCAATACTCAGTATCTGGAGACTTTAGGGGACCTGAAAGGAGAATTTAACATTGAGCTTCGGCAGAATATCTACAAATTTCTGAATGCGGCAATATTCTACGATGCAGGTAACATCTGGCTTTATCATGATAACCCAGAGTACCCGGGAGGTAAGTTCACATCCAGTTTCTACAAAGAGATAGCTGCCGACGTAGGTATCGGCCTGCGCTTCGATATTAAGATACTATTGCTGCGTCTCGATCTCGGCATGCCTGTCCGCGAGGCCTACCTGCCGGAAAATGATAGGTGGGTGTTCAATAAGATCAATTTTGGTGACTCCGCCTGGCGCAGGCAAAACCTGGTATTTAATATCGGTATAGGCTATCCTTTCTAATTGCTTATTATCATGTATCAAGGCCTACAAAAAAAAATTCATTTAAAAAACGGGAAAAATACCCCCCGGTAAATTTTCCTCTTACATTATGTTTGCGGGGCCGGGACAAAAAGAAAAGTTTCTTTTCGCTGATGCCCCTATAATCCAACAGAATTTCCTATGACCACAGGCATATTGTAAGATTTTTTATGTTGCTTGCTTTATAGCTCCTTCTTTTGAAGGAGCTCTTTTTTTTAGCTTGTTGCTCTGCAAAAATTTAAAGACAAAACGGGCAGACTTTTCAACGAACGACTAACAAAAAAAAATTTACCGCTGTTTAATAGCATTTCGCCGATAATGCATCCACTTTTGCCGAAACTTCATTTCTCTTTTATAAAGGCTTTATAGCTTTGCCGCATCAATTACAAATGCCTGTTGAAAAACATGCTAACCTAAGATGTCTATGAGATCACATTTACCCAACACTCTTTACAAACGTTTTGCATTATTGCCCCTGCTACTGCTTATGGCAATAAGCACATTTGCCGATGTTGTCATCAGTGGCAAGGTTACAGACGAAAAAGGCAAACCCCTGCAGGGCGCCAGCGTTTACCTGCTCAATACTATCGATGGTACTTCTACTGATAGTGCGGGCCGATTCAGGTTCACCACATCAGAGAAAGGTTTACAAACCATTGTAGCCAGCGAGGTAAGCCATGAAACAGGCGGCATGCCACTAACAGTCGATAGCAACGTCGCCAACCTTATCATCAAACTAAGGTCCAATGCACATTCACTCGATCAAGTTACCATCTCCGCCGGCTCGTTCGAGGCATCAAACGCCAACAAAACGGTTCTAAAACCACTAGACATTGTAACGACTGCTGGTGCTAATGCAGATGTGGTAAAGGCAATAGAAACCCTGCCGGGCACACAGCAAACTGGTACAGAAAATGGACTGTTTGTGCGTGGTGGCGATGCCAGCGAGGCCGCCATACTGGTCGATGAAATGGTAGTGCAAAACGCATTCTTCAGCAGTGCACCCGGCGTAGCCACGCGCAGCCGCTTTGGTGCATTCCAGTTCCAGGGTATATCGTTCAGCAGCGGTGGCTACAGCGCCCGCTATGGCCAGGCGCTATCTGGTGTGCTTGAGCTCATGAGTACCGATCTGCCCGACAAAACCACCGCCAATATAGGTATAAACATGGCAGGCATTTATGCTTCTGGTACCAAACGCTGGAAGAATAGCAGTCTTGATGTAGGTGGCAATTATAATAATCTCAGTACTTTTTATGGTCTTGCTACTACAAATGTAAAATTCTACAACGTGCCTACTGGTGGTGGTGGCAACCTGCGCTACGTATGGAAACCCAATAAAGATGGCATTTTAAAAATAACTGCCAATGGCACCACCAACACCAGCGGTATAGCAGTTCCCAATCCATATTCTCAGGTCACAAGCAATAGTGGCAACCAGTTTTACAATGCATTCAGCGCTGCTGGCGATACCGTAAATTTTAAAACCAACGCGCAAAACTATTATACCAATGTCACTTACAAGCAATTGTTTAAAAGCCATTATGAGCTCTATGCTGCTGCATCTGTAAGCTACGACAAAACAGACAATCACTTTGCCACCATACCTATTAATGAAGACGACACCCGTGCCCAGGCACGCGTAGAAGCACGCGATTATATAAATAGTCGTTTTAGTCTGCTAGCCGGTGTTGAAGCTCAGCAGTTCAACATCAAGAAAAGCTTTGCCGATACCTTTAAACAACAATTTACTGAAACTCAGCTTGCTGGCTATCTCGAGGCCAACTGGAGCCCCTTCAAGTGGCTTGCATTCCGCCCAGGTGTGCGGTTCGAGCACAGTGCGATCCTGCAGGAAAGTGCAATTGCCCCACGCTTGTCCATGGCTATAAGAACCGGGCGCTACAGCCAGGTGTCAGTAGCAGGGGGTATCTTCTTCCAGGATCCTGATTATCCCTACCTCTTAGGTATTGACTCTGCTATAAGCCATCGCCTAAAATACAAGCAGGCTACACACTATATAGCTAACTGGCAATGGATAAAAGAAGATCGTACACTCAGGCTCGAAGGGTATTACAAGAATTACCAGGACCTTGTTCGTGAGCATATCCCCTACGATCCAAACGGCTACCGTACCATTCTCAATTCAGAAAACATAGACAACAGTGGCTATGGTTATGCTCAGGGGTTGGAGTTGTTTTGGAGAGATAAAAAAACAGTTAAAAATCTCGACTACTGGATATCTTATAGCTATATTGACACCAAACGCCTATACCAGAATTTCATTACAGAAGCCACCCCTGGTTTCATATCAGACCACAACCTCAACATTGTGGGTAAGTACTTCGTCAATCGCTGGTCCACCAACTTCAGCGCCACATATAGCTATGCAAGCGGCAGGCCATATTACAACCCTGCAAATCCCGATTTTCTGAGCGATCGTGCACCTGCATTCCAGAACCTGGCCCTTACTGTCAGCTACCTGCATACCTTTGGCAAATGGTTCAGCGTATTTTATTTAAGCGTCGATAATATTACCAACCAACACAACATATTTGGTTACCGTTACATTTACGATACCAGGGGCAATGTAAGTAGTAAACAGGAAATCCTCCCTGCACTTTATCGTTCTATATTTGTGGGTGCAAATTTCTCACTCACTCAGTTTAAGAAAGACGAATTATAATACAATAACACAATAAATATCCAAACAATAAATAAACAAAAGCTCAAATGAAAAAACTCATTTTAATTACCGCTACAATAGCATCAGTAGTCAATGCACAGGCACAAGATTTCAAAACAGTGTTGCAAAAAACATTTACGGCATTCGACACTACCCAGGATCCGCAGCAGAAACTAGACCAGGCAAATCGTATCAGTTTAATAGCAAAAAAATGGGATAGCGAATGGGCTGGCCATTATTATGATGCCTGGTCAAAAGCAGTATTATCATACACCGAAAAGGATGAGAAAAAAAAGGATGCTTACCTGGATGAAGCTGACCAGGAAAGAGAAATTGTTGTAAAA
>Ga0206982_1210_pt1 | contig 16305 bp, 11 predicted proteins | sample Alteio_BWMinCont_18_FD_153493 | JGI IMG/M metagenome (GOLD analysis project Ga0206982, IMG submission 153493) | Enriched cells from forest soil in Barre Woods Harvard Forest LTER site, Petersham, Massachusetts, United States -... | ecosystem: Environmental > Terrestrial > Soil > Temperate forest >... | reverse complement strand
ATTATTACAGCCATGCATGACTTTAGATGAGACATTGGCTGAAATTGATAATATTTTCATTGTGGTACCAAGCCACGGTTTCAGCCAATTATTTGAGTCATTGCGGCCATTTATTCATGCCGGCACGCGTTTGGCATGGGGAACAAAGGGATTATCGCCTGGAGGCCAGTTATTATCTGAACTTGTTCGTCACACCTTAGGTGAAAAATTTCCAGTTTCGATCTTATCCGGCCCCAGTTTCGCGTCTGAAGTCGCGAGCCAAAAACCGACCGCTATTACGCTGGCATCTTCTGATGAAACACACGGTGCTTTTTGGTATCAAGCCTTTTGTACATCTTATTTTCGCGTATATAAAAGTACTGATATTGTAGGGGTGCAATTGGGAGGTGCTGTAAAAAATGTTCTGGCTATTGCAACGGGTATTGCAGATGGGATGCAGTTGGGTGCAAATGCGCGGGCAGCATTGATCACGCGTGGTCTTTCTGAAATGATGCGCTTGGGTCAAATATTGGGTGCAGATCGTCACACTTTATTAGGATTGGCAGGGGTGGGCGATTTGATTTTGACATGTACAGATAACCAATCGCGTAATCGACGTTTTGGTTTGGCTTTGGGACAAGGCAAATCCGCAGAAGCCGCAGCCGCAGATATCAAACAGGTCATTGAAGGGGCGAATACGGTTGCGCAGTTACATGCGATTGCACAACAATGTCAATTAGAGATGCCTATTACTGAGCAAGTGTATCGGATCTTATATGCAGAGGGTTCAGTGACAGAATCGGTGACGGCGTTGTTGGCACGAGAACCGGGCGAAGAGTGAGCAATGCTGGTGGTGAAGAGTTCTGGGTGGTGGCTATGGGTGGACTCGAACCACCGACCTCAGCATTATGAGTGCCGCGCTCTAACCAGCTGAGCTACATAGCCTTAAAAAAGTAAAGAAATATAAGAGACCGGCATTCTGTCGATTCTTAAGGGTGCTGTCAAGTAGGTTAGAACTTCCGACTTTTAATAAAAGGAAACATCCGTGTCACCACATCATCATTGTAAATAAAGTAATGAACCAATGCGCCCAAGACATGCACAGAGACTAATCCTATGAGTGCATAAGATAAATACCCATGCATTTGATAAAAAATATCGGCCCAAGCTTTATCGGGCGTCACCCATTGATGAAATGTATAAATATTAAATAACTGAATGGGACGATCTGCAAATTGAGACATGAAATAACCAGATAAAGGCATGGCGATGATGAGTGCGAACAAAAGCAAGTGCACAGTTTTTGCAGTCATTCTTTCCCATCTGCGTGCGATCAATGAGTAGGGTGGCCGTTTTTTGATGAAAGACCATAAAATAAATAAAATGCCCAGGCCCAGCACCAGCATACCGATGGATTTATGCCATAACAGATAGGTTAATCTTTCGGGTAAATCTTTAGGAAAAAATTCGCGGCGATAAGCCAAATAAAACTGCAGGCTGATCAGTAAAAAAATGATGCCATGCAAACATTGGGTGAGCAAGTTAAACTGTTTGGGTGTTTTTAACAAAGAATCATTTGTGGCCATTTTCGACATTCCTTGTGATATTAAATCAACGATATAACGACAATGATGATAACAATATTGATCGGGGTGACTGGAATCGAACCAGCGACTTCTACCTCCCGAAGGTAGCACTCTACCAGGCTGAGCTACACCCCGTGTAATAAACATTTTCCTCATTCCCTCTCCACTTATGGGGAGGGTGATCTTAATGATCCCTCGCAATCGCAAATTTTGCCAAATCTGTAAGGGCCTCAGTATAAATCGTTTGAGGAAAATTTGTAATAGCCTCGAGCGCTGATGCGACATAATTTTCAGCCAACTGCAGTGTATATTTAATCGCACCGGTTCGATGGAACGAGGCAATAATATTATCGATCATCTTGGTATCAATCATCTCATCTATTTCTCCGCCTGAACACTTGGCATTTTCTTTTGGCTTCCGCAGAATAGCGGTTCTTATCCATTGGATTTCATCGGGGTTTCCATTCTGCAGCACATGCAATAAGGGCAAAGTGAGATTTCCATCATGGAGATCATCCCCAATATTTTTGCCTATAGTTGAGGCGTCTCCACTGTAATCGAGAACATCATCGACCAATTGGAAAGCAATACCCAAGGCCATGCCGTAGTTACGTGCGGCGGTTTGTAACAGGGGATCGCGGCTCCCCAAGATTGCACCTAAGTGGGCGGTCATTTCAAAGAGTAAACCGGTTTTACGTTGAATGATATTGAAATAATCGTCAAAAGAGAGCGCAAGATTACGTCGGTTCATAAGTTGTAGCACTTCACCTTCAGCGATTTGGGCCACCGTTGTAGAAACTGTTGACAGGATTAACATATTATTTGTTTGGGTCAAGGACGAGAGGGCCTGTGAATACAGAAAATCACCGACCAACACGCTGAGCTCATTTCCCCAAATATCATTGGCTGTTTGTTGTCCACGTCTTAAATGGGATGCGTCAACGACATCATCATGTAATAGGGTTGCAGTATGAATAAACTCCATGGCTGTGCCAAGTTCAATATGTTGGTCGCCGGTATAACCAAGACTTTTTGCGATAAGGATCAGTAAGATAGGGCGTAATCGTTTCCCACCATTCGCTGTTAAATGGAGGATCAGTTGATTAACCATAGGAATATTGGATTGCTGAGGGTGCGTCAAACGTTGCTCGACAGCAGTGAGTTCAGTGGCTAAAAGTTGACGAATAGTATCGAATGGCATCATATGGTCTTTCATGTTTAGGAATTTCAAAAAGATTTTGGGATAATAACATAAAACATCATTGATACATATTGCGTCTTCGGCGTGGATCCAGTAAGATCCAGCGTCTTTTGTATTGGGCTAGAAAATAAAGCTTTATTTGGAGTTTACTATGTACGCAGTTATTAAAACGGGTGGAAAGCAATATAAAGTTGCTGTCGGCGAAGCCCTCAAAATCGAAAAACTTCCCGTTGCTGTAGGCGGAGATTATCTATTTAAAGATGTGATCATGTTGGTAGATGGGGATGCTGTTCAGATGGGTATGCCTTATTTGCCGAATGTTTCGGTATCAGCTACCCTCATCGAACAAGGGCGCGATAAAAAGATCAAAATCATTAAATTTCGACGACGTAAGCACCATATGAAAAAAATGGGGCATCGTCAATCATTTTCGCTAGTGAAAATCAATCAAATTATTGCATAATTTAATATTGTCACCCCGCACTTGTTGCGGGGCCTGTATTTGTCCGGGATCAATCTGATAGAGGTCTGTTATGGCACATAAAAAAGCGGGTGGTAGTACTCGCAATGGTCGTGATTCTAATCCAAAGTATTTAGGTGTGAAATGTTTTGGTGGGGAATATGTTGAACCGGGCAATATTTTGATCCGGCAGCGTGGTACGCGTGTACATCCTGGTACAAACGTTGGGATGGGAACTGATCATACTTTGTTTGCATTGATTCACGGTATTGTTGTGTTCAAACGTAAGGGCAACAAAAATCGTCAGCATATCAGTGTGCAACCATTGCCAGATGATTTTTTTGATCTGGCTGTCGAAGGATTATAAATAAGGGAAGAACCGTAGGGTGGATTAGCGCCAAGATATAATATATTGTGGTGCAATACTCGAATGGCGCGTAATCCACCTTCAAGATAAAGGCTCTCCTAAAATGAAATTCGTTGATGAAGCACGTATCCGGGTCGAGGCAGGCAATGGTGGCAAGGGTTGCCTTAGCTTCAGACGTGAAAAATTCATTCCCTTTGGTGGGCCGGATGGGGGTGATGGTGGCGATGGCGGCGATGTATATTTGATCGCTGATAGCAATATTAATACCTTGATTGATTTTCGTTATCAACGTTTGCACCGTGCGCAACATGGGAAAGCAGGTGGCGGGAGTCAATGTCGGGGCAAGAGTGGTGAGCCGCTTTATGTACGCGTTCCTGCAGGTACGGTTGTTTTTGATGCAGATACCGACGAATGTTTAGGCGATTTAGTGAGTGACACACAAAGCTTGCTGGTCGCCAAAGGTGGCTGGCATGGTTTAGGAAATGCGCGATATAAAAGTAGTACCAATCGTGCACCGCGTCAGACTTCACCCGGCACGCCCGGAGAACAAAGAGAACTACGCCTAGAATTACAAGTATTGGCGGATGTTGGTTTACTCGGATTGCCCAATGCCGGCAAATCAACCTTAATCACAGCAGTTTCGGCTGCACGTCCTAAAATTGCAGATTATCCTTTCACGACATTACAACCGCATTTGGGAGTAGTTCGCTTGGGAGAAGCCAACAGCTTTGTGATGGCTGATATTCCAGGTTTGATTGAAGGAGCTGCGCTGGGGGCGGGCCTGGGCATTCAATTTTTAAAACATTTATCGCGCACACGGCTATTGTTGCATGTGGTTGATGTTTGTCCGATCGACGGTGTTGATCCTGTGCATTCCATTCATATGATTGAACAAGAACTGGCTGCATTTAGTGCTGAATTACTAGCCAAACCTCGCTGGCTAGTTTTGAACAAAATAGATGTACTGCCAGCCGAAAAACAGCGTTCAACCTGCCAACAGATCGTGAAACAACTCAAATGGAAAGATCCCGTGTTCTCGATTTCGGCATTAGCGCATGAAGGGACGGATCTTTTAGTCAAAAAAATTGGGGAGTTTTTGAGGTGCGATTGAAAGTGTAGGTTTTTCAAAAAAAATGCCTTCGTCGTTGCGAGGCGTAGCCGAAGCAATCCAGTCCGATCTGGATTGCTTCGGCTACGCCTCGCAACGACGGGATATGGTATTACAACAGGCAGCTCAAAAACACATGAACAAATCAACACAAGTACAACATTTTTCATCTCAAGGCATCGATGCTTTCATGGTGATGCTAAAAATATTGGGTCATAAAAAGCTGAGCTTATCGCAAGCCTGGGATGTGCACAGTGACGCAGATGAAACCACTGCAGGTCACATCACCGATGCGATGATTCACGTGACAGAAGCTTTAGCGGAAAAAGGCTGGGCATTGTCTGATGTGGCAGATATCATCGATGCGCTCAGCCAACAAGGCGCTGATTTAGACACAATCGAAGCCTTGTTTTACATCATACATCAACAAAAAATTTCTTTACCCGATGCAATCAGTGTCGTCAAAGTGATGGAGTACACACAAACTGTTGCGCAGTTAGATATTACGCCGCAAGAAGCCATGCAATTAATAGCACGATTACCCAGAGATACGGCACAAGCATTGGCTTTAGAACCTATAGGCGAATTGAATCCTGTCTCTCAAGCAAAATTGCAAACCTTGATTGAAGAAGATGTATTATTGCCACAGCCTCGCTGGTTTTCAAAACTAAAACTCTCGAAGCTAAAACAAAGTCATCATGCCATTTTGGGTGCAGCACGAGCGCGTCAACTGAATCGTCTTGCGCAGGTGCGAGAGCTGGAAGCAGCAGAGCAAGCCCCATTAGTATGGGAGCCGACACCCAATCCCAAGGCACAAGCTTTAACGGCGGGCGCGCAATTATTGGTGGGTATGGCGGCCGGCGCACGAGGCATGATTTCGCGGCCAAATACCGCTACTTCGGCGCTTATACGAAGCACCAGTGTGTCACGGCCTCACGGTTACATGGGTCGGCATCTGTTGGCCAGTTCCTCTTACTCGGTAAAACCGGTTAGTTTCGCTAGTCAGGTAACATATTCAGCGGGAACTGCCCCCCGAGGCATTACCACCGCCGATTTCAATCGCGATGGCAAAGCGGATTTAGCGGTGGCAAATTGGGGCAGTAATACCGTCTCCGTGTTGCTCAATAAAGGCGACGGGTCGGGCACTTTTTTAGGGCAAGTGCCTTATGCGGTAGGAAGTGGCCCTAGTAGCGTTACCACTGCCGATGTCAATGGCGATAGTCATGCGGATTTAGCGGCGGCAAGTGAGAATGGTAATATCGTCTCCGTGTTGCTCAATAAAGGTGACGGTACGGGCGTTTTGTTAGGGCAAAAACCTTATGCGGCAGGAAGTAACCCGTTTGGTATTACCACCGCCGACTTCAATGGCGATGGTCATGCGGATTTAGCGGGGACAAATTGGAGCAGTGGCACCGTCTTCGTGTTACTCAATAACGGTACGGGCGCTTTTTTAGGGCAAAAGACTTATTTGGTGGTAGGAAGTAACACTTTTGGTATTACCACCGCTGATTTCAATGGCGATGGTAAGGCAGATTTAGCGGTACCAAATAAGTTCAATAACACCGTCTCCGTGCTGCTCAATAAAGGCGACGGTACAGGCGCTTTTTTAGGACAAGTATCTTACGCGGCGGGAGGATTGCCTGTTGGCATTACCACCGCTGATTTCAATCGCGATGGCCATGCGGATTTAGCGGCGGTAAGTGAGAATGGTAATATCGTCTCCGTGTTGCTCAATAAAGGCGATGGTACAGGCGCTTTTTTAGGGGCAGTGACTTATGCGGTAGGAAGGTTTCCTTATGATATTACCGCTGCTGATTTCAATGGCGATGGTCATGCGGATTTAGCGGCGACAAATCGTAACGATAACACCGTCGCTGTGTTGCTCAACAAGGGCGATGGTACGGGAGCTTTGTTAGGGCAAAAACCTTATGCGACAGGAAGTAACCCGTTTGGTATTACTACCGCCGATTTCAATGGCGACGGCCGCCCGGATTTAGCGGTGGCAAATTATGGTAGTAATACCGTCTCTGTATTGCTCAACCAAATCCCAAATTACAAAACAGCCAGTGTCCCTAAAAGCCACAGCCATCCTAAGAGCAAAAGCTCAAAGCACACAAGCAGTCAGAGCCATTCACATTCACACTCACATAGTCTGACCGCCAAAAAAAGCAAAACAAAAAGCCATTCGCACACCCACAGCATCCAAAAAAGTAAAAGCAAGAGTCCCACACACATCAAGAGCAAAAGCCTGACGCACTTAAAGAGCAAGAGCCTGACACATGCCAAGAGTAAGAGCTTAACGCACCTAAAAACAAAGAGCCTCACAAATATTAAGAGCAAAAGCCTGACTCATGTAAAAAGCAAAAGTCACACACATCTCAAAAGTAAAAGCTTAACGCCGCATACGCGCAGTGAAAGTCTAAGCTGCCATACGGGTAGTGACAGTCATCATACACACAGCGAAAGTTTGAGTCATCATACCGGTACTGATAGTCACCATACCTATAGCAAGAGTTTAAGAGATCATACGCTTACTGACAGCCATCGAACGCAAAGTCGCAGCCGGAGTCATCATACGGGTAGTGACAGTCATCATACGCACAGCGAAAGTCCAAGTCATCACACCCACAGCAACAGCCATCACACCCATACTCACAGCCCCACTCACCACACGAACAGTGATATTCATACCCATACTAAAGAGACAAACAGTCTATCGCCGCCCAAACACTATACCCAAGCCCAACACCTCTCTATCGCACAACTCAGCGATGACAGAACCCTCAGAACGTATACCCTATTTAACCAAGACAATACGAACTTAGGTATTCAGGCAGAAATTTGCGCACCCGCAGGCACACCGTGCACACTTATCCAATCATTGACCGCCAGCTTAGAATCAAGCTGCCCCGCACCAGGCTGTGAACCAGATTATGGCTCCATACAAGGACGCCCCACTGACACCAGCGGCAGCGTGCAATTTGATATGACTTGGGTAAGCCAACACCACTTTATTTTGTTAGGACGTTTTGAAGTACAAGGCAATAGCACAGAACCCATCTTACTCACAGTCGTCGACAAAAATCCTTGTGTCAGCATCTGTACACCGGCCTTATCACCCAAGCTTACACCTACGCTAACTATTGCCCCCGACGGCAGTGAATTAATTGCTTGGGTAAGTGTTGCACCAGATCGTTCAGGCGCCAGCCTCGTGGCGCAAGCTTATTTGCCGCCTACAGGCTTAGTACGTGACAGTCGCGATAATATTCCTGTGAGCGACATGCCTGGTTTTCACCTCTCTCCCTCCAGTACTACACTCAGTAACCAAACCCCTTTAGTCATTTGGACATGGGCTGGTAATTTATCAGATATTCAAACCTATCAAGTCTTAGGACAGTTTTTTTCAAACGGCGAAAAACAAGGTGCTGCATTTTTAATCAATACACAACCCGGCACTTATCTCGATTCCACTCAAGCCGTGACAGCAACGCAAGGTGGCGGATTTGTCGCAGCGATGGTGCGAAACAAACGTGTGATTGCCCGCTTTTTTATAGATAACAATGCCACAGCCGCAGGCAGTGAAGTACCCATTGATGATTCATTATTAGACCAAGGTGAAATCTCTGTGAGCGCGCGTCCTGCTGGTGGTTTTATTTTCAATTGGCGCAGAAATGACAGCAGCACCTATCAAGTTGAGTTCTCAGCCAATCGCACAGCACTGAGCGCGCCATCATTGATCCGAACATCCCAACACGGCATCACTCATGCACATCCGCTACCATTAGGTTTAAAAAATGGGAAAGTATTATCTCTTGCCTTGGCGCATAACAAAAAATCTAACAGCACGGATGTGGTGGCAGATACGATTGCATTACGACGCAGGGCGGGTGTGCATTATCTATACCAATCCAGCAAGGCGAAAGCGGCGATCTCAACTCCAACCGGGACCTCACCCATTCCTGAGCAGCGACTTAGGCTGAAATAGCCTTGAGTCTAGTCCACTTTAAGTTAGCTCTTCTTTCTGCGAACGCAGATGTGATTCTGCAAATCCAACCATATGAAATCCAGCGTCGACAAACAGAATGTCGCCGGTGATCCCACGCGCTAAATCTGAGCATAAAAAAGCTGCGGTATTGCCCACATCTTCAATATCGACATTGCGGCGTAACGGCGAAACCGACTCGGTGTAAGACAGCATATTTCTAAAATTTTTGATACCTGATGCGGCAAGTGTACGGATGGGCCCTGCAGAAATCGCATTGACGCGGATCCCCTGTGGACCTAAGCTCTGCGCCATATACCGAACATTGGCTTCAAGGCTTGCTTTGGCAAGGCCCATGACATTGTAATTCGGGATAGCGCGTTCGGCCCCTAAATAGGTCAGGGTTAACAAAGCAGCATCTCGGCCTTGCATCAAACGACGACCGGCCTTGGCCAATGCTGCAAAGCTGTAACTGCTGATATCGTGTGCGATCCTAAATCCTTCGCGGTTGAGATCATCTAAATAATCACCTTGAAGCTGATCAGCCGGCGCATAAGCCACTGAATGGACAATAATATCCAGGCTATCCCAACTTTTTTCAAGATTGACAAATACATTTTCAATATCACTGTCAACCGCCACATCACACGGAAATAAGAGTGAGGTTCCCCATTCTTCGCCCATGGCCTTAACGCGTGATTCGAGTTTTTCAGATTGATAAGTGAGCGCCAATTCAGCACCTTCACGGTGCATGGCTGCGGCAATTCCATAAGCAATCGAGCGTGTGCTCGCAAGTCCGACGATGAGTGCACGTTTGCCTGTTAAAAATCCCATAAATGTCTCCTTAGACTATATTTAAAGGTCAGAGGAGGCAGTGTAACATGAAAGGTATTTTTTTACAGCCATGGAAATGGGTTAGGTTCCTATGGGTGGTTTTATTGTTTATTTGCCTCTGGAGCTGTGATGGGGAATGGAATAATCCCTATCCTAAAGATCTTAAATTTCAAAAATATCTTTATACATCTTTTTCGGCGCGACCCAAACACTTAGATCCGGCTCAGTCATATTCATCCGATGAATCTGTGTTCTTGGCGCAAATTTATGAGCCACCGCTACAGTACCATTATTTAAAACGGCCTTATGAATTGGTGCCCTTGACAGCAGAAACGATGCCAGACATTAAATTTTATGATAAAAATGGATTGTTATTATCGGCGTCGGTTGATCCGAACATGGTTGCTTATACAGAGTATGAGATCTCTATTAAATCGGGTATTGAATATCAACCGCATCCTGCTCTTGCAATAGATGCAGCTGGAAATTATTTATACCATCACTTAACTACACAAGACACAAAATCAATAGAACAATTGAGTGATTTTGCACAAATGGGTACACGTGAATTGATAGCAGCTGATTATGTTTATCAAATAAAACGATTAGCCAATCCACATGTTAATTCACCTATTGCATCCTTGATGGAGCGGTATATTGTGGGATTTTCTGATTTTTCCTCCACCATGCGTTCTGAAAAAATAGGCACGATTGATTTAAAGAAAGTTGATATTTCTGGTGTTACAGTCATCGATAAATATACTTATAAAATTAAAATTCATGGGAAATATCCGCCATTTATTTATTGGTTATCCATGAGTTTTTTTGCGCCGATGCCATGGGAGGCGGATATTTTTTATGCTCAACCTCAATTGATTAAAAAAAATATTGTATTGGATTGGTATCCAATTGGAACAGGCCCTTATCAACTGATCAGAAATGATCCCAATCGAAAAATGGTATTGGCGCGTAATCCAAATTTTCATCCTGAATTTTATCCCATGGAAGGAGAGCCCGGGGATCAAGAAAAAGGTTTACTAAATGCAGCGGGTAAACGCTTACCATTTATAGAACAAATTATTTTTGTGTTGGAGAAAGAAGGGATCCCTGCATGGATTAAATTTTTACAAGGTTATTATGATTATTCGGGGTTATCATCGGATAATTATGCGACAGCGATTCAAAGTAACACACAAGGATTGGCATTAACACCTCGCATGCAGGAAAAGGAGATCCGACTCGATCATGCAGTGATGTCAACGACGTCATATTGGGGATTTAATATGGATGATCCGATTGTGGGTGGTTATACAGATGAGGCCCGAAAATTGCGTCAAGCAATATCGATTGCCATTGATGTGGAAGAATATATTGATATATTCTTGAATGGGCGTGGTGTGGCGGCCATGGGTCCACTGCCTCCCGGGGTGACGGGGTATCAATCGGGTGAGGCAGGCATCAATCCGTTTGTTTATCAATGGGAGTCAGGCTACGCTTTACGTAGACCAATCAGCGATGCACTGCAATTGTTAACAGAGGCAGGATACCCAAATGGTGTGAATGTGAAAACGGGACAACCATTGGTGATTAATTACGATGTTGTCTCGCGTGGAACACCAGATGAGAAGGCGGTTTTTGCATGGATGCAAAAACAATTTGACAAGTTGCATATACAATTAAACATTCGCGCGACAGATTACAACCGATTTAGGGAAAAAATGTATTCGGGTTATTCGCAATTTTTTGAATGGGGCTGGATTGCAGACTATCCCGATCCGGAAAATTTTTTGTTACTGTTATATCATGCAAATCCCCATTCAGATGATGAAGTCGTAGATGAAGAAAGCCTTAATGTCACGCATTATAAAAATCCAGAATTCGATGCAGATTTTAGGCAGATAGAACAATTAGATAATGGTGAGGCGCGGATGCAAATCATATCAACCATGCAACAGATGGTGAGACGTGATTCCCCATGGGTGTGGGGATTTCATCCTGAGGCGTTTGAATTATCACAGAAGTGGAATTCGCCCTATAAAATTAATGCAATGGCAAATAACGTTTACAAATATATGGATTTAGATCCAATGCAGCGGGCACAATTGCGGGAACAGTGGAACAAACCTGCGATTATACCTATTTTTATCGTATGTGGAATTTTCTTATTGATAGTTTTAGTCGTATATATTTTATACCGTCGTCGAGAAAATCGACCCAATCAGAAACGTATTAATATGTAGGGGCGAGCGACTGAGCGTCTCTCTACAGGAATTTATATGTGGATTTACATTTTAAGGCGCTTGCTCTATGCCATTCCAATTTTAATTGGAGTCAATTTATTGACATTTTTTTTATTTTTTATTGTGAATGCGCCAGCAGATATGGCGCGGGTTTCTCTGGGTGAAAAACATGTTACGCCAAAAGCCATTGATAACTGGATTGAAAACCATGGATATAATAAGCCCCTATTCTTAAATACGACCCAAACAGGGAAATACATATTTACAGATACCTTGTTTTTTGAAAAAACTTGGAAATTATTTTTATTTGATTACGGAATTTCTGATGGTGGACGTGATATTACACAGGATATTTCTGAGCGATTTGGCCCGAGTTTGTCGATTGCGATCCCTGCGTTATTTTTCGAAGTTTTTTTGAACATTGTATTGGCATTGATAATAGTATTTTTTAGACGAACCTTTGTTGAAATGACAGGAGTGATAGTCCTGGTGGCAATGATGTCTATTTCTGCATTATTTTATATTATTACAGGGCAATATTTGATAGGGAAATTATTTAATTGGGTGCCGATTTCAGGTTATGAAAATGGATTATTTTCATTCAAATTTGTGATTTTACCTATTTTTGTATCAGTGATTGCGAGTTTTGGAAGTGGCGCTCGGTGGTATCGCACATTGTTGCTTGAAGAAATGAATCAAGATTATATACGCACTGCACGGGCCAAAGGGTTATCTAATGTACGTGTTTTATTTGTGCATGCATTAAAAAATGCCATGATCCCCATTCTAACAGGTATTGTCGTATTGATCCCTTCATTGTTTATGGGAAGTTTGTTATTAGAATCATTTTTTTCTATTCCAGGTTTAGGAAGTTATACAATTGATGCCATCGCTGCTCAAGATTTTGCAGTGGTTCGTTCCATGGTTTTTCTCGGTTCTTTTTTATATATCATCGGCTTATTGTTGACAGATATTTCTTATATGCTGGTTGATCCACGTATTCGGTTTAATCGCTAAAAAATGGAGTGGAGACACCATGCCTTTCACATTTATTTTTTTATGGACCGACATTGCCTTTTGGGGACTCATTATTTTTTTCTTATTAATGATTTTTTTTAGACAAAAAAAATTAATCAATGAGCCATCAGTTGTATTCAAGGTATTACAAAATCGAATAGGCCTGGCATGTGGCATGATCTTGCTGGCTTATTTGATAGTGACGGCATTGGATTCTATTCATGTGCAAATAGCATTGCAGCATGAAATAAAAAGTGTATTAGATTTGATACTATCGCCATTAGACAAACCGATGCTGCGATCATACACGGCGCCATTTGCAGCGACTTATGCGCTCGCTCCAAGCAAATTTTCTGTGGGCGCGCATATTTTTTATCTGGGAATTTTTTCTTTATTCTGCACATTGATCGGGGTAATGATTGTTTTATCTTGGATCAGGTATTATTTGAAGTGTTCATGGAAAGAACTGTACAATCAAATCTTAAAACGCAATAAAAATTCAATTTGTCCAATTTGTCTTAAAACTGTCCTCTTGACAACCGCCAGCATTCTATTTATTGCCTTATGGATGTATTTTTTATCACGGTATTATCCAATATTTGGTACGGATAAAATTGGTCATGATGTATTTTACCAATCAATTAAAAGTATTCGCACGGCTTTACTGATTGGTGGACTCACGACATTATTTATTATTCCATTTGCTATTCTGTTTGGCACGCTGGCTGGATATTTTCGCGGTTGGGTGGATGATGTGATCCAATATTTGTATATGACTTTGAGTTCTATACCGGGTATTTTATTGATTGCCGCCACGTTATTGATGTTAGATTTATGGTTAAATCATAATGGTGGGATGGACATGAATATGGTTCGGCGTGCAGACGCACGTTTATTGTTGTTGTGTATTATTTTGGGGATCACCAGTTGGACCAGTTTATGTCGTTTATTGCGCGCTGAAACATTAAAGTTAAGAAATATGGCCTATGTTGAAGCGGGGATCGTATTGGGTGGTCGACCTGTTGGTATTATTTTAAGACATATCATCCCAAACTTGATGCATATAGTATTAATTACTTTTGTATTGGATTTTAGCGGATTGGTTTTGGCTGAAGCAGTACTGTCTTATGTGGGGGTGGGTGTCGATCCATCCATGATGAGTTGGGGCAATATGATCAATCGTGCGCGTTTAGAGCTTGCACGTGAGCCCATCGTGTGGTGGTCACTGTTAAGTGCTTTTTCATTTATGTTTATATTGGTTTTATCGGCCAATCTATTTGCTGATGTCGTACGTGATGCATATTCACCACGTGATAGAACTGAGTGAGATATAATATATGGATAATAAAATAACTCTAGAAATAAAAAACTTAGATGTATCTATTTTAAATCAGGACAATCAACAAAAACCATTATTGAAAGATGTAAATTTTTCCATACATGCTGGAGAAACCGTGGCGTTGGTTGGTGGTTCTGGCTCGGGTAAATCAATAACAGCCTTGGCCATCATGCAATTATTAGAACGAAATTTTTATTATGGCAAGGACAGTCATATTTTTTTTAACGGGCAAGATGTATTGACATTGTCTGAGGTAGAATTAAGAAGGTTGCGAGGGCGAGAGATGAGCATGATTTTTCAAGAGCCCATGACCTCATTAAATCCAGTGCTCTCCATTGGCTATCAAATTTCTGAAATGCTGAATAATAGTATTGGAAAGAATAAATTCAACCACAGAATAAAACCAGAAAAAATACATCAGTCGATCAGAAAAAAAGGTATTGCATTATTAGATGCGGTAGGTATTGTTGATCCGGCCAGGCGTTTTGATGATTACCCACACCAATTATCGGGTGGTATGAAACAGCGCGTGATGATTGCAATGATGTTGGCTTTGGAACCAAAATTACTCATTGCGGATGAACCCACGACAGCACTGGATGTGACAATTCAGGCACAGGTGATCGATTTAATTCGTTCTTTGCAAGAGAAAATGTCGATTTCCATTTTATTTATTACCCATGATCTGGCATTGGTGTCACAAATTGCAGATACTATCATTGTGATGCATGATACTGAAATTGTAGAATCAGCACCTGCCACTGTTTTTTTTAAAAAACCTACACATGCATATAGCCAGCAATTATTGTCAATATCAAAACCGGTCATTCGAAATGAAAAAGTAGATAAAAAAATTGTTCGAGATGAAAATCCGCTTATAAAAATAAATGATCTCGCCGTTCATTATCCTATTCGGTCTGGATTTTTCAAACGGGTGATTGGAGAAATAAAAGCGGTGAATGGTGTAAATATAACATTATATGCGGGAGAAACATTGGCGATTGTTGGAGAATCAGGATCAGGGAAAACAACTTTGGCGCGCGCAATTGTTCAATTAGAAAAAACCACAGCGGGATCTATTTATTTCAATGAAAGTAAATTAACAGGTCTGAGTCAGAAAAATTTCCGGTCATTTCGCCGACATATACAGATGATTTTTCAGGATCCCTATGCATCATTAAACCCGCATATGCGGGTCGCTGAAATTATTGGCGAAGGCTTGCAGGTACAACAGTTAATGTCGGCGAGAGAAATAAATTCACGCGTAATAGAATTATTGCTCCAGGTTGGTTTATTGCCGGAAATGGCCTATCGTTTTCCACATGAATTTTCAGGCGGGCAGCGACAACGCATTGCCATTGCGCGTGCATTGGCACAAGATCCGCTTTGTTTGATTTGCGATGAGCCGACAAGTGCCCTAGATGTATTTGTGCAAGCGAAAATTTTGGAATTATTAAAGAAATTACAACAAGAAAAAAATTTGGCCTATTTGTTTATTACGCACAACTTAAATGTGGTTGCGTCAGTGGCAGATCGTGTTGCTGTGATGCATTTAGGTGAAATTGTCGAGGTCGGAACAGTCGAGAAAGTTTTAAGCCATCCGGAACATCCTTATACGCAGGCTTTATTAAAGGCAGTACCGCGGATACCTATACCGTCTCCCGCAACCACTGCCTAATTAAATTAATTTCATTTTCCAACATCAACGGTGGTGGATGTCCAATATCAGGTAATTCAATCAGTGTGGCGTGCATTGGTTTGGTTGTCTGCATTTTTTGACAAGTTGTCGTATCTAATATATCAGACTTGGTCCCATGCAAAATGAGTGTGGGACAATTAAGTTTATCCCAATATTGCCACAGATCCATCGATTGTGTTAGTTGTGAAAAATTTTTTAAAATAGCAGGATCATAGGCGCGACTGATGCTACCATCTGAATTTATACGATGATCATGTAATAGCATATGTTTCCAATGTTTTTCTTCAAGCGGTCCTGCATTGGGGTAATTTTTGCGTAAAAATTTGTCCAGTTCACCAAGTGTTGAAAATTTTTGACGTTCCATAAGATTGTCAGCAAGTGTCGCCAGGGCCGTCTGCCGAATAAAAGGGCCGATATCATTTAAGATCAAACGTTGGATCGGTGTATTGGGTAATGTTGCCAAAATCATGCCTAAAATGCCGCCGAGTGAAGT
>Ga0206982_1116_pt1 | contig 16405 bp, 13 predicted proteins | sample Alteio_BWMinCont_18_FD_153493 | JGI IMG/M metagenome (GOLD analysis project Ga0206982, IMG submission 153493) | Enriched cells from forest soil in Barre Woods Harvard Forest LTER site, Petersham, Massachusetts, United States -... | ecosystem: Environmental > Terrestrial > Soil > Temperate forest >... | reverse complement strand
TCTCCGGAACAGTGGCATGCTGGAATCGTGATTATCAGATTATTTTATTGCTTTTCGAGTTTAACTGTTTGATCATAACTGTTCCCCTGGATACGAAGAATATACATTCCGCTGCTTCCAATGGATGGCTGAAGGTTTACAAAATTATCTCCGTTCTGTGCCTGGTATGATTGGGAAATATAGGTCTTACCCAGCATATCGGTAACCGTCAATATTAAATTCTGCGGTCTTGATACATTTATCTTCAGACGGATCTGGTCGCTGAACGGATTACTGTATATAACCAGGGGAATGCTGCTGTTATCAGTAGTTACTGAAATCGCTTTGCTGTATGTGAATTTACCATCCAGATCAACCATTTTCAGGCGGTAATAACCGGTTCCGTTTACGGGAGATTTATCGTTCAGGAAATAATTGGTGGTGGTGGATGCATATCCCCTTGCTTTTACTGTACCAATGCTAGACCATTGTGACTGGTCACTGCTTCTTTCAACATCATAATAATTTGAATTTTCTTCCTGTGAGGTAGCCCAACTGATTTTAACGGAGCCATCGTCGTTTTTAGTTGCGAGGAATTGAACCAGTTGTACAGGCAGCGTGGTGGATGAAGCAAATATAATTCCATAGTTCGTAGCCGGAGGTGCCCCGGGAGTTGGGCCAGTAACGGCGGGTCCGTTTATAACTCCAAAAGTACAGGTTGCCGGCCCCGCGCAATTGAAGGTATAAAATGCGAAATTATTTATAGGTGTTCCATTTCCATTGCCATTCAGAACAAGAGTATATGGTTGGCCGTCCCTAGGTATAAGACTATAAATACCCGCATCTGGAACTCCACCATTTGCAAAATCAGGAATTGTGCCCTGGACTGGATTACCTGAAAGATTATTGGCGTTAATATAGCTGTTAATATTTCCTACCTGAATAAGCGAATTAGCATCCATATCTACCTGATCATTCAATATAATTGAAACATTAAAGGTCGGATCCGTTGCAACAAAGACCTGCGTGCTATTTGTAAGACTCAAATAAGTATTTATGGTCAAAACTGTACCCGCTCCCTGCAATCTTAAGGTACTGCCGTTTAAAGTTATATGATTCAACTCCGGGCCTGCGTTATCTATCGGAAGACTGCTTCCTCCCTGATGTGGCACCGTTACGGATGTATTCACAGTAATATTACAACCAACGCAAGGATTGGGCGGTGCAACACCTCCTTGCCAGAAGTGAAAGTCATCCAATGTAAAATTGCTCGGATTTGTAAGAATAGAATTATATATCTGTCCCTGCATTGAAAAAGAAGCAATAAGAAAAAACAATGTGAAAATCGGAATGTAAAATTTTTTCATAAACAATTATTAATCAGTTCGTCGGTGGTACACAGAAAATTATCCGGGACGATTTTAAACAAAGGCATACAACAGATTTGGAAACTGCTTTCGTGGGACGAATCAGGCCTTTAAATGGATGGGATTTTGAAAAGGGGGATTTCTAAGGATATGTAACAAAAATAGGATTCTCAAATGAAATAAAAGCGAAGAGAATGGAATTTTATCTACATTTTTCTATGAAATTTCGAATCATCAAAATTATTGCCAGCTCTTTTCGTAAATAAATGATGTTAAGATCGTTAAATTCCCAGGGAGTTCTTTTATTATTTGGCAGTTTATTCCATCCTATAGCTTCCGAGATGGAGGGTATGATAATAAAAGCAATGCCACTGTCAGAGTCTATCTCCGGAACAGTGGCATGCTGGAATCGTGATTATCAGATTATTTTATTGCTTTTCGAGTTTAACTGTTTGATCATAACTGTTCCCCTGGATACGAAGAATATACATTCCGCTGCTTCCAATGGATGGCTGAAGGTTTACAAAATTATCTCCGTTCTGTGCCTGGTAGGATTGGGAAATATAGGTCTTACCCAGCATATCGGTAACCGTCAATATTAAATTCTGCGGTCCTGATACATTTACCTTCAGACGGATCTGGTCGCTGAACGGATTACTGTATATAACCAGGGGAATGCTGCTGTTATCAGTAGTTACTGAAATCGCTTTGCTATATGTGAATTTTCCATCCAGGTCAACCATTTTCAGGCGGTAATAACCAGTTCCGTTTACGGGAGATTTATCGTTCAGGAAATAATTGGTCGTGGTGGATGCATATCCCCTTGCTTTTACTGTACCAATACTTGACCATTGCGACTGGTCACTGCTTCTTTCCACATCATAATAATTTGAATTCTCTTCCTGTGAAGTGGCCCAGCTTACTTTAACAGAACCATCATCATTTTTGGTGGCGATAAATTGAACAAGTTGTACGGGAAGTGTCGTGGATTCCGTAAATATTACTCCAAATGTCGCATCTGGGGTTGTAGTTGCTGGGCCATAAACGATTCCGGAAGCGCAAACATTCGGCGATGCACCACCACAGTTCAAAGTGTAACCAGCAGAATTAAAATTGGCTCCTCCAGCTCCTGTTCCATACCCTTCCGAAGTCAGGATCATTGAATAAGTAAATCCGCCAATCATTCCACCGGGTACATAATAAATACCTGCGCTTTTATTGGCCGGATTCCCGAAATCCGTGTGTGGTCCAACTATAATATTTCCAGCAGCATTATTGGTATTAACAAGTGTATTGCTATTAGCAAGTACTACAGAGGAAGCCGGATCCAGATCTACCTGGTCATTTACAAAAAAATGATTCTACAGTTGTCGGATCATTTCCAAGTGTAACGGTTACACCAAAAAGCTGTAGGTAGGTATTGATCGAAAGCGAGGTCGCTCCATAAACATTAATAGTGCCTCCGTTTAATTCGACATCATTTAAGTAGGTACACCCACCACAATTATGTGTCGGATCCGAACTGAATCCGTTTTGGACCATGCTGACACTCGAATTAATATTTATAGTGCAATTGTTACATGGATTGGGTGGCTGAATCCCACCCTGCCAGAAACGAATATCATCTAAAGTGAAACTTAAAGGATTTGAAGTTATTGAATTATACGTGACAGCCTCCGAAGAGAATGAAACAAGAATAAAAACCGCTGTGAAAACCGGGGTGTAAAATTTTTTCATAATAAGTTATTAATCGGTTCGTCGGTGATACACAGAAAATTATCCGGGACGATTTTATAAAACAGGCATATAAAAGATATGGAAACTGCTTTCAGGGGACGAATCAGGCCTTTGAATGAATGGGATTTTGAAGGGGATTTCTAAGGATATGTAACAAAAATAGGATTCTCCAATGGATTAAAAGTGATGAGAATGGAATTTTATCTACATTTTTCTATCTAATTTCCTATCGTCAAAAATTTGCCAAACCTTATCATAAATAAATGAGGTGCTGATCGTAAAATTCCTAAGGGTTTCTGCTGTTCATTCCACCCAATAACTTGCGTGGCATGCAGAATTCAATTATGAGATTATTTTATTGCTTTTCGAGTTTAACGGTTCGATCATAACTGTTTCCCTGAATACGCAGGATATACATTCCGCTGCTTCCAATGGATGGCTGAAGGTTGACAAAATTATCACCGTTCTGTGCCTGGTATGACTGGGAGATATAGGTCTTACCCATCATATCGGAAACCGTCAATAATAAATTCTGCGCCTCTGAAACATTTATCTTCAGACGGATCTGATCGCTGAATGGATTGCTGTAAATTACCAGGGGAATGCTGTTATCGTCCGTCGTTACAGGAATCGTCTTGCTGTATGTGAATTTACCGTCCAGGTCAACCATTTTCAGGCGGTAATAACCAGTTCCGATGATGGGTGACTTATCGTTCAGGAAATAATCGGATGTGATGGATGAATAGCCCTTTGCTTTTACTGTACCGATGCTTGACCATTGCGACTGATCACTGCTTCTTTCGATGTCGTAATAATTTGAATTCTCCTCCTGCGATGTCGCCCAGCTTACTTTAACCGAGCCATCATCATTCCTGGTTGCGAGAAATTGAACCAGAACCACAGGAAGGGGTAAAGACTCTGTGAATATAAGGCCATACGTAGCATCCAATGTAGTGGTTGCTGGTCCAAAAACAAGACCGGGTCCGCAGGTATTCGGTGGGCAGTTTAAGTCATAATAAGGATTTCCGCTAGGGGTATAGGGTGCAGTTGACTTGCCAAGTCCGGTTACATCCAAAGTCCAGGTATAATCGAAACCATTCGCATCTGGCGGAATGATCGCGTAAAGTCCGGGACTGGCATGGAGATTACCTGCTGGAAAATCAGTGTGAGGTCCTGCAATATGTACGACACCTACACCTGTCGCATTTATCGTTGTAAGGTCATTGGCTAATATAACGGAAGAAGAGCCATTCAGGTCCACCTGGTCATTCAGTATTATGTTTTCCGTTGAAACGGGATCATTTCCAATAGTAATACTGCTATTGAAAAGCTCCACGTATGTGCTGAAAGTAAGCGTAGTATTGCCGTAAACATTTACTGTACTGGTATTTAACACCACGTCATTTAACGCAGGGAAATCTGTTGTATAGCTGAAGTTAACATCCACCCAATAGTTAGTTGAACGTCCGTTACTATTAGCTGGGAATGCCGGAGCTACGCTATAAACATAAACATCGTTGAAGGGGCCTCCTGGCTGCACATCCTGTAGCGCAGTTAACGGATTATTGGTCGTAGCTGTCGTAAAGTAATTATTATCTGAAGTGTAATTCCCATCCGAGTAGAAAACAGCTATAACATATGTCGTATTTGCTGCCGATAAAAATGGAACTGGAAAATTCTGGGTCTGCCATCCACTGGCTGTTTCACCAACAAAGGTAGTAGGACCCGCGAGTACGGTTGTTCCAGTATTATCGTATAACACGGCCGTATGCGTTCCCCCCATAGCAAGTGTTTTGAAGAATCTGGCTCCAGTTATATTACCTGCTACAGTTGATTGAAATCTCATTCCAAGAGTAAGAGATTGTCCATCATTAAAAGTATTTCCTGAAGGAGTCTGACTGGTAAATACTGTTGCGGCAACAGGAGTCGCGGTACTGCTCAAACCACAACATTGAACCATGGTAACATCCGAATAAATTTTTATCGTACAATTAGTACAGGGATTCGGAGGTGGAGCGCCCACCCAGAAACGGGGATCATCTAAAGTATATCCGCTCGGATTAGATGAAATCGAATTATATACCTGCCCCTGCGAAGAAAAAGAAACAAGAAGAAAAACTGCGGCAAAAATTGGAGCGTAAAATTTTTTCATAATCAATTATTATTCCGTTGGGTGGAAATTCCCGGAAAATTTTCCTGGAGGATTTTATACAAGGGATATAAGAGATGTGGAAGCTGTTTTCGGGGGACGAATCTGGTCTTAAATAACCATTAAATACCATCAATTCTTTTGCCAACCCCCGTTACTGATAGGCAGAAAGAAATTTCTTAATAATGAGCTAAGGGTTTTCTCTTATGCAATTTATTTCCGGTTCAATCATTAAACCAGGGCGCAGGCATCGAGAAAGGAAGTTTTTAAAGATGCCGAAAAAGGAGAAGAGGGATCTGACATCCTTTCCGGATGCCACTGAACCATCAGGAGCCATGACTTATTAGCCGGATCTTTCCATTCCATGGCTTCTACGATGGAGGGTTCACTATAAGCTGAGATTTTAAGTAATTCACCGGGCTTGTCGGCCGACTGATGATGTGCTGAATTAACCGTACCCATCTTCTGTCCGCAAATATTATAAAGCAGGGTATCCGGAACAATCCGTATAAAGTGTATCTGATCCACACCATTTATTTTACCATGCGCATTGGAGTGTAAAACAGTTGGAATATCGGGAACCAGGGTCCCTTCGAGAAATACATTAATCAGCTGAAGTCCTCTGCAGATTCCAAAAACCGGTTTCTTTGAACTGAATGCTTTTGCGATCACCTGGTATTCGAACTGGTCGCGTTCCGGGATGATTTCCTTCAATCCATAGTCTAATACAAATTCCGGTTTGCCGTATAACCGGGGATGAATGTCCTCTCCTCCACTGAAAATCACTCCGTCACATTCGTCCATTTCACCGGCGTTCTTACTGTGCATACTAAGTTTTACGACTTTAACGCCGGACTCAGATTCCACCCATTTGCGGTAATTCTCAAACTTACCACAATCGGTGATTCCAATTTTTAATTCCTGGTTCATGGATTGTCGTTTATAGTTGATCGTAAATCGTATATCAAAGATCGATCAACGATTTACGATCAACGATAAACGAACAGTTTTAGGCTTTAGGCTTATATCATAAATGCAAAGTAAAGACCGATCCTTCATTTTCGACGGATTGCACTTGTATATTTCCTTTATGCAGGAGAAGAATTTGCTGGCAGAGACTGAGACCGATTCCGCTACCGTTTTTTCTTGTACTGAAGAATGGAATGAAAATCCGGTCCATCAGGGAAGGCGGGATACCGCATCCGTTATCAGCCACTTTAATATTTATCTTACTGCTTCCTGCCGCTGAGAACGCGGATAATTGTATCCTTGGTTTTGGTTTGTCTTTCACGGCTTCAATGCCATTCACCAGTAAATTGATCAGTACCTGTTCGATCAGGGTAGCGTCGAGCTCATAGGACAGGTCAGGATTTTGCAAAATAATTTCCAGTTCCACATTTTTCTGCTGAAGGGTAGGCAGCATGAGCTGGTGCAGATTCTCGAACATGTCGCGGAGGTAAACTTTTTTTAAAGTTGGAGAAACGATTTTATTAAGATTCCGGTAAGTTTCAGCAAATTTCAAAAGACCCTCACTCCTTCTCCTGATGGTTTCAATCCCCAGTTCAAGATCTTCTACCGCCGCAGGTTGTTCAAGCATAAAATCCGTGGCTTTCTGTAAACGGCTCAGCATGGTATCTGCCAGGGAAGAAATCGGCGCAACGGAGTTCATGATCTCATGGGTCATGACGCTGAGCAATTTCTGCCATGCTTTTGCCTCCGTTTCATCCAAAGCTTCATTTACATTCTGAAAAGCAGCCAGTTTATAGGTTTTATTATCTGTCTGGAATGCCGTCGCCGATGCCAGCACTTTGACGATGCCATTATCTTTTGATATGGACAGAATTTTTCCCGCTCCCGGCTGGAGCTGGTTGATTTCCTGGAAGAGATAGGCGTCTCTTTTTTCCATAGAATGAAGTGATTTCAGATAAGGAATTCCAAGAATTTTTTTCAGGGAATCATTCATCCATACGACGTCACCGCTTTCCACTTCATAAGACAGAATGCCTGTTTCCACCAGTTCCAGAATTTTCTGAAGATAGAGATACTGTGTTTCTTTCTCCCGGCTGATTACTTTAAACGTACTGTTGATATCATTAAACCCCTTACGCATGGTTTTCAGTTCGACCGGTGCGTGACTTACATCAAAATGCCTGGAGAAATCGCGGTAGTGAATGGATTCCACGAACTGCTCGAGTTCATCCTGCGTTTTCCTGAAGAAGCGGTAGAAATCAGAGAATTGCCAGGCAATAACCGGTATGAGGATGATGAGATAAATATATTGTGTCTGAATCACGGTAATGGAAGCCAGACAGAGCACCAGGAAAATGAAAATAACGCGGACAAGTATGCGAAGTTCGAAACGTTTAAACATGGTTGACTATTAACAGTTGGCGGTTGGCCGTTGGCCGCTGGCCGAAGAGAAAAGTTTTAGGCTTTAAGCTTTAGGCTTTAGGCTTCTAAATATCATATTTGCTGAGCCGTCGGTAAAGGGCCGTGCGGGTAAGCCCCAGTTCACGCGCGGCGCGCGATATATTTCCCTGATGTTTTTCAATTACTTTCAGGATAGTATTTTTTTCGATTGTACTGAGGGTAAAATTGCTGTCGTCCTCTTCTGCCATTTCCTTAACGGCTTCCAAAGGAGAAAAGATGATATCCTCTGCCCGGATCTGGTCACCTTCACACATGATTACGGCTCTCTCGATACTGTATTGAAGTTCCCGCACATTGCCGGGAAAATGATAGCCTCTTAATTTTTCAATGGCTTTATTATCGAGCTCGAGGGAACGTTTCAGGTATTTGCCAGCATACATCAGTGCGAATTCCCTGGCCAGCGGTGGTATATCATCCGGCCTTTTTCTGAGGGGCGGCATTGTGATCTCCACGGTATTGATCCGGTAGATCAGGTCCTTCCTGAACCTCGTTTCATTAGCCAGTTCAGAGATAGGCAGGTTGGTAGCGCAAATCAGCCGGATATCCACCGGAATGAGCAGGTTGGATCCCAGCCTGGATACCTGACGGTTCTGTATAACCGAAAGAAGTTTGGCCTGTTGCTGCAGACTGATATTTCCAATTTCATCCAAAAACAAAGTGCCCCCAGAAGCCATTTCGAAACGACCGGTGCGGTCGTCACGGGCATCCGTAAACGCACCTTTTTTGTGTCCAAATAATTCACTTTCAAATAAAGTCTCAGTCAGTGCGCCTACATCCACTTTTACAAATTGTTTGGCTGCCCTGCCAGATCTTTCATGAATCATGCGTGCCATTAGGTCCTTTCCTGTACCATTCTCTCCCATGATCAGAATATTGGCGTCTGTAGGTGCAATTTTTTCCACCTTACTCAATATATCCTTCATCGGGGCTGACTGGCCGATAAACGGGGTTTGCCCCTGACCAACGGGTACATCATATGATTTCGAAGGCAGAGAGCCATCTTTTTTCTGAAGTGTTTCCCGTATCGTGGCTACCAGTTTTTCATTATGCCAGGGTTTCACCACAAAATCCAGGGCTCCTTCTTTAAGTGACCTTACCGCCAGGTCAATATCCCCATAAGCCGTAATCATAATTACCGATGCTGCCGCGTCCCAATCCCTTATCTTGCGCAACCAATACAAACCTTCATTACCGGTATTAATGGCACTGTTAAAATTCATATCCAGTAAAATCAGATCAAAATGATTTTTATATAATATTGACCGAATATTTTCAGGGTTTTTTTCAGTAAGAACCTCGGCCGCTTCTGTTTTTAACAATAACCGGACGGCAGTCAGAATGTCCACATCGTCATCTATAACCAGGATACGCGCATTTTTTAAAACCATAGCCCTTTTAAATATTCATGCGAAGATGCAACAAAACAATGCCACAAGTTTACTATAAGATAAGATGGTGACAATTAATTTTTTAAACAGAATCGGGTCTGTAGGGCATGTATCGAAAGCGAACAGTTCCTGTATCGGAACCGACCGGGACGGGTAGGAGTCTATTTATAAATAGTTGTAAATCACATTCTTTAGGTTCTGGCACGTGGTTGCATTTATGGTTTCCGTATTTTCTAAGTTTCAGCTATGATTATATCACCGGGTATCTTTATACCTGGTGCTTTTATAAAAAATATTTCAATCAATGGTAGACAGGGTAATCAAGAAGAAGAGATGGTCCACTAAGAGACTTTTAACCATCGGCGGTATCACCGCCCTGGTATTACTTGCTTTTGGCAGTTATTATTTCACTTCGGGCAAAAGCCGCCTGAATGTGGACCTTGACCGTATTACCATCGCCACGGTAACCAAGGGTCCCTTCCAGGAAACTATTCCGGTTAACGGCGTGGTTCTCCCTATCAACAGCATTTACCTAGATGCGACGGAAGGCGGCCGCGTAGAGGAAAAATATGTGGAAGACGGCACTTTTATGAAAAAAGACCAACCCATTCTCCGGTTATCAAACACGGACCTTGAACTCAGCCTGGCCAATCAGCAGACTTCAGTATATCAGCTGCTTTCAAATATGCGCCTTTCCAGCGTAACCGCCCAGCAGAATACTGTAAATAAACTGACCAGCCTGGCAGATGTGGAAAGTTTTTACAGAGAAGCTGATAGGGTATATACACTCGACAAAAAGTTATATGCCCAGAAAGCCATTGGTTATCAGGAATATAAACAGTCAGAGAACAATTATAATTATTACCTCCAGAAGAAACAACTCACCCAGGAGATACTTAAACAGGATTCTGTTTCTGTAAACCAGCAGGCAGAACAGGATAAACAGTCTTACCAGGGAGCCCAGAAAACGTTGGCCATACTCAGTAAAAAAGTAGGTGACCTGATCGTGAGATCGCCTGTTGAGGGACAACTGACTTCTCTGGATGCGGAAGTTGGCCAATCCAAGACTGCCGGCACGCGTCTTGGACAAATTGACGTGCTGACCGGTTTCAAAGTGCGCGTGGATGTAGATGAACATTATATATCCAGAATTTATTCCGGATTAATGGGTAAGTGGACAAGCGGTGATAGCACATTTGATCTTAAAATATTTAAAGTATACACTGTTTCTACGGGAGGTCATTTCCAGGTGGATATGCAGTTCGTGGGCCGGGTACCAAAGGGGATCCGCAGGGGTCAGACCCTTCAGATCCTTTTAGCACTAAGTGAAGAAAAAGTAGCTGTTCTCGTACCCCGCGGAGGATTCTACCAACAGACCGGGGGTAACTGGATCTTTAAAGTAAGCGAAGATGGAAAAACAGCTTTTAGGGCCGATATTCAGCTGGGTAATCAGAATCCGGAATATTATGAAGTATTGAGTGGATTACAGCCTGGAGATAAAGTAGTCACCAGTAGTTATGAAAATTACGGAACCATGCAGGAACTCATTCTTAAAAAATAATTCTCATTCACGTATAAAGTAAAAACAATGATAAAGATTCACGATCTGGAAAAGATCTACAGAACAGAAGAAGTAGAAACCATCGCCCTCAATAAACTTTCGTTCCAGGTGAATGAAGGTGAATTCGTAGCCGTGATGGGACCTTCGGGTTGCGGCAAATCAACCTTATTGAATATCCTCGGCCTGCTTGATGATCCGGACAGCGGAAGCTTTTTGTTCAACGGAATCGAAGTGGCTGGCTTCAATGAACGCAAAAGGGCCGATCTCAGAAAGAGAAATATCGGCTTCGTGTTCCAGAGTTTCAACCTGATCGATGAACTTACCGTTTTCGAAAATGTAGAACTGCCCCTCATTTACCTCGGGGTAAAAAGTGATGAAAGAAAAAAACGTGTGGAAGAAATGCTGGATAAAATGCAGATCATGCATCGCCGCAATCACTATCCCCAACAGTTATCCGGTGGTCAGCAGCAAAGGGTTGCCGTGGCACGTGCCGTGGTTAATAAACCGAAACTGATTCTGGCAGATGAACCGACAGGAAACCTGGATTCATCCAATGGTAACGAAGTGATGGAACTGCTCACAGATCTTAATGAACAGGGCACAACCATCATCATGGTTACGCACTCTGAGCACGATGCGCGATATAGTCACCGCATCATCCGGATGCTCGATGGACAAACGGTTACTGAAAACATACTTGTGTAAGGCCTTACAAAAGTGTGAGAGTGTGAGCGTGTGAGAGTCTGATTTAATAACTTACCCACAACGGTCAACCGTCATCGGTCATTGGTCATCGACCGACGTTAGTGACAGGAAATCGTGTGTTAAAGAATTATTTCAAAATCGCATTCAGAAATCTCTGGCGCAACCGGGGGTTTTCCCTGATTAATATCCGATGACCGTTGGCAGCCAGCGGCCAACTTAAAAATAAGTCATTAAAAAAATTATGATCAAACTAGAACATATATCAAAATGGATCAATCAGGGAAATATCCGGAATTTCATTCTGAAAGACATTAACCTGAATATTAAAGAAGGCGAATTTGTATCAGTAATGGGACCTTCCGGCTCGGGCAAATCAACATTGCTCAATGTCATTGGCATGCTCGATACGCCTTCTGAAGGAGATTACGATTTCATGGATGCGGAAGTTTTTAAACTGAAGGAGAAACAACGATCCAATCTCTATAAAACCCATATCGGTTTTGTTTTCCAGGCATATCATCTGATTGACGAACTCACGGTGTATGAAAATATTGAAACGCCATTGATTTACCAGGATGTTAAATCTTCCGAACGCCGGGCCATCGTTGCGGATATTCTTGATCGTTTTCAGATGGTAGGAAAAAAAGATTTGTTCCCAACCCAACTCTCCGGGGGTCAGCAACAACTTGTGGGCATAGCAAGAGCCCTTGTGGCAAAACCTAAACTCATATTGGCTGATGAGCCCACCGGTAATCTGAATTCAAAACAGGGAGAAGAGATCATGGAACTCTTTGTTCAGCTCAATAAACAGGATGGTGTAACCATCATTCAGGTAACACATTCTGAAAAAAATGCCAGCTATGGAAAACGAATTATTCACCTGCTCGACGGACGCATTGAAAAAACGGTAACCAATTAAAAGAAGTAATGATGAAGCGGTACAGCAGTTGGATTTTTATTTTCATTCTGATTTTTCATGTTTCAGGATTCAGCCAGGACAGTACTAAATACCTGACCATAAAGCAATGTGTGGATCTGGCCATCAAGAATAACCTGCTGGTTCAGCAAAGCGAAATAACGCTGGAAACAAATGGGGTTATTTTTAGACAGGCCAAGGATAATCTACTTCCACAGATCTCCGGAACCGTTTCACAGGGGAATAATTATGGAAGAAGCGTAAATTCCACCAATAATACGTATGTTGATCAACAAAATAGTTCCGGAAGTTATTCACTCAATGGTAACCTTCTTATATTCAACGGTCTTCAGCTGCAAAATGCCATCAGACAAAATGCCTTGTTTTATCATGCCAGTAAGATGGATCTGCAACAGCAGAAAGATAATATTACCCTGCAGGTATTAAATGCATACCTGACTGTACTGAGTAGCCAGGAGGCGCTGGACATTGCGAATAAGCAGGCGTCTGTTGATTCAGCCCAGGTCGTGCGCCTTGAAATCCAGAACGAGCAGGGAGCTATTCCTCCTGCTACTTTATCCGATCTGCAGGGTCAGTATGCCAGTGATGAAGTAACGGTGGTTAATGCCGTCAATGCACTGGAAACTGCAAAAGTGACTTTATTTTCTTATCTCAACGTGCCTTATCAAAAAGATGCGGTTTATGAAATGGTGAATATGAATGCGGATATCAGTGATTTGAATAGCAGTTCAGACAGCATATACCAGGCGGCTTTGCAAACAATTCCAACAATCAAAGCGAATGACTTCAGAGTCCAGTCATTTCAAAAAAGTATTGCTGTTGCCAGGGGGAAAATGTGGCCATCGCTTTATTTTTACGGCAATCTCAATTCAAACTACACAAGTATCGCCACGAATACAATTCCAAATAGTTCACCAATACCTGGCAGCACTGGTGAATTTGTTACAATCGGTCCGAATACATATGATGTAATGGCAAACGGCTATCCTTCAGAAAAAACTGCCTTTATAGACCAGGTAAAAAATAACCGGTTCCAGTCCATAGGTCTGCAACTGAGTATTCCGATTCTGAATTATTTATCACTGAGAAACAATGTGAAAATTGCCAAGCTGAATTATGAAAATGCCAAAGTAATTTCCACTTCTTCCCATTACCAATTGCAACAAATGGTGGAACAGGCCTGGCAGAATCTGCGCTCTGCTTACGGCCAATACAAAGGTTATGTGGACCAGGTGAAAGCTTATGGAGAATCTTTCCGTACGGCTGAAATCCGTTTCAATGCCGGTGTCCTTACTTCAGTTGATTATGTAATCGCAAAAAACAATGTTGACCGCGCCAATTTAAACCTGAGTGCCGCACGCTATAATTATATCTTCAGAACAAAAATTTTAGAATACTACGAAGGAAGGCTTAGTCTTTGATAATTATGGGTTAAGAGCGCTCATAATTCATAACCCATAAATCATAACCAAATAAAATGCGTTGAGCGTTAGGCGTTCAGCGTTGAGCTTACGACATCCACTCCTTCAAACAAAACCCGATCTTTTCCGTCTCCACCATGAAGCCATCATGACCATAGAGTGAATCAATACTGATCAGTTTGCTGTTTGGTATATTGGAGGCAAGGAATTCCTGTTCAGCAATCGGACAAAGAATATCACTCGTAATACCTACAATCAATGTGCGCTGGGTAATACCGGAAAGAACTTTTCTCAGATCACCACCGCGGTGACGGGCGATATTATGACTGTCCATAGCCTTGGTAAGCAGCCAGTAGCTATATGCATTGAATCGTCGCGAGAGTTTGTTTCCCTGGTAGGAGATATAGGAAGAAGCCCTGTAATTATCCAGTTTATTTGGATCTGCATCTGACTGTTTTTCCTTCATGATCGCATAGTTCCTGTATGTAAGAATTCCAATACCACGTGCGGCCCGGAGTCCTTTGCCTCCCGCTTCTTCATTCCTGTCCATCCAAGTCGGATCGGCTTCAATAGCCAGCCGCTGGGCTGTATGAACAGCTATGCCCCAGGCACTTTCTGCAGCAGATGTGGCAATCAGAAAAAGGTCGCGGATAATAAGAGGTTCTGTTAAACTCCATTCAAGCGCCTGGTAGCCGCCCATACTACCACCCATCAGTAGATGAATCTGCTTTATACCCAGGTGCTTACGTAACAGAATATGCGCTTTTACCATATCACGGATGGTAATCTGGGGGAAACTGCTGAAATAAGTTTTGCCGGTAACCGGATCTTCACTAAGCGGACCGGAACTTCCGTAACAGGATCCAAGAATATTGGCGCATACTATGAAATGCTTTTCAGGATTTATATATCGATGATCTCCCACCATGCCCGGCCACCAACGGATAACATCTGAATTAGCCGTTAGTGCGTGGCAAATCCAGACGACATTATCCCCCGCAGCATTCAGATCGCCATAAGTATGATAACCAATCCGGATTCCTGGCAGAGTCTGGCCCATTTCCAGGGTAAAGGGGTGGTAATGCAGAAATTCCTCCATGCTGCAGATTCAAATTTTATGGTGCAAAATAAGGACATGCATGAATTACCTTTGCAAAAATCTTTTTATGTTCCATGTTGAAGTCCTCCGTGTTAACAATGATTATGGATTTGAAGGAAAAGATGCCAGTGGTCATACCGTGAAAATGGATTCAAGTCCGGAAAGCGGCGGACATAATTTCGGTATAAGACCAATGCAAATGTTGTTGATGGGCCTGGGAGGCTGCAGTGGAATCGACATCATTTCCATTCTGAAAAAACAAAAACAAACCGTTGACGGATTCAGGATCCATATTGATGGTGAAAGACAGGCTGGCAAGGATCCCACAATCTGGAAATATATTAAGATTATTTTTGAATTGAAGGGCAGTATAGATCCGGAAAAAGCTAAAAGAGCCTGCGGACTTTCCATCGAAAAATATTGTTCGGTTGCAGCTACACTGATGGGTGCGGGTTGTAAAATTCACTGGGAAACAAAAATCATATCCTAAAAATTCTAAATATGTCCTTACACCCCGTATCCAGAATGATCCGCACGCGCGTAGAGCAGACCAATGAAATGGAACACTCCTCACCCCTGTTCCTCACAAGCAGTTTCATTTTCGACAATGCGGAAGAAATGCGGGCCGCATTTGCCGATGAAACGGACGACAATATTTACAGCCGTTTTTCGAATCCCACGGTACAGGAATTTACCGACCGCATGTGTGTACTTGAAGGAATGGAATCCGGCTTCGCTACTTCTTCAGGAATGAGTGCTGTATTCGCTTCCATGTTAACTTTTCTGAAGAAGGGAGATCATCTGATTTCCTGTAACGCCATCTTTGGAAGTACGCATACTGTTATTACGAAAATTCTGCCTAAATATGGAATTGAATTTACTTATGTACCTGCAAATAACCCGGAAGCCTGGGGAGCCGCAGTACGGGAGAACACCAAAATGATTTATCTGGAAACACCTACCAATCCCGGTCTCGACCTGATTGACCTGCAGGTGGTGGGCGATCTTGCAAAAAAACATGGATTAATATATTGTGTTGACAATTGTTTTGCAACCCCCATCGGTCAGCTTCCTGTTGAATATGGTGCCGACCTGGTTGTGCATTCAGCGACCAAGTGGCTTGATGGTCAGGGGCGTGTGCTTGGTGGCATTGTACTCGGAAGTAAAAAGCTGATACATGAAATATATCTTTTCTGTCGTAGTACCGGCCCTGCACTCTCACCATTTAATGCCTGGGTTCTGAGCAGAAGCCTGGAGACGCTGGAAGTCCGTATGGAGCGTCACGCATTCAATGCTGATTACCTGGCCCGGCAACTGCAAAATCATCCGGCCATCAGCTGGCTTAAATATCCATTTCTCGAAACGCATCCTCAATATGCTATTGCAAAAAAGCAAATGAAGAACGGCGGTGGTCTTTTATGTTTTGAACTGAAAGGAGGGCTGGAAAGCGGAAGAAAATTTCTCGACAATCTGAAAATGCTGTCCCGCACCGCCAACCTGGGTGATACACGCAGCATTGCTTCCCACCCGGCAAGTACCACGCATGCCAAATTAAGCGAAGAAGAAAGGCTGGCGGTGAATATAACGCCGGGGCTTATACGCATTTCATGCGGACTGGAATACAAAGACGAT